>ERZ777006.42-NODE-42-length-13730-cov-6.009506_pt1 | contig 13730 bp, 7 predicted proteins | sample MGYA00374959_ERZ777006 | MGnify/ENA primary metagenome ERZ777006 (study PRJEB29305, sample SAMN08776659) | plant metagenome | isolation source: Switchgrass | host: Panicum virgatum | place: USA: Austin, Texas | collected 2014-11-04 ... | reverse complement strand
CGCTGGACGTCCAGCGCGAACTATACCAGACGGTCGCCAAAACCATCCCCGCGAGCGAGCTGACCGAAGAAGAGCAGTGGACCTTGGCCGAGTGGGAACGCGTACTTGACGACCTTGCCGAAGACCCCTTGCTAACGCAGGACCGTGTGGAGTGGGTAGTCAAAAAACGTTCGCTCGACAGGCACCCCAAAGACCGCAACCGCGCCATGCGGCTGGATATGCACTGGGACTCTTTGGACCCGGCTAAGGGCATCGGCCTGCGGCTGCGCGACACGATCTGGAAAAAGTGGATGCCCGACGACACCCTTGTTACCGGCCGTATGACGCTGCCGCCTGAGAGTACGCGTGCGGCCTTGCGGGGCTGGGCTATTCGTATGTCGCCCGATGCGATGTATGGCGAGCCCGGTCAAAACCAACTCAAAGTGGATTGGCGCCGCGTCGTCGTTTCTGATGCGGGAGGAGAAATAAGGCGGAGCTTTGATTTGGACCCCTTCGAAACCGCGAACGCGGAGTTGACCGATGCGGTCGACAACCTGTTATATAAGAGGTAGCCAAATACCGATCAATCTGTTACAGTAACTCACTATGCAAGTTAGTAAAAAACAATTATCCGACACCAAAGTACAACTGACGGTAACAGCAGACGCCGAGTTGCTGCAGGCCGCTAAAAAAGAGACGCTCGACCATCTGGCGCACGACCTTAAACTGCCTGGCTTCCGTCAAGGCAAGGCGCCGGCAGCCATGGTCGAGAAAAACGTCAACCAGGCCACGCTGCAAACCGATTTCCTGGACCGCGCCATGAACGCCGTCTACGGCGCCGTGCTGGACCAGGAAAAACTGCGCCCCGTGGCCCAGCCCAAGGTCGAGATCAAAAAATTCGTACCCTTCGGCACGCTGGAGCTCCAGTTTGAAGTTGAAGTCGTGGGCGACGTCGTACTCCCCGATTACAAAAAAATGAAGAAAACCAAGCCCGAGGTAAAAATCGTCGCCAAAGATGTCGACGGCGTCATTGCCGAGCTCAAGAAGCGCGAAGCCGAAAAGCAAGACGTCGACCGCGCCGCCAAATCGGGCGACCAGGTCTGGATCGACTTTAAGGGTGTAGACAGCAAGACCAAAGAAGCCATTAAGGGAGCTGACGGCAAAGACTATCCGTTGATGCTGGGCAGCGGCACCTTCATCCCCGGCTTCGAAGAAGAGATCGTCGGCCTTAAAAAAGGCGCCGAAAAGACTTTTACCATTACATTCCCCGCCGATTACGGCGTCCCCAGCTTGCAAAAACGCAAAGTGGACTTTACCGTCACCGTCAATAAAGTACAGGAGGTCATCGAGCCCAAACTGGACGACGCGCTGGCAGCCAAGGTCGGCCCCTTTAAGTCCGTAGACGAACTCAAGGCCGACATCAAAAAGCAGCTCGCCGCCGAAAAGCAAAACCAGGTTAACCGCGAATTCACCGATGAACTCTTGCTGGACATCACTAAGAAGGCCAAGGTCGCCTTGCCGGAATCACTGGTAGATGAGCAAGTAGAACGCTTGGTCCGCGAGCAAAAGCAAAACCTGATGTACCGTGGCCAGACCTGGCAGGAGTTCCTTGACGAACAAAAGCAGACCGAAGACGAGTACCGCAAATCCCTGCGTCCCGACGCTGAGTTGCGCGTTAAGGCCGGCATCGTACTAGGCGAAATCGCTGAGCAGGAAAAAGTCACCGTAACCGCCGAAGAGCTGGAAATCCGCATCCAGCTGCTGAAGGGCCAGTATCCCGACGCGCAGATGCAGGCCGAACTGGACAAACCCGAGTCCCGCCGCGAAATCGCTTCGCGGCTGGTAAGCGAGAAGACCATCGATAAACTGCTCGGCTACGTCGCTCCCAAAAAGTAGACACCCCTGTTTTCAGAGATTGCATTGGCACTCTTGACTTGAGAGTGCCAACAGCAGTATCATAGACAGGTAATTGAGCGAGGGAAAGCTATGACAAAACCAACCAGCAGCATTCTTGTGCCAACCGTCATCGAAAACGAGGGGCGCTACGAGCGCGCCTACGACATCTACAGCCGTCTCCTTAAAGACCGCATCATCTTTTTGGGCTCAGAGGTGAACGAAACCACCGCCAACCTCATCGTAGCCCAGCTGTTATTCCTGCAGGCGCAGGACGCCAAAAAGGATATCTTCTTATACATCAACAGCCCCGGCGGCAGCGTGTATGACGCGCTGGCTATCTTCGACACCATGCAGTACATCACCAACGACGTCCAGACCGTCGGTATCGGTGTGCAGGCTTCGGCAGCGGCCTTTCTGCTGAGTTCGGGCACCAAGGGCAAACGCTTTCTGCTCCCCAACGCTACCGTTATGATCCATCAGCCTTCCAGCGGCACGCGGGGCAAGGTGACCGACCAGGAGATCGACCTCAGGGAATCACTGCGCATCAAGCAGCTGCTCGAGGAGATCATGGCCAAAAACACCGGTCAAAAGCGCGAGCAAATCCACGAGGACATGGAACGCGACCGCTGGATGACCGCAAAAGATGCCAAGAAGTACGGCCTGGTAGACGACATCATTACCGTTCCGCCCAAGCTTCAGTCAAAGGCTGCCTAGACAACGATGTACAGTCACATAAGCAGGTTAGAGACAGATCACAGCATGGGTGTGGCGCGCATCGAGGGCGCCGGCTTAAGCAGGGAAGAGACCGTCGGCCATTTGGCGCAAATCTTCCCGCTGGTTAATGCCGCCATCGACGAAGACAGCGCGCGCTTTAACTATACCTACGAGGGCCGCGTGCCCTTGGACATTAACCTTCCAGAGAAGGTTGACCGCTGGGCGCCGCGCATACAGGCTTCGGGCGATCTTATGGAAACGGGTCTGTCATTCTACGGCGCCTACCATCTGGACGGCGAAGGTCAGCCGCGCACGGCACCCACTGACATGCTCGGCATGCTGATCTTACGCCGCGGCGACAACGAGGAATTTCCCGACGCCCAGGTGATGCTCCATAACCTGTATGTATATCCGCACGACCCTGCCGATGCTAACCGCCCCTTGCGCAGCGGCCGCCTGGCGCACTTGCTCATCGGCGAAGCCCTCCGCTCGGTGCCTCCGGAATTATCGGTCATCGCCGATGTCTCGCCGGATCGAACCGAAGTGTTTGCCTCGCTCCAGCGGCGCGGCTTCATAGTCACCCAGGCTGTCGTCGAAAAAGCTCCCGGACAGCCCGGCTCCGACTTCGTAGAGTCCCGCCTGGAGGCTCCGGCCGCCCTGGTGCGGCAGTCCTTTGGCGTGCAATAATCTTCGGGCCGCCTGTTGCAATGCCGGGCACGACGTCGTAACGTATAGATCATGAGCAAACCGGAAGCCAGCGACGCCTTTAGCATTGACCACGTAGGGTTTTTAGTCGGTGACCCCGCCGGCTTTGACCGTTACAGCGCTTTGCACTGGGTCGCGACCGAAGCCTTCCAACATGCCTTGCCCACCCGCAGCGAAGACGATATCCGCCACCTATTGGGCGGCGACTTGGCAAGCTACCGTAACTCGCGCCGGGATCCCCAGTTGCTGCGTTATCACGACGCCTTCAACAGCGACCAGCGGTTCAGCGACGCGCGCATGGTGGTAGCCGAAGTCAATCCGCAAGAGGTCATCGGCTACGGCTACGCCGCCAACAACGTATCCGGGCGCACCGGCATGGAGCGCCAGGCCAAATATATGACGACCGCCAAGCGCTGGGCCTGGATCCGCGAAATCGCGGTGCTGCCCGACGCCCCGAGAGGCACCGGCACTGCGATTGCCGCACTGCTGCTCGACGGCTTCAAGCCAAAGCAGCCGGTAAGCGCCTATACATGGGAAGAAGATGTCGCCGGCGAACGCTTCGCCCGACGCCTTGGCCTGGAGCGCAGCGAAGACCCAACCACGGCATACCCATTCGGCCAGCTGGCACATCCCGCGCAGCAATACCGCTGGGCCGGCAAGGTGGCCGATACGCTGATCACCATAGAGGCACTCCCTGGTGCCCGCGAGGCATTGGCCGGCGCCCGGCAGCATATCTTTCCCTTGCAGTAACGGTCGACGGTTCGGTGACGGCCGCGCCGCCAGACCGTCCATCACCCGGCAGTCCCATACCATTGACAGGTACAGCCACCGGCGCGTAAGCTTAAGCAATGAAACAGCCAGAGATCCAGTGTTACACCGACATCCCCGGAGCAGCCAACCAAGGGCTTGAGCTTCGTTCCATCAGCGGACCCTACGACCCCTCAGACGACATGCACGCCCGTCACCACGTCTGGCGCGACGGCCTCATCCAGGGTTGGCCGGGGTTCGTGCGCAACGGCACGATGAGCATCGCGCAAGTAGACCAGTATATCGGCATGCCGCGCCGGAGCGAATATCCCGTTGACCTTAGAAACGTCATCGTCTCCAGTTTTCGCGACGGCCTCTTGGAGCCTACCGCTATCGCTTTTTACGGCCGCAGCATGACGCGTGGCGGCATCGCCGCCGAAGCGGAGGATATCTCTTCTGCGCATGTCAGTACGTTCGCGATTGCCCGCGAGACCCGCCGCGGCCGCTGGCTTGACAACGCCGAAATGCGCGCGGCCGGCGCCGTGCTGGCCCACAGTGTGGTGCTGGACGCCGCCGAGTACGGTTACGACAGGATCGCCTTTAAGGTAGAACGGTTCCACAAAGACGCTTTATACGCCGAGGCAGGCAAGCTTGGGCTGGCGCCCTTGGTGTACGAGCACGATCCGAGCTTCGCTGTTCCCGTCAATGACCGCCGGCACATGGTGCGCACCGAGGTCGCCTTCGACGTCCAGCAGCTGGCTGAGGCGCTGCCCGCCGCAGAAGACCTGCGCTGGCTGGCCGGTCGCGAGCCGCTGGCAGCGCAGTAAATCCGCCAGCTTCCAGGCCTGCATATTACGCTTGACAATTCCCCGAGGAGCGCCCATAATCTTATGCTAAGAAGTAGTGTAAGCTGGGTCGTGTTCGAATTGATGACAATTTTGCACCAAAAACAACCCGCTTAGAGATCTTCGCGCGCAAAATCTCAAAATATAACACATTATAAGAAGGGGAATTGCTGTACTTATGGCGAAAAGTACCACTAAGTCAGACGCTGCCGTAAAAGCGTCTGCCCAAGCTACGCAACGTGTGTATTTCACAAGCCAAGACGACGCAATTCAGCTTGACGACCTCGTTAACCACCAAAACAAATCATTCCAATGGTTTGTAGAGGAAGGTTTGGGCGAGCTGTTGGCTGAAATTAGTCCGATTGACGATTACACCGGCACCAAATTATCACTACGTTTCAAAGATTACCACTTTGAAGATCCTAAGATGACCGAGTCTGACGCCCGCGAGAACAACATCTCGTACGAAGCGCCGCTTAAGGCTACCGTCGAACTGACCAACAAGGTCACCGGCGAAGTAAAAGAGCAGGAAATCTACCTGGGTGACTACCCGTGGATGACCAAGCGCGGCACCTTTGTTATTAACGGCGCGGAGCGCGTCGTGGTAAGCCAGCTGATCCGTTCTGCCGGCGTGTTCTTTACCTCCGAACCGCACGGTGCGACCAGCCTTTACGGCGCCAAGGTCATTCCCGGCCGCGGTGCGTGGCTCGAATTCGAGACCGCTGCCTCCGGCGCCCTGTACGTCAAGATCGACCGTAAACGCAAAATTGCCGTCACTACGCTGTTGCGCGCGCTGGGCATGAGCGAATCCGGTATGAAAGAAGCCTTCAAGCAGGTCGACACCGGCAAGGTCAACCACGTTGACCAGACCCTCGAAAAAGACCCGACCAAGGGCCAGAGCGACGCGCTCATCGAAGTATACCGCCGCTTGCGCCCCGGCGACCTGGCAACCGTAGACAACGCCAAGGGCCTGCTAGAGAACATGTTCTACAACTTCAAGCGCTTCGATTTCAGCCGCGTTGGCCGCTACAAGATCAACAAGCGCCTGAACCTCGACGTGCCCAACACCGTCGAGAACCGCGTGATGCGTCTTGAGGACCTCGTTGCCATTATTAAGGAGCTGATCCGCCTGAACAACACGCAGGAGCCGGCCGACGACATCGATTCGCTGGCTAACCGCCGCGTCAAATTGGTCGGCGAGCTGGTCCAGCGCCAGTTCCGCGTCGGCCTGCTGCGCATGGAGCGCAACACTAAGGACCGCATGTCAATGAGCGAGCTCGAATCAGTCACCCCCGGTCAGCTGATCAACGCCCGTCCGGTCGTGGCCGCAGTCCGCGAGTTCTTCGCCAGCTCGCAGCTGTCGCAGTTCATGGACCAGATCAACCCCTTGTCTGAGCTGGCCCACAAGCGCCGCCTGAACTCCATGGGCCCCGGCGGTCTTTCGCGCGAACGCGCCGGCTTTGAAGTCCGCGACGCCCACGCCACCCACTACGGCCGTATTTGTGCCGTAGAAACGCCGGAAGGCGCCAACATCGGTCTGGTTCTTAACATGGCCAACTACGCGCGCATCAACGAGTACGGCTTCATCGAAACCCCTTACCGCAAGGTTAAGAACGGTAAAGTCACCAACGAGGTCGAATACCTGGATGCCGCCGCCGAAGAACGGGCAGTTATCGCCGGCGCCGGTGTCGCCCTGGACAAAAACGACAAGTTCGTGGCTGACCGCGTGTCGGCCCGCGCCAACCTGAAGTCCAGCGAAGTCGACGCCCGCGACGTCACCCACATCGACGCCGCCCGCAACCAGATCATCGGCTCGTCCGCCGGTCTGATTCCGTTCATCGAAAACAACTACGTGTACCGCTCGCTGATGGGTAGCAACCAGCAGCGCCAGGCCGTGCCGCTGATCCAGCCGCGCGCCCCGATAGTTGGTACCGGCCTCGAAACCGCCGCTGCCCGCAACACCGGTCAGATGATGCTTGCCGAAGCCGACGGTGAAGTCGTGGCCGCCAGCGGCGACAAAGTCACCGTTAAATATAAAGACGGCACTGTCGATTATGAGCCGCAGCACTTTGTCCGCTCCAACGAGGGCACGTCCATCAACCAAAAAGTCGTTGTAAGCACCGGCCAGAAGGTTAAAAAGGACGACGTACTGGTAGAAGGCATGTCCATCCAGAACGGCGAACTGGCCCTTGGTAAGGACCTGATCGTGGCCTTCATGCCCTGGAACGGTTACAACTTCGAAGATGCCATCATCATCAGCCGCAAGCTGGTCGAAGACGATACCCTGACAAGCGTGCACATCGTTGACTTCATGATCGAAGTCCGCGAAACCAAGCTTGGCCCGGAAATCGTCACCCGCGACATCCCCAACGTTTCCGAGGACGCGCTGCGTCACCTGGACGACGACGGCATTGTCCGCATCGGCGCCGAGGTGCACCCCGGCGACATCCTAGTCGGTAAAATCACCCCCAAGGGCGAGCAAGAGCTCAGCTCCGAAGAGCGCCTGCTGCGCGCCATCTTCGGCGAAAAAGCCAAAGAAGTCCGCGACACCTCGCAGCGCATGAGCAACGGCAAGCACGGTAAAGTGGTTGGTGTTAAGGTGTTCAGCCGCGAAAACGGTCACGAACTGAAGGCCGGCGTTCTGATGCAAATCCAGGTCTTTGTGGCTCAGATGCGCAAGATCGCCGTCGGCGACAAACTCGGTGGCCGTCACGGTAACAAGGGTGTCATCGCCCGCATTCTGCCCGTCGAAGACATGCCGTTCATGGAAGACGGTACCCCGGTTGACATCATCCTCAACCCGCTGGGTGTGCCTTCCCGTATGAACATCGGTCAGCTGTTCGAAACCCACTTGGGTATGGCCGCCCGCTCTCTGGGCATGAAGGTCGCCAGCCCGTCCTTTAATGGCGTCCCGGCCAGCAAGATCCAGGAGCTGCTGAAGGAAGCCAAGCTGCCCGAAGACGGCAAGCAACAGCTGTACGACGGCCGCACCGGTGACCCGTTCAAGGAGCGCACTACTACCGGCAGCATGTACATGATCAAACTCAACCACATGGTCGCCGACAAGATCCACGCCCGCTCCACCGGTCCATACACCATGGTCACCCAGCAGCCGCTCGGTGGTAAGGCGCAAAACGGTGGTCAGCGCTTTGGTGAGATGGAGGTTTGGGCCCTCGAAGCATACGGTGCCGCCAGCACCCTGCAGGAAATGCTCACCATCAAGTCCGACGACGTCTACGGTCGTTCCAAGGCCTACGAAGCCATCATCAAGAAGACCGAAATCGTCGGTCCCAAGGTTCCCGAGTCCTTCAACGTGCTCGTTAAGGAACTCCAGGGCCTCGGCCTTAAGGTCGACCTGGTGGACTCCGGCAAGGTGATTGACGCCGAAGCCGTCCTGGCTACCAACATCCGCGACGAAGCCGAGCACCAGCCACAAGTTGATGTGCCCGCACCACTCGTATCAGAGGTAGATGTTACTGAAGACGCCGCAGTGGACGAATTCATGGTCATAGAAAATGCCGAAGACGAAGCTGAAGCCGCCGGTGTTATGGTGGACGAATCCGATCCGGTCGTAGTCAGCGAACAAGAAGATCAAGATGAAACTGAAGAAACTAAGGAGGTAGCGTAATATGCGTCGGTACACATCTGGCACCAACATTGCGGACTTTGACGCTGTACGCTTGGCTGTAGCCAGCGCTGCGGACATTCTGGACTGGAGTCACGGTGAAGTGACCAAGCCGGAAACCATTAACTACCGCACCCAGAAGCCTGAGCGCGACGGTCTGTTCTGCGAACGGATCTTCGGCCCGGTCAAGGACATTAACCCGCACGACGCCAAGTACAAGGGCGTCCGCTCCCGCGAAGCCGCCGTCGACAAAAACGGCGAGCTGGTCACCAAGAGCATCGTCCGCCGCGAGCGCATGGGCCACATCAGTCTGGCCGTGCCGGTGGCGCACATCTGGTTCCTGCGCGGCACGCCCTCAGCCATCGGTTTGCTGCTCGGCGTCACTGTTAAGAACCTGGAACGTGTCGCGTACTTTGCCAGCTACATCATCAAGAAAGTTGACGAAGCCAAGCGCGACCAAATCCGCCAAGACAAAGAGGCGGAATTCGCCGCCGCCAAAGAAGCCATCAAGCTTCGCTACGAAAAAGAGGCCGAGGCCGAAGACGCCAACCTCAAGGCACTGGCTGAAGCCCAGACTAAAGAACTGGCCGAGCTGGACAAAGAGTGGGAAACCTTCAAGAGTCAGGTGGATGCGCTGGAGAAGCGCAGCCTCATCAGCGAGGCAGACTACCGTGCCCTGCCTGACAACCTGCGCGAACTCGTCGAAGTTGGCATGGGTGGCGCCGCACTGAAGGACCTGCTGGACGAGATCGATCTGGCCTCGCTCATCACCGACCTTTCCAAAGAGGCCGAAGACGCCAAGGGCCAGCGCAAGAAGAAGCTCATGAAGCGCCTGCGCCTGCTGGAAAGCATGGACCGCGCCGGCATCAAGCCCGGCTCCATGTGCCTGAGCGTATTGCCGGTCATTCCTCCGGACCTGCGCCCCATGGTACAGCTGACCGGCGGTCGTTTTGCGACATCCGACTTGAACGACCTGTACCGCCGCGTCATCAACCGCAACAACCGCTTAAAGAAGCTGATCGAGCTCAACGCGCCGGAAGTCATCCGCCGCAACGAGCAGCGCATGCTCCAGGAAGCAGTTGACGCCCTGGTAGACAACAACAGCGCCCGCAGTGGCCGCGCCGTCGCCGCTACCGGCCAGCGCCGCCGCCTGAAGTCCCTGAGCGACATGCTCAAGGGTAAGCAGGGCCGCTTCCGCCAGAACCTGCTGGGTAAGCGCGTGGACTACTCCGGCCGCTCCGTAATCGTTGCCGGTCCTGAACTTAAAATCGACCAGTGTGGTCTGCCTAAGATGATGGCCCTGGAGCTGTTCAAGCCGTTCGTGATCGGTGAGCTGATCGCCCGCGAACAGGCCCACAACATCCGCTCCGCCACCCGCATGATCGAAACCGGCGAAACCGCCGTCTGGGATGCTCTCGACGAAGTCATCAAGAACAAGTACGTGCTACTGAACCGCGCGCCGTCGCTGCACCGCCTGAGTATCCAGGCCTTCCAGCCCATCCTGATCGAAGGCCGCGCCATCCAGCTGCACCCGCTGGTCTGTAAAGGTTTCAACGCCGACTTCGACGGGGACCAGATGGCTGTCCACCTGCCGCTATCCGACGAAGCCCAGGCCGAAGCCAAGAACATCATCGCCGCCAACAAGAACCTTTTGAAGCCGGCCGATGGTACGCCCATCCTGCACATCGAGCAGGACATGGTGCTCGGCTGCTACTACCTGACCTACAACCGCCCCAGCATCAGCAAGGACGTTACGCCGTTCTCTAAGATTGACGAAGCCATCATGGCCCTGGACGCCGGCTCCATCAAGCTGCAAAGCCACATCCGCGTACCGTTCCGCGGCGAGACCCGCGAAACCACCCTTGGTCGCCTCCTGTTCAACGAAACCTTCCCCGAAGATTTTGCGTTCCAGGACGAGCCCATGACCAAGAAGAAGCTGCAGCAGGTTATGGCCGCTGTCTACCAGAAGTACGGCCAGGCCAAGACCGCCGAAATCGCTGACGAGCTGAAAGACCTCGGCTTCAAGTTCGCCACTCAGTCCGGTATTTCCATGGGCATGGGCGACTTCGGCGCCGTTAACGGTATGGACGAAGTCGTGGCCGAGGGTGAGAAGCGCGCCGCCGCCATCTCCGACCAGTTCGACGAAGGCTTCATCACCGAAGAAGAACGCTACCGCCTGACCGTCGAAAACTGGACCAAGGTTGACGCCCGCGTCCAGGAACTGCTGGCCCAGCAAATGGTCGGCCAGGAATCCTCCATGGCCATCGCCATTACTTCCGGTGCCCGCGGTAACATCTCTCAGATGAAAATGTCCGTCGGTATGCTCGGTGTGTTCTCGGACGCTTCCGGCCGCGCCATCGAGCTGCCCATTAAGTCCGGTTACATTGCCGGCCTGAACCCGCTGGAGTACTTCACTGGTACCCGCGGTACCCGCAAGGCCCTCATCGACATCGCCCTTAAGACCGCCGACGCTGGTTATCTGACCCGCCGTCTGGTCGACGTTGCCCAAGATGTCTTTACCATCGAAGGCGACGACAGCGAAGAGCTTGACCCCGGTTTTGCAATGTCGCGCGAGGACGCCGACACCATCGGCGTGGACTACGCCTCCCGCCTGGAAGGCCGTTACGCCGCCCAGTCTATCAAGGGCCACGTTAAGCGCGGTGAGCTCATCACTAAGCAAATCGCCGAAGCCATCGAAGCCGACGAAGCCGTTAACAACGTCAAAATCATGAGCGTCCTGAGCGCCACCAGCGTCCACGGCGTACCGCAGAAGTCGTACGGTCTCGACCCGGCTACCGGCAACCTGGTAGAAGGCCACCATCCCATCGGTGTTATCGCCGCCCAGTCCATCGGCGAGCCCGGCACGCAGCTGAGCCTTGACTCCAAGCACCGTTCTGGCGCCGTTCTGGCCGACGACACTGCCCAGGGTCTGTCCCGTGTGGAAGAGTTGTTCGAGGTTCGCCAGCCTAAGGGTCAGGCCTACCTGACTGATATCGCCGGCACCGCCAACGTCTGGGAAGAAGGCGACCACTATATCGTCCAGGTAACCGCCCACGACAAGGAAAACATCACCTTTGAACTGGGTGAGCGCCAGGCCAAGATCAAGAGCGGCACCGATGTAGCCATCGGTGACGTCGTAGCCAGCAACAAGGACGGCTCAGAACCCCTGGTCGCCCCGATGGCAGGCAAGGCCGAAGTAACCGACAAGGCCGTGATCATCACGCCTGCCGGCCAAAGCGTTGTCCGCTACGAGATCCCGGGCTTCAAACAGCTGATGCTCAAGGACGGCGACGAAGTGGTTGCCGGCCAGCGCCTGACCAACGGTTCCATTAACCTGCACGACCTCATGCGTCTGCAAGGCGTTGAGTCCACCCAGCGCTACATCATGAACGAAATCCTGCGCATCTTCGCAGGCCAGGGCCAGAACATCGCCGACAAGCACCTTGAAATCATCGTGCGCCAGATGTTCAGCCGCGTTCAGATCGAAGACGCCGGCGACTCCGAGTTCGTAACCGGCGACACCGTCAGCAAGCTGGCAGCGGTCGAAGCCAACGATCAGCTGACCCGCGACGGCAAGGAGCCCGCCAAGTACAACCAGCTGCTGCTTGGTCTGATCAAGGCCAGCTTGAGCACCGACTCGTTCCTGAGCGCCGCATCCTTCCAGGACACCACCCGCGTCCTGATCGGTGCTGCCACCAGCGGCCGCGTCGACAAACTCTACGGCCTTAAAGAAAACGTCATCCTGGGTCGCAAGATCCCTGTCGGGACCGGTTTTGGTGCCGACGATGACGAAGCCGAGACAGCGGCCGAAGCCAACCAGTACGAACTGGCTGCCTAGGCTCCACGCCCTACAAACAAGAGCGCCGCATTACCGGCGCTCTTGTTTTGCTTTCTTGGCCTTGGCGTGGCTCTGCGCCTGCCGCTCCCGGTATTCCGTTCGGTACGCCTCGACGATTTTCTGCGCCTCGTCGGCCGGCAGTTCTGCGTAACGCAGCAGGCGCTGCAGTATTCGCTCGCTGTGCGGGTGCGATGTGCCTCGCAGCATCCGCCAAACAGTGCTGATACTTACCCCAAGCTCATCGGCCGCCTGCTGAACGATCTCTGTTTTGCGGCCCTCGTATTTGGCCTCTAAGTGGGCGCTGAGCTGCCGGCCGGCACAATCGTCGGCAGGGACGTAGTCGGGCTCGGGCGGCTTATCTTTAAGGTCCGGTGGCCGCACGGTTTGCCGGAGCTCCGCGAGGTTCAATGCGCCGGGCGGCGCCGATTCTAACATGACCTCCAGCGTGCGCCTCGTCATCTTGGAGACATGCGAGAGGCCGGCGAGACGCAGCTCTTTTTGAATCCGCGTATTAGTCAGCGAGCCGTCTTTGAGCAGTATGTATGCTTCCATGAGCCTTGGATGCGTTTTGAGCAAGCGCAGGGGGTCGATACCCTGGCCGGCGAGCACCTCATCAATTTTTTGAAGAACGGCGCGAGCTTCGCCGCGCCTCCAATCGCCGCCGACGGACTCTGTGGACGCTACCGCTGCGGGCCGGGTCGCAGCGGCTTTCTTTTGTTCGTTGGTGGCGGCCGGCTCCGGCGCCAACGAAACTGCCGCCGCGCCCCTGGCGCCTGGAGTCGGCCGTGCAAAATCCACGGTTCCCACAGGCATCACGGACGCCAGTCGGCTCAGCAGCGTCCACGAGAGGCGTTCGCAGATCTCGCGAGCGCTCAAATCCCTTCTTATCAGCACCTCATACATGTCTAGCAGATCGGGGCGGCCGGCAAGCAGGACGGCAGGATCGGTGCTCGGATGGCCGGCATTCGAGGCGAGCCGGCGAAGCTCTGCGCGGAAGCTTTTACCGCCGGCGTCCGGCAACTCTTCCTTAGCTGGAGTGTCGGGGAAGCCGAAGACTTGCGGCGCACGGGCGGCAAGCTGCTCGATGATTCTTTGCCTGGCCACCACGGGCACGTCCTCCGCAGTGAGTTTTCGGCCTGGTGCGTCGTTCGGTATCCCGAGCAGCGCCAGGTAATCCCGGCGCTGAGCCGGCGTTAAAAGCGCCTCGGGTTGGATGTTCTTATTCAGCAACAGCTGGCTCATCAAGCGAATGGCGTCTTTTTTGGTGTGCCGCTCCGGCTTTTGCACGGCTGGCTCGGGTGTTGCTGCGCGCCGTTCTGCCGGCTTTGGGCTCGGTTGCCTGACCGTCCGGGGTTTAGGCTTAGGTGGCACAGTGCGGCGG
>ERZ777006.41-NODE-41-length-13957-cov-9.032369_pt1 | contig 13957 bp, 14 predicted proteins | sample MGYA00374959_ERZ777006 | MGnify/ENA primary metagenome ERZ777006 (study PRJEB29305, sample SAMN08776659) | plant metagenome | isolation source: Switchgrass | host: Panicum virgatum | place: USA: Austin, Texas | collected 2014-11-04 ... | reverse complement strand
GGTTAACCCGGGCCAAAAAACACAACTTTTCATTGACGGCGATCTATATATAACCGGCGACGTATCCTACCCCGGGAGCTGGAGCTACGACCGCATCCCGCTCTTTCAGGTGATCGTCCGCGGCAATATTTATGTAGGCGCCGGCGTGCGCCAGCTTGACGGCGTGTATATCGCCCAGCCCCGGCCGGATAATTCCAAAGGATATATCTACACCTGTACTACGGCTGCCGCACCACCCACACTGACTGCCGGGGCATTCTATAACAGCTGTGTCACCAATAAGTTGACCGTTAACGGCTCGCTCGTCTCGCGTAATCTGCAGCTGCTGCGCACGCAGGGCACCTTGCGCAACAGCAATGCTGGCGAAAACAAGGCCGCCAACGACGCGGCCGAGAGTGTCAACTACGGTCCGGCCTTCTGGATCACCCAACCCAACCCAACAGAGGGCGACAGTGAAGGCCAGGCTGACAACTACGACGCCATCACCAGCTTGCCCCCGGTCCTGTAGCGTCGTCTCTAAAAAGTCCTTGCAGCGCTGCATAGTGCTTATGGTATACTCTAGATAATATGAGTTTACTGAGTGGGGTTTCTGCATTTTTCGGACTCGATATCGGAACCACCGCAGTTCGGTTAGTGGAGCTGCACGGGAACGGTCCGGTAAAGACGCTGGTTAAATATGCCTATGTGCCCGTAGACAGCAAGATTGTTCTGAGCGATTCCAAGTCCGACCAACAAAAGCTGGGCCAGGTCATCAAAGACCTGCTTACCCAGGCGCGTATGACCACGCGCAATGTGGCCGTGGGCATCCCGTCGCAGCGCGTATTCACAGCGGTGGTAGACTTTGACCGCCTGCCGCAGGCCGAGCTGTCCAAGGCCATCCGCTACCAGGCAGACTCGTTAATTCCTACGCCGCTAGAGAGCTCCAAGATCGATTGGGCGGTCATAGGCGATTCGCCTAAGGACAAGACCAAAGTAGAAGTTTTGCTGTCCAGCGTAGAGAACACTTTTGTCGAGCAACGCCTGGACATGCTGGAATCCATCGGCCTCGAGGTCATTGCCTTTGAGCCGGACAACCTGGCATTGACGCGGGCCATGGTCGCCCAGGACAACGCCATGCCGCAAATGGTGCTGGACATCGGCAGCAAGAGCACCGACCTGGTGGTAACCATGAACGGCGCTCCGCGCCTGACGCGCTCCATCCCGACCGGCGCCGAGGCCATCATTCGCGCCGCCGCGCAAAACCTTAATATAGAGGACAAGCAGGCCCGGCAGTTCGTCTTTAAGTTCGGCCTGGGCCAGGACAAGCTCGAGGGCCGCATCTACGACGCCATCATCGGCACCATAGACATCCTGACCGGCGAAATCGACAAGTCCATCAAGTTTTTCCAGACCCGTTACAGCGATGTGCCGATCAGCCGCATGATCGTTACCGGCGGCGCCTCGGCCCTGCCGGAGTTCCCGCTGTACCTGGCTAACAAATTCGGCCTGGAGGTCGAGATCGGCAATGCCTGGCGCAACGTCTCGTTCTCGCCAGAGCGGCAGAACGAGCTGCTGGCCGTATCGAACCACTTTGGCGTAGCGGCCGGATTGGCGGAGAGGGCAGAGTAATGATTCAGTTTAACCTCTTACCCGACATCAAAATCCAGTACCTGAAGGCCAAGCGGCAAAAGCATATCATCGTGCTGCTTTCCACGGTCGCCACTCTGGCGTCGCTGGGTATTTTCGTCCTGCTTTTGACCACCGTCTTCGTGCTGCAAAAAAAGAACATCAGCGACCTTAATAAAGACATCAAGTCTTCCAGCGACCAGCTTAAGAGTGTGGACGACCTCAACAAAATCCTGACCGTCCAGAACCAGCTCGGCGCTCTCACGTCGCTGCACGACCAAAAGGTTGTTTCGTCGCGACTGCTGGACTACTTAACACAGGTGACGCCGGCCACCGTCAGCATCTCCAAACTCGAGGTAGACTATGCGGGCAGCACCATGGTCATCACCGGTAACGCCGGCGCCTTGGCCGACGTGAACACCTACGCCGACACGCTCAAGTTCACCAAATTCGCCACCGGCGGAGACAACGGCGACCAAAATAACGACCAGTCTGGCAATGACCAAAATGCATTTTCGGAGGTCGTCCTGTCGTCCTTTAACCGCGACAACAAGGGCAGTACCTACGAAATCTCGCTCAAGTTCGACCCGGTCATCTTCGACAATTCCCAGCAGGTAGCCCTGAAGGTACCAAACATAATCACCACGCGTTCGGAAACCGATAAGCCCGCCGAAACGTTCCAGGGGGCACAGTAGGATAGCATATGGCAAAAACAGGATCATTCACCAAACGAGCACTCATTTCCAAAGCCAACAGCACCATGGTAATGGCTACGGGCATTGCGGCCTTCGTGTTTGTCTTCTCGGCCGTGGCCTCAAAAGCACTGTTCAGCCAGGCCACGTACCAAAACAAAGTCATTTCCCAAAAGAAGAAGGCGCTCTCTACGCTTAAAAGCGACATCGAAGCCGTAGACAGCCTAAAGGACTCCTACCGCGCGTTCGTAGATACGCCGCGTAACGTCTTGGGCGGCAACCCGCAGGGCACCGGCGACCAAGACGGCGACAACGCCAAAATCGTGCTGGACGCGTTGCCCAGCAAGTATGACTTCCCGGCACTGACCACCAGCCTCGAGAAGCTTATCACCGCCCAAGGGCTGGAAATCCAGAGCATCAGCGGCACCGACGACGAGCTCCAGCAGCAAAGCAACCAAAGCAGCGCCTCACCGCAGCCGATCGCCGTGCCATTCCAGGTGCGCGTCAGCGGCCCGTACGAAGGCATTAAGGGCCTGCTAAGCGTCTTCGAGCGCTCCATCCGTCCTATCCAGGTTCAAAAAGTAGAGGTCGACTCGGCCGCGCAGGGCGGCAGTATGGTGGCCGTCATCGACGCCCAGACCTTCTACCAGCCAGAGAAGAACCTTAATATCAAAACAGAGGTAGTCAGATGAAACAAAAAGACATTGCCCTCATCATCGTGATCGTGGCCGTCAGCGGTATCATCTCGTTCCTGGCCTCACGCTGGATATTCGCCCGGCCCGCCGACCGCCAGCAAAAGGCCGAAGTGGTAGACGTTATCACCTCTGACTTTCCTTTACCGGACAGCAAATACTTCAACGCGCAATCGGTTGATCCTACGCAACTCATTCAAATTGGTAACAGCAGTAATCCGAATCCATTTGGCGGCGGCAGTCAGTAGATAAAAAGGTTATACTTAACGTATGAGCGTTTTATCTACAGCAGCCCAGCAGCAGGTGGAGGAAACCCTTGTCGCTGATAAGGTGCTTTCCAAAGAACAATTGGCCCAGCTTAAAGAAGAGGCCGAAAAAGAAAACACGCCGTTTTTAAGCTATCTGACCACCAAAGGCGTGGTGCCGGACGAGACACTGACCAAAACCATCGCGCACGTCAACAAAGTGCCGTACGTGAATTTGAGCGCCGCCCGCATCGGCCAGGATGTGCTGGACCTGCTGCCGCAAGAGGTGGCCGAGCGCTACATGGCCGTGCCATTGGGCGAAATGCAAAACCGGCTGGTGCTGGCCATGCTGGACGCCGACAACGTGCAGGCAGTTGACTTTTTGGCCAACAAAATCGGCCGGCCGCTCAAGGTGTACGCTGCCAGCGAGTCAGGCATCCGCAATATTCTTAAGCAGTATCAGGCTAATATTTCGCAGCAGGTGGTGGGGGAGATCAGCGGCATCGGCGCGCCGCCGCCGGAACCGGAGCAGAGCGGTAAGAAGCCGTCCAAAGTAACCCCCGAAAATTCCAAGAATTTCCGGACCATCGTGCAGGACTCACCCATCAGCAAGGCCCTGTCCACCATCCTGGAATACGCCGCCAAAAACGGCGCCAGCGACGTGCACATTGAGCCCATGGTCGACGCTCTTAAAATCCGCTGCCGCATCGACGGCATTTTGCGCGAGATCCTGCGTCTGCCAAAGAGCACCGAGCCGCCGCTGGTTTCGCGCATCAAGATTTTGGCCAACCTCAAAATCGACGAGCACCGCATCCCGCAGGACGGCGAGTTCAGCATCAGCGCCGCGGGCAAATCCATCGATCTCCGTATCGCTATTTCGCCCGTGGTCTGGGGCGAGCAAGTAGTTATCCGCTTGCTGGACAAGTCGGGTACCAGCCTAAAAATCGAAGATATGGGTTACACTGGCCGCGCCTTGCGCACCATCCGCGAAGGCATCAAGGGCACCAGCGGCATGATCCTGACCTCCGGGCCCACCGGCTCCGGTAAATCCACTTCGTTGTACGCGCTGCTGCAAGAAGTCAAAAGCGACGCCATCAACATCGTTACGCTGGAAGATCCTGTCGAATACAAGATGGAGGGCATTAACCAGATCCAGGTCAACCCCGAAGTCGGCCTGACCTTTGCTAACGGCTTGCGCTCCATCCTGCGCCAGGACCCCGACGTTGTAATGGTCGGAGAAATCCGCGACAAAGAAACCGCCGAACTGGCGGTGCAGGCCGCGCTGACCGGCCACCTGGTGTTCAGTACGCTGCACACCAACTCAGCTGCCGGCATCCTGCCGCGTCTGCTGGACATGGACATCGAGCCTTTCCTGATCGCTTCCACCGTCCGCACGGTGATTGGCCAGCGCCTGGTCCGCCGCATCGGCCCCAATCCCGAAACATACGAAACGGATGCCGTGGAAACGGCGGCCATCAAGGCCACCGTCGGCCGCTTCCTGCCCAAAAAAGAAGACGAAATCAAAAAAATCGCCGAAGATCTTGGCTACGAAACCTTGCCACTGGCCGACCAAAAAGCTTATACTTTAACCAAGGGCAAAGACAGCCCCGATGCTCCTGGTGGATACAAGGGTCGCATGGGTGTGTACGAAGTATTCAACATCACACCGGAGATCCAGCAGCTGATCCTCAAGCGCGCAACCAGCGCTGAAATTCAGAAGGTAGCCCAGGAGCAGGGCATGGTAACAATGCGTGAAGACGGTTACCTCAAGGCCTTGGCAGGGCGCACAACGCTCACCGAGATCAACCGCGTCGCATCCGCGGACAGCGCATAACATAGAGAGCAGAGAAGGGTGGAATAAAACACAATGCAAGGACAGCCAAGAATCGAAATACTCCTGGAAGAGGTAGTCAAGAGGAAAGCTTCGGACCTGCACCTACAGGTTGGATTGCCGCCCATGCTGCGCGTAGACGGTAAATTAGTGCCGGTGAACGGCGCCGACGTCCTGACCGACGAAGCCCTGGAAACCCTGGTGTTCGCCATCCTGGACGAAGACCAAAAGCAGATCCTGCTCAAAGACAAGGAGTTCGACTTCAGCTTCGCCTTTGGCGACCTGGGGCGTTTTCGCGTCAACGCCTTCCACGAGCGCGGCAACCTGGCCGCCGCCCTGCGCCTTATTCCTAACGAGATCCTGACCATCGAGCAGCTCGGCCTGCCGCCAATTATCGACAAATTCGCCAACTACCCCCGCGGGCTGGTGCTGGTGACCGGGCCCACCGGTTCCGGTAAGTCCACCACGCTGGCCGCCATGATCCACAAGATCAACATGGAGCGCAGCGAGCACATCATCACCATCGAAGACCCAATCGAGTACACGCACCGCAGCAAAAAATCGGTGATCGTGCAACGTGAAGTGCACTACGACACATACTCGTTTTCTGCCGCCCTGCGTTCGGCCCTGCGCGAAGACCCGGACGTGGTGCTCATCGGTGAGATGCGCGACCTCGAGACGATTGCTTCGGCCATCACCATCGCCGAAACCGGGCACCTGGTATTCGCCACGCTGCACACCAACAGTGCCGCGCAAAGCATTGACCGCATGATCGATGTCTTCCCGCCGCACCAGCAGCCGCAGATCCGCTCGCAGCTGGCCAACATCTTAATGGCCATCTGTTCGCAGCGCCTGGTGCCGGCCATCGGCGGCGGACGCATCGCCGCAGCCGAAATCCTGGTGGCCACGCCGGCCGTCCGCAACATCATCCGCGAAGGCAAGTCACACCAGCTGGAAGCCGTTATCCAGACCGGTAGCGAATACGGCATGCAGTCCATGGACAAGACCCTGGCTGCCATGGTCCACAACGGCACCATCAGCTACGATGACGCACGTAACTACGCCGTCGACCTCGACGAGCTGGATCGGTTAATGAGGGGCTAATAAAACAGCATGTTATCTTTCCGCTACACCGCGCGCGACCCGGCCACCGGCCAGTACATCAAGTCGGACGTCCAGGCCGAAAACGAGCAAGCCGCCGCCAAGCTTATCCGCAAGGAAGGCTTTGTACCCATCGACATCACCTTGGCCGAAAAGGCCACCACCGGCTTACTGTCCCGGTTCCGCAACCGCATCAAAACCAAAGACAAGGTGCTGTTTTCGCGCCAGCTGTCTACGCTTATCAACGCCGGCCTGCCGCTGGTGCAGAGCCTGCGCAGCGTCAATAATCAAACGGTTAGCAAGCCGCTCAAAGTCATCATCAACAAGGTTATTTCCGACGTTGAGGCCGGCGCCACGCTGTCTACGGCCATGTCCAAGCATCCCGAGGCCTTTAACCAGGTGTACGTCAGCCTGATCGCCGCCGGTGAAGCCTCCGGTACGCTGGACAAGGCCCTGGAGCGCCTGGCCATCCAGCAGGAAAAAGACGCCGACCTTATCAGCAAAGTGCGCGGCGCCCTGGTATACCCCATCATCGTGCTGGTGGTCATGATGGGCGTGATGGTTTTCATGCTTATCAAGGTGCTGCCGCAGGTGCAGGTGCTGTACGACGGCCTGCCCGGCGCCGAGCTGCCGCTTATCACCAAGATACTGCTGGCGGTCGCCAACTTTGTCATTGATTTCTGGTGGGTCGTGCTGCTGATCATCGGCTTCCTGATCTTCTTTGCCACCCGCTGGGCGCGCACCTTCGGCGGCAAGCAGGTCGTAGACAAGCTTAAGATGAAAATGTGGCCCATCGGCCCGCTGTTCGTAAAGATGTACATGGCGCGGTTTGCCCGCACCGGTACCACGCTGGTGGCCAGCGGCGTACCGCTGCTGCAGATGCTGCAAATTACGGCCAACTCTATTAACAACGTCCATGTCGAGGACTCCATCCACAAGGCGGCCGAGAAGGTAAAAGGCGGCAAGGCGCTTTCCGACGCCCTGCAAAACGATCCCAACTTCCTGGAGCTGGTGCCGAACATGCTGCGCATCGGCGAGCAGTCCGGTTCGCTGGAGCAAATGCTGGCCAAGACGGCCGAATACTATGAAAAAGAGGTGGACGACCAAGTCAAAGCCATCTCCACTATTATCGAACCTGTCCTAATGGTAATCCTGGGTGTCGTGGCCTTCATCATTGTTGCCGCGGTGCTGCTGCCGGTTTACGGCCTGGCGGGGCAGTCGTTCGTCTAGTCCGCCAGTGTTCCGTCCCTGCTACTTACCTCGTTATATCCTGGCCTGTATCCACCTGGAGATATCCCAGGTCCATTAAGTTTCTAACAATTGTTTCTGCGAACTGAGCCGCGGCAACCTGGTTCGCCCCTAAAGGAGTATCCGCAGTAGCCGAGCCTACCACCGCATCGGCGCCATATAGAATAACAGCCGCGCCATCCTTCAAAGCCTGCGGTATTTCTCCCTCCGCCGCTGCGAAGGCGAGCATAGTAACCGCTTCTCCGGCCCATACAAACGGCATGCGTGCCTGAAAGAGTTCTTCATCTCCCGGTTCGGTCGCGGTTACTCCGGGTATTTCGGTGGGCTGTTCGTTGCTTGCCATAGCGCTCCTTGTATAAAACTTGGGGGCAGTATATACGGCCTTGCCCCTTCCGGATGTCAAAATAGTCACACGCCTGCGGAACATACGCGTCCAGAGGCGCTGCCACCGAGGCTAGCAGCCAAAAAGCTATTGCTTTTTTCTGCAGCTAACCGTATTATCTGATTAGCAAAGCATTTAAAATAACTGCAAAGGGGGCATTTGCAATGCTAAACAACATTAGAAACCGTAAAGAAGGCTTCACGATCATCGAAGTTCTGATTGTGCTTGCAATCGCCGGCCTTATCTTGCTGATTGTCTTCCTGGCCGTTCCTGCTTTGCAGCGCAACTCTCGTAACACGCAAATTAAAGACGCGGCTGCTGCCATTTTGGGCGGTGTTAGCGAATTCCAAAACAATAATGGCGGAGCTAACCCGACTAGTGCCACGTTAAGCGGTACCACGTTAACACTCAGCGACGGATCCTCCTCTGCTGAGGTGAAGGTTCAGGGCGGCTATACCGTGGTTATGAGCAGCAGCATGCCCGGCGCTACCGAAACCGGTAAGCTCGCCATCAACATTGGTCACAAGTGTAATGGCAACAACTTTGCATCAGCTTCCGTTCCTCGCGCTGTATCTGTCGGTTTCCTGGTTGAAACCGGTACCAGCGGTACTCAGACACAGTGTGTCGAAAGCTAGGGCTAAGTTTTACAATAAAAAAATGAGCCCCGGGGCTCATTTTTTTATGCCTCCCACCTTAATGGCGGATTTACTCGCTTGCATTCAGAGGCAACCTAAGCTAAAAAAGAATTAGTTAATGTTGGAGGGTGGGGAATGAGACAAAAACATTATTTAAGTAGGCTACTCTTTGTAGTCGTTGGTCTCGCGTGTCTATCAGTTTCGGCAATGTGGCCTGGTCAGGCTAAGGCGGATGACTTGCCGGTTGTACATGTTTCTGGCTACATTATGACGAATACAACTTGGAATGCGAACACAGTATACGTAGTGGATAGCATCGTAAGGGTGGGCGGCGGTGTGACGCTGACCATCGAGCCTGGCGCAGTAGTCAAAATTGGCGGCGGCACAAATAGTGTTGGTATAGCGGTCAGTATTGGCGGCAGTCTAAATGTCGTTGGTAGCAACACGAATCCGGTCCAATTTACTAGTGCGAAAGACGATCTTTTGGGTGGTGACAGCAACAATGACGGCTATTCATCTGGTGCTAACGGGGACTATGGGACGGCAGTTGATATTTATAATCTCACTGCCTCGGACGCAATCAATATCGAGTATGCAAACTTCCGGTATGGTATCAAATCGTTGGCCTGCAGCAATTCTGGCAGTACGGTGGCTGTGAGAGACAGTACTCTGAAAAATATGTCTGAGTTTACGCTATGCTCGAATGTAACACTATCGCGCAATTCCTTCGAAGTTACAGGCCAGGAGGCCTTGCGGCTTAGACAAATGGATGTGACAGGGGTCAGCTTAGCTGGAATTAATAAAAACGTGTTCACAGACAATGGTGCAGGAAGGGCAGTAGCCTTGACGGGGGCGGACGTTCCCTCGGGTAAGACTTGGACGATCTCGGGCGAAAGTGCGGCGGTAGTTACGCTCGATAACCTTAATGTTCGTGGAAGCTTGGATATCCTAGGAGGATCCATCGTTAAACTTCGGGATAATGCGGGCGGAATCTATGCTAACTTTGGCGGGACTTTAGATGTCGAGGGCACATCTACAAATCAGGCCATCTTTACGAGCTGGAAAGACGATAGCTTCGGTGGCGATACCAATAATGATGGAATGTCTCAGGGCAGTTTTGGAGACTATAATACCGCCATCTGGCTCACCGAAGGATCCACGACTGTAGACTATGCCTCTTTTCGGTATGGGAGTTCTGCACTCCAATGTAACGGTGGCTCGCATGTCGCTGTAATGCACAGCCTGCTGCAGAGCGGCATTGACGCTTCACAATGCAGCAACCCGTTAACCCTAGAAAGTAATCAGTTCGCTATTGATGGCAATACATACGCAGTAAGAACCGTAGGGAACCCCACAGCGATTGCTTTAGCGGGCCCTAACAAAAATACCTTTACGGGATCAGGCAAGGGCAGAGCAGTGTATCTCTACTACGGTACGATTCCTGCTGGCTCCAGTTGGAATGTGTCCGGTGAAAGTGGCGTAGTGCTTATGCTCGACAACGACCTTACTGTAAATGGAGGGTTAAGTTTAGGATCCGGGACGATTGTAAAGTATCTGCCCTACAGTAGAATCGCTGTAGGCACGAACGCCAACTTGGACATTAGTGGTGGTACAACTTCGTCGGTAACATTGACTAGCTACAAGGACGATAGTGTTGGAGGTGATTCTTACGGTGATGGAAGCAGCTCGGGCAACCCCAATGATTACGAGTCTGCCGTTAAGTGGGGGTCTGGCGCCACGATCAACATCGCAGACACTTCTGTTCAATACGCCGGAGTCGGTTTTGATGCGCAAGGAAGCGAAGCCGGTCTTTCAAATGTGACTTTAAGTGAGGGCACAACTGCTATTAGAGCTTCCGGAAGTGCAAAGGTTAACGCCTCCGGAATGAACATCTCTAACTTCAACCGGGGAATATATGCTACCGACAGCTCCAGGACGAGCTACAGAGGTAGTTTCAGCAATATCCAGGATAAAGCGGTCGAATCCTGCGACTGGGGGCAATGGCAGCCGTGCATGGTTGACGCCGCGTATGTTGACTGGGGATCGTCATCAGGGCCTATTTTAGATGAACTTGCGTGCGGCAGCGTCACGGTGAGCCCTTGGCGATATGGGTCTTCTACCTTTGAAAGCGGAATGGTTAAAAACTGCTACGGCAACGAAGCGCCGGCAGAACGTCTTGCAAGCCGCGCCTCCTACTTCCAATCAGAAATGTCTGACGCACAGATCAGGTGTAGCGATGGGTTCCAAGATGCTTGCACAGCAATTAACAATGCCATAGCTTGTCTTGGGGGCGCCTGGAGCACAGCCCAGAGCACCGCCCCTTGGCCGCTCCCGCCGGCAAGCAACGCCGAAGAAATCAATGCCGCGGGCGGCCTGGTCCTTTCAGGAGCGTCTGCATATCTGACTTCGCAGGCAACGGTATCTGTCACTGGTTTTAGCTTCTCGCTTTTAACCCAGGCGTTAAGTGTTGCCGGTACGCTCACAACACTTGCAAATGCATACAACAATTGCGCGCCGTAAGAGGTTATCTGTGGTAGGATAAAAGCATGATCCCGCTCCTGCTTATCGTGCTTGGCCTGGTGCTGGGCAGCTTTGTAAACGCCTTTGTGTGGCGGCTGCGCAAGCATAAAAACTGGGTGAGCGACCGGTCGGAGTGTCCGCACTGCCATCACAAGCTCGGGCCGCTCGACCTCATTCCCGTCCTTAGCTGGCTGATGCTCAGGGGCAAGTGCCGCTACTGCCATAAAAAAATAGAGGACAGTCCGCTGGTGGAGCTGGCGCTGCCGGCGCTCTTTGTGCTGTCGTACTTTTTTTGGCCGTTCGTGCTGCAGGGAAGCGCGCTCTTCGAGTTTGTGCTGTGGCTGGTATTCCTGACCGGATTCCTAGCCTTGGCCGTATACGATCTGCGTTGGTTCCTGCTGCCGGATAAACTGGTCTTTCCGCTGGCCGGCCTGGCCGGCGCTCAGGTAACAACAGTAGCAATCTGGGACAAAAACTGGCACATATTGCTGGCGGCGGCGGGCGGCGTGGCAGTTATCAGCGGGCTGTTTTACCTGATATTCCAGATTACCAAGGGCACTTGGATCGGCGGGGGCGATGTAAAACTTGGCCTGGTGCTGGGGCTGCTGGCCGGCGGCGTGATAGAAAGCTTTTTGCTCCTGTTTGCGGCCTCCATGATCGGGGTGCTCATCTCGCTGCCAATGCTCATCCAGGGCAAGGCCAAGGCCAAAACACAGATCCCGTTCGGGCCGCTGCTCATCGTGGGCCTGATAATCGTAAAACTGTTCGGCAGCGGCGTGATCAACTGGTACACGGGGCTGTTCTATGTTTAAGCGCGCGCCGCATATCCTTAAAAATGCCCGCTTTCGCCAAAGCGCTTATGATATACTGAAGCCTATGAAGGGTGGCAAAAAAACCCGCGGTTTTACCATATTGGAGACCTTAATCGTGCTCGCGGTGACGGGCGGTCTTTTTGTGGCCATCGCCGCCACGCTCAGCGGCCGCCAGCAGCGCACGCAGTTCAGCCAAGCCGTGCAGGAAATCCAATCCCAAATCCAGGAGGTTGTTAACGAAGTCAGCTCCGGCTACTTCCCAAGCTCCAACAACTTCAAGTGCGTTGCTACGCTCGGCGGCCCATCCATTAGCAGCGGCAGCGTGGGGCAGGGCAGCAACGAGGGCTGCATCTTCCTGGGCAAGGCCATCCAGTTCCGCGTCAATGGCACCGACCCCGAACAATTCAAGATTTACACCATCGCCGGCCTCCAACGCACCACCACCGGCGACGAAGTAACCACCTTGGCCGAAGCAATGCCCAAGGCAGTGACCGCGCCTGCCAGCAGCGTCGACATCACAGAGACCAAAAAACTACAGTACGGCCTAACGACCGCCTGGATGGTCTGGAGCAACTCCAACGTGCCCATCGGCACCGTCGCCTTCACCAACAGCCTGGCATCGTACGACGACGCCGGCATCGTATCCGGTTCGCAAAAGGTGCGTATGGCCGCCGTGGGCGCCAGCGCCCTTAACCAGACGCAGGCCCAGGCGGTGCAGGCCATTAACACGCAGCTCCAGACTGCGCCCATAGACCACAACCAGGGAATCCGCATCTGTTTTGCCAGCGGCGGTACCAACCAGTCGGGGCTTATTACCATCGGCAACAACAACCGCCAACTCTCTGTTACACTAAGCATAAAAGGAAATAAAACATGCGCCTAATTGCTTTTACACACAGGTCGCAGCGGGGCGACACCATCGTCGAAGTATTAATTGCCATCGCGGTCGTCAGCCTTATCCTTGGCGGCGCTTTTGTGCTTACCAACCGCAGTCTCAAGGGTACGCAATCCGCGCAGGAGCGCCTGAACGCCATCAAACTGGTCGAAAGTCAGCTGGAACAGCTTAAAAATCTGGCCGCCACCGATAGCGACGCTATTTTTGGCAGTTCAACGCCGCCGTCTTTTTGCGTGAACAGCAGCGGCGCGGTGGTGTCGGCGTCCAATGCCGGATGCAAAGTGGGCATCAACGGCAATCCCGCGAGCGCGGAACCTATATTTAACCTGTCCGTAAGCCGTTCGGGCAATACGTTTACTGTCAGAAATGTCTGGAACAACGTTAAGGGCTCGCAAGATAACGTCGAGATGAAATACAGGCTCTATGAATAAGCGTAGTCTCAACAAAAAGGGCTTTACTATCATCGAGCTGATGATCGCCACCATGGTCTTCGGCGTGGTCCTGCTGTTTGTGACCATAGCGATTCTGCAGTTTACCCGCGTGTACTACAAAGGTGTTACGCAGGCTAACACCCAAGACACCACGCGCACGCTTGTAGACAATATTACCCAAGCTATTCAGTTTAACGGCGGTGCCATCACGGCCACGCCGCCTCGCGTGTACGGCGCTACGGCCGCCTTTTGCGTGGGCAACGTCCAGTACACCTATGTGATCGGCAAACAGCTGGTCGACAGTACGCCCAATGCCCAACAAACCTGGCATTCGGTGGTGCAGCGCGACCTCGGCGGCTGTGTGGCCGGCTCGCCCACGCCGCCTATGAGCAGCCAGTTTACAACCGGCCGCGAGCTGCTGGCTCCCAAAATGCGGCTTTCCCGGCTGGAAGTTGCGCCTATTGGCCCTAACGTATACCGCGTGACCGTCAAAGTTGTCTTTGGCGAAGACGATTTGCTGATCAACCCTACGGCCGCCGATGCAAAATGTAGGGGCCAGGCCGGCTCGCAATTCTGCGCCGTATCCGAAATTACCACTGTCGTAACAAAAAGGGTAGAATAGAAATAACCATGAGCGCCACACACCAATCTCGACCGCAGCTTCGCCACTCCGAACAGGGTATGGTGGCCATTTTGACCACTTTGGTCCTGATGATGGTGATTACCCTGATCGTGCTGGGCTTTGCCCAGATTTCGCGCCGCAACCAGCGCGAATCGTTGGACCGCCAGCTGAGCACCCAAGCCTTTTACGCGGCCGAGACCGGCGTTAACGACGCCCGCAATATTATCCGCCAGGCCGTCGAGAGCG
>ERZ777006.40-NODE-40-length-14213-cov-78.215143_pt1 | contig 14213 bp, 21 predicted proteins | sample MGYA00374959_ERZ777006 | MGnify/ENA primary metagenome ERZ777006 (study PRJEB29305, sample SAMN08776659) | plant metagenome | isolation source: Switchgrass | host: Panicum virgatum | place: USA: Austin, Texas | collected 2014-11-04 ... | reverse complement strand
GGGGGGGGGGGGGGTCAGGGGGATGGGCGTGCCCAGCCGTTTTCAGGTCTGCGGGGGCGGGGGTGGGAAGAGGGCGACGTGCAGGCTGGCTCGGGTCAGCGTGGTCAGGTCGGGGACGTGGTCCGGGGGTGGGAAGACGTTCTCGCTGCTGTAGAGGGTTTCCACCACCAGGTGGTAGGTGCCTGCCGTGCATCCGGTAAAGGTCCACGTGCGCGAGAGGCCGACGTTGCGGCCGGAGCCGCCGATACCGGTGTCCGCGTACTCGTAGGTCTGGTCGGCACCGAAGGGATTTCCGGCGGCGGGGTCGGACTGGCGCCACCGCAGGCTGATCAGCTCAAGGCCGGTGTCGTAGGAACGGACGTCGGCGGACAGAGTGATCATCGCGGCGTAGTTGTCGCGGGCGATGGGGACGCTGATATCCGGCCATGAGGGGTCCTGTGCCCACTGGCTCGGATCGCCGATGAAGACGGGCTCCTGGGTGATCGAGTGCACGAAGCGGTGGTGCTCGATGGGGATGGCCTGGCCCGGCGGTCCCGGCGGCCCTGGTGGTCCGGGCTCGCCCGGGTCGCCTTGGTCTCCCTTCTCGCCAGGGTCGCCCTTGAGCTTGGTGCGGTCGACGCGGAGGGCGAAGGAGCCATTGCCGTGGCTGGTGACGATGAGGCCGTTGTTCGGGTCGCCGGTGATGGTGCAAGTGCATCCCGTCCCGCCCCCCGAGCAGCAGTGGAACATGGCGACCCCTTTTTGTCAGTTTTATCCCATTCTCAGTGTTCCATGGGCGTGCCGCGTCAGGTACAGGCCACGGTCCACACGAGCGGGCAGTCCGCGATGACGGCGTACGTGCGCTCGGCGATGGCCGCGTAGTCGTTGGTCTCCTTGTCCATGCCCTCGTACGTGCTGATGGGGCCGCGCTGGATGGTCACCGGCCCGGTTCCGACGATAACCACCTGGCCGTCCTGCGTGAGCTGACCGTCGGGCCGCAGGCGGGGGTTGTAGCAGGAGCCGAAGGCGATGGGCGTGCCCAGGCGGGTGTGCATGCGTTGGCCGTCGTCTTCGAGGAAGCAGCATCCGCCGGCTGATAGCGGCATGGCGTAGGCGGCGTTGATGTGTAGGGTGCCCAGGCACGTGCCGCGCCGCGCGCTGAGGAAGGATTCGATCTCCCCGAGCGCGTACGCGAGTGGCCGGGGGTTGTCGGGATTGCCGATGAGGTCGGTGCCGGAGGACAGGAGCGTGTTCCACAGGTGCGCCTCTACGGCGCACTCCTCGTTGTTGCGCATGCGCTTCTCGGCGGTCTGGCGCGCCTCGGCCGCGAAGCCGCCGCCGGGCATGCAGTGCACGGAGGAGTACAGCGGGAAGGGGTCGGCGCTGATCCAGTCACCGGGGCCGTCGAGCACCTTCTTCTTCGGCGCGGTGGGGTCGATCTCGAAGGTGAGCTGACCGGCGGAGCCCGCGGAGATGCCGGCGGAGACGGTGGCACCAGTGACGGACTCGTGGGCGTGGAAGGTGATGACGGCCGGGGCGCCGTCGTGCTCGGGGATCATGCCGAGGTTGACGGGGCCGCCGCCGGGAGTGACCCGGGCGGCCACGGTGGCGCAGGAGGTCTCGACGGTGATGACGGCGTCGGAAGGCAGGCCGGTGGGCTCGGCAGGGGTGGTGAGTTCGGCAGTGAGGCTGAGGTAGTCGGTGCAGGAGACGGTTCGGCGTTCGGCGGCCACCTGGATGGTGATGGTGTAGGGGGTGGTGCACTGGGCTGTACCGCACGGTGGGCATGGCTTGGGCCAGGCGTAGACGTTGCCAGCGCAGGCGTCCGAGCGGTACCGGATGCCGTGGGACCAGGTTCCGTCGGTTACTTCGCGCATCTCGGAGACGGAGAACAGGCCGTAGCGGCGGCGTACGCAGCGGGGTGGCGGGATTTCGACCTGGGGGCCGCAGGTGCTCGCGTAGTTCATCATCGCGCCTCGCATCTCCGCTCTCACCTGTCGAAACTGGGTCAGTATGCCCAGTGGAGACGTTATGCCTCACGGTGGGAGGGTGAGGTGAGGCGCCACGGTCGCCGAGGACAGCCCGTCACGACGCCGGGACAGCCCCGATCAAGGAGACGACGGACAGGTTGCGGTCCAGGACCGTGCTCACGCCGCTACCGGGGTCGTTAGGGGTGTTGGCCTTGCGGTTCTTGGCCGTGAACGTGACCTCGTCACCGGCCTTGGCGGAGCCGCCGTTGAGCGTGGCGAAGTTGACGATCATCATGTGGCAGGCCGAAGTGGGGTCACCCGGGCTGTCGGACGAGAGCGTGACTGCGCGCGAGTCGGCGGGAGCGATGAGTACCGTGCCAGCCATAGCCACCTCCACGGCCTGGTACGTCTGGATCTGCGTCTGGGTGTTTCGGGCGGTGAAGCAGGTGGTGACCTGCACTTTTCGTGACGGTGGGATCTTGAGGGTGATCGACACCGGGGGATCGAGGGAGACCCACTGGTCGGTGGTGACGTCGATGTTGTCGAAGTTGTCGGCGAACTCGCTCGGGTACTGCGCGAGCGTATCTGCCACGGCCTGCTGCGCGATCTGCTGTGCCTCTTCCCGCGTCACCCCGCCAGGGGCCGGTGTTCCGCCGCCTTCGCCGGACTCGCAGCCGCTCCTCACCTGGAACTCGTACTCGAATACGAGGTACTGGTTGGTGCGCAACTCGTTGTTCGAAGTCAGGGTGGCGAGGTAAATCTCACCGGCGGTGTTGATGCGGACCGAGGCGTCGGTGTAGCCGGTGTGGGCGCCGTGGAGTTGTGTGACAGGCGGAATCCAATCGCCGGCCACTTTGGCGATCAGCAGGTCTGGGACGATGTTTCCCTCTTCGGGGAGACCGTCTCCAGCCTGCTGGTCGATGGTCTTCGAGGCGATGTTCTCACCGGTGCGCTGAAGCCAGATGACAGCGGTGCGGGTGCCGCCGATCTCGCGCAGTTCCTGCTTGGTGACCTTCCATCCTTCTTCGGCGGTGACGCCTTCAGTGACGACGTTGAGGGTGTGGCAGGTACTGGCGTGCTGCCTGAGCGCGTCGGAAACGATCTGGTTGACCTGTTCCTCGGTCAGCCCTTCTGTGCCAGGGTGGTCCTTCGCGTACTGATCGACTGCGGCTTTCGCTGCGTCTTCGGCCTTCTTCTGGGCTCCGTCCTTGGTCTCCAGGTCGGAGGTGCTGGGGATGCCGTGGACGTCGTTGGTCTTGGCGGCGTGCTCACCCACGGATTTCTTCGCTGCGTCATCGGCGATCTGCGCTGCCTGTTCGGGGGTGAGGAAGGCGGTTGGCACCGGCGGGAAACTGTTGAGCCGATCGGTGAGGGTCTGGACGTCGCCGGCAACCCGGCCACAGCACTGTTGGGCTTCCTGCCGTACGGCGTCGGCTTTCTGCTGGGCAGCCGCGGGGCTCTCGACGAGGCTGGGATCGAGACCGAGAACGTATGAGCCGGGCGCCGGGCCGGGGGAGACGAGGATGCCGGGGTGGTTGGCGTTTTCGACGAGCGTGCACGTGCAGCCGCTGGGGACCTGTGGCGTGCCGCCGGTGGCTGAGATGACGCATCCGCCGCAGCAGTCGGGTGTGATGGTGATGCCCGCGCCCGCGGACAGGCGTCGGCAGGACTCTCCGCAAGCCATGCTCTCCCCCTCGGGACGCACGATATGACTGTTTTATGGTAAATCGTCAGGTAGGGGCGGTGCACGGGACCCGCGGGCGTCCATGCGGGTCCCGCGCCGTCCGAGCACACCGGAGACCGACAGGCGCGCCGAAATACCGGTCAGCACAAGAAGAGGCGGGAAGAATCGGGCGGGTGACGCACGAGACCACAGTGAACAATGGACGTGAACAAGCCGTGGAAGGCGAAGTGCCGCCCGCCGACGAGATGCTGCCCCATGCCCAGATGAGGGACTTCGTGGCCGCGGAGGGCCGCCGCGCGACGGACGACAAGCTGAAGGAGCTGTGGCACCGGGCCGCTACGGGACTGCGTGAGGCCGATCACAGCAGGGACGCGCAGCTTGCCGCCATCGGTCGTGACGTGCGCCTGATCGGGGACATGATGCTGAACCTCTCCGCCCGGCTGGAGGCCCTGGAGAACGCGCGGACCAGCAACTTTGCCCACGTGAGGGACGCTTGGGAGCGGCAGGCCGGAGACGAAACGGCCACTTGAGTACAACTGTGCTCTAGTACGTACTAGTTACCATTCAGGGTGTCACCGACCCACGAACGGGTGCATCCTGGTCCCCGACAACACCCCGGGGAGGGCGCTGGCGATGCCGGAGAAGAAGATCACCATTACCGTCCACGACGACGAGCCCGTGGACGAGGCGCCCGCCAAGCGGGCAGAGGGCTGGTTCCTTCTCGCCCTCCTGGCCATCGGCGCAATCGGATGGCTCGCGCAACACATCTTCTGAGAAAGACCATGACACCTGTCCTGTCATAGTGCTGAAGCCTGGAATGCTGGAGGCCGCAACGTCGCTCAAGCCGACTGAAAGGCCCCTTCTTCATGACCGCACTCGACCTGCTCAGCCCCGCTGAGTTGGCGCGACTGGACATCGCGATCGACTGCATCCCCCCTGACCGTCTCCGCGAGAAAACCGCCGCCTTACTCCTGCGCGCCGGGATGCGGCCCACGGACATCCTGCGCGCCCGCCGCTCCGGCTTTGCCCCCGGTGACTCGCAGAACCCTCCGCAGCTCACCCACGACTCCAAGACAGGTGAGGATGTCACCACCCTGACTCCTGCCGCCGCGGCAGCGGTGAGCACATGCCTGGCCAGCCACAGCGGCACCCTGATCCTGCCCGGGATGAACCGCGTAGTGCTGGAGAGCATCGCGGCCAGCCGACTCGAAGAAGCCGGCATCAGGAACGTCTCCCTCGGCACACTGCGCAACTCGGTGCGCCTGGCGGCAATGGCGGAGGCACAGTCGTGAGCGAGAACCTTCCGACGGCCGCGGATCTGCGCGAGAGCGACACCGAGCAGGTGAACGCCGTCTACCGCGAGCGGAACCAGTTCCCATCCGGGCTCGCCCACCTGTGGCCCACGGTCCTGACCCCCGCAACGGACTACGTGGGAACGTGGATCGTCTACCTCGAATCCCCGGCCGGGCAGCTCTCCTGGCACATCATGCCAGAGGACTTGGACCTCTTCGAGCACGTGGACAGGCGCGAGACGTACCCCTACGACGGGCACACCACCGAGGAGAAGTACGCCCGGTTGACGCTGGCCCTGCGGATGGAAGGCGAACGACTGAGGGGGATGCCGTGAGCGGCAAGAGCGAAGTCACCCCCGAGCAGACGGCGAACCTGATCCGCAGCTACTACGCGGATCAGGTGCTGAAGAAGATGGAGGCGGTCTCCGGCGCCCACAAGGAGGCCCTGGAGGCGTTTCGGAACCTGACGGAGTTCAACCGCACCGGCAAGCTGCCGGACGGCCGGGATGCACTCCTGGTGGCCGCCTGGTCCGGCTCGCGGGTGATCCGGGCCGACGCCGACGAGATCCGCGGCGGCGGGTCGACGTGGGAGCGCGGCGACCGCGCGAGGGATGAGCGCCTGGCCGTCCTGCGCTGGCTGGATAAGAACGGGTACGACATCGGCGCGGTGTTCGCGGCGGATCTGAAGGAGGAAAGCGGGTGAGCACGTTCGGCGAGATGGCGCAGGAGATGACCGAGGGCTTCGGTGAGGTGGCAAAGCGCATGGGTCGACTGGGGACCGCCATGCGAATGCCGGGCCTGACGCTGCTGCTGTGCGAGGTCCTGCGGGATGAGTCCGGCGGTGATGTGGAGGTGGCGGCCCGATCCGCCAGGCTGGTGCACGCGTGGACGGCTGCGGAGCCGGAGGTGCGAGCCGCGGAACTGTTGGACATCGCGTGGCGCTCGCGAGCGCGCGAGATTGCCGAGGGCTCGTTGCCGCCCGAGATGTACGCCCACGACCTGAACTTCTCTGCGCGCACGCACGAGGGGGACCGGGAGTCCTTCCGTGGCCCGTCGTTCCCGGGGATGCCGCTGCCGGGGCAGGCCGGTGCGCTGGCCTCGTCGTTGGCGTTCGACCGGGACGACTGCGAGGCGAGCTTGAAGACGGTGCTGCTGCTGTTGAGAGAGGCCCTTGAGGCGAGGGAGGACGAGCCTGCGGCCGGTGGCTGAGGAACGTCACGTCCCGGCCCTCATGGCGCCTCTCCTGCGTCGTTGACGTACAGTCAGCGAGACCCCGGATATGCACACGTTCGGTGAGTGAAGCTCCCATCCGGGCTTCCCGGCCCTCGGACGGGGACAACGCGCGTACGTTCGCAGGGATGGACAGGGGAGGCGCCATGTTATGGGTCATACGAGAGACCGAGAAGTTCCCGCCGGGGGTGGAGCCGCCGACACGCGTGCTCGCCGCGGTGCACCGCTTCGAGAGCGGCGATGCGGCGATGCGGATGTTCTCCTGGAGCACGGACATGCTGGGCAAGGCCGAGACGAAAGAGGGCCTGCGGTACGTCATCGACAGCCGGTACCACTGGTACACCACGGCGCACGCGATGCCGGCTGCACTGATGATGGCGGCCAAGGACGGCTTCAGGCTGGTGCTGCACCGTGAGGTCGACGATCAGGACTTCATCAAGGTGTGGGACATGGCGCCGAGCCGGGAGGAGATCATGACCGTGGTCGACGGTCAGATGCGGGCGGACTGAGACACGTCCGCCAGGGCCTTCCCGATGCATCACGAACGGTGCATATACGGGCACTATCGGCATATCACGCCGATTCGTGCTCCCTCGGAGGTTCCCCGTGCGCGCGGTTGCCCTGGTCCACTTCTACCCGCCCTACCGTCTCGCGGGTTCCGAGACGATGCTGCACACGATGCTCCAGGCCCTCGGCCGCGCGGGGCACGACGTCCACGCGGTCTCGACGTCCATGCCGGAATCCCCGCTGGAGTGGGAATACGGCGGCGTACAGGCGTACCGAGCGTCCGGGCCTGGCGACGGCCCAGCCAAGGTGCGAGACCTGAACCCGGACGTGATCCTTACCCACCACGACCACGCGCCGCTTGCCGTCTTCACCGCCCGAGAGCTTGGCGTGCCGAGCGTGTTCATCATGCACAACAGCTTCGACATGAACCGGCCGATCCTGGCCATGCAACCGGACCTGACGGTCTTCAACACGGAGTGGATCGCGCGTGAGTTCCAGCCGGAACTCACCGGGGACTGGATGGTCGTCCACCCGCCGATCTGGCCGCACGAACACGCCACAGCACCAGGTTCCTGCGTGACCCTGGTGAACCTCAACGTACACAAGGGCGTGCGGGTCTTCGCGCAGCTCGCCAACCTCTTCCCGGATCTGCACTTCCTCGGAGTGACCGGCGCGCACGGCGAGCAGATGACGGTGGGGATGAACTCCAACGTCACGGTGATCCCGCAGACCAGCGACATGCGCCGGGACGTGTGGTCGCGCACGCGCGTTCTGCTGATGCCTTCGTTCTACGAGAGCTACGGCATGGTCGGAGTGGAGGCGATGGCCTCCGGTATCCCGGTGCTGGCGCACCCCACGCCAGGGCTGAAGGAGGCGCTGGGCTACGCGGGCGTCTTCTGTGACCGGGAGCGGGCGGACCAGTGGAGCCAGGCCCTGAACACCCTGATGCGTAACCCGGCCGCATGGCAGACGGCCTCGCAGCGAGCGCTGACGCGCTCGCGGGACCTCGATCCGCGGCCGGAGCTGGAGGCGTTCGTGAAGCGGCTGGAGAAGCTGACGGCCCACCGGCTCGTCGGGTAGACGGGGTGATCAGCGGCGCACAGAAGGCGCGCGGACGGCCGGGGGCCGGATGGGCGCCGGGGCCGGGAGCTTGGCGGCCGGCGGAGCGGCCTTGAGCGCCGGGTCCTTCACGAGCCTGCGTACCGGGTTCTTCACGAGCTTCTTCGGAGCGCTGTGAGCATGTGCCTCGGCCGGGTTCCGATGGGCCGGGACGCGCAGCGTGGCCTCCTCGCGGTCAGGCCACGGAGTGGGATGGGTCAGGTCGTGCCGGGGGTTGGTCGCGACCAAGTAGCCCAGCATGGGCACGTACGGGAGCGCAGAGGGCTCCTTCTTCGGCTGGTCGCCGCTCTCGCAGAGGTGATCGTCGATGGCGTCGGCAAGCCGGGCGGCCCGGTCGGTGCTGATGCCCTTGGCCCCGGTGGCGATCTGGTCGGCCGCCTGGTCCTCGCCCACCAGGCACAGCAGGGAGAACGTGCCCACGGCGCCACTGATCTCCCGGCTCGACATCTTCTCGATGCGTCCCCGGTCAGCGTCGCTGGAGACGTCATACCAGACGTCGACCACGGCTTTCTGATCGTTGTTCAGGCTACTTGTGTCAACGGAGTCGGGAAGGCCGCTGGAGCAGCCGGTCAGGATCAGCGCCGCGGCGGTGATGACACAGGGGATGCGGTAGGTGTTGCGCATGGGTCTTTGTACCAGTTGCGAGGAGTGAGACCACGTGAGCACTCTGGCAGGCATCGCGATGTTTCTGGTGGGAGTCGCGCTGTGCGTGGCCGTGCAGGAGTTGAAGGAGGTGGACCGGCGCCGTCAGCGGGCACAGATGCAGACGTGCAGGGCGCGCGGGGACCATGAGGGGGCCGTCCGCGCGGCCTGCCGCCGTCCGGAGCCCGGTTGGCTCATGGTGCTGCTGTCGGTGGTCGGTGGGATGGCGATGGCTCAGGGCTTGGTCTGGTTCTTCGAATCGGTCTAGACCTTGTCGAGAACGCCGAGGATCAGGTTGTGGAACGCGGCCAGTTCCTCTCGGCTGGCGCGGATGACGGTGTCGGGCTTCTGGGAGTTGCGCAGGGCGAAACCACCGCCTTCCACCTCGGCGATCTCGATGCAGCAGTTCTTGCCGCTGCACGCTGCGGTCCAGGTCTGATCCTTGATGGTGCGGGTGAAGAGTTCGTTGCTCATGCTCTCAGTATGGGCTCTTTGCCCCAATTCACCGTACTTTGGGACAATGAATCTGGCGTCCGCCGACTGGGGCTCCGTCCCGGCCTGGGTCTCCGCCCTGACCCCGCTCATCCTGGCCGGGGTCATCACCCGCGCCATGAACCGGACGACGGCCACGCTCAAGGAGGCCCTGCGCACCACCCGGCCGCGCGGCCTGCGCACCCGCCTGCGCTCGATCGCCGCGGCGTCACGCACCACACCGGACCAGGCAGTCGTCGGCGGACACCACGGCGTGGGTACCGGCCATCACGGTGACCCCGCAGACGTCCCGGACAGCGGTGGCGAGTAGCCTCACAGGCTCCCGCTGCCTGCTGACGCCCCGGCAGCACCCATAGCCCACCAGGGGAGTCCGACGCCGCGGTGCGCTCGGTTCCCCCTCGTCGACCGGCGGAGAGAGATCGGTGATCACCACCACGGCGTACGCTTCCGACGTCGTACACGACCGCATCGGCATGCAAACCGGCTACCACGGCCACCAGCTCGACCGCACCGGCCAGTTCGCCGTCTTCACGCCCCTGTGCACCGCCGGCACACCGGCGACCGACGTCGGGGCCATCCACGTGGCCACACGCGTGCGGCTGACCTCACGCCGACTCGACGGCCCAGACCCCGTCCGCCGCACCTTCACCGTGGTCACGGTCGACGACCCCAGGCGTGCCCGCGCGCTGACGACATGGATGCTCTGGCGCGTGGAGACGTGGTCGCACCACGGAGACGATCCCGCGGACGCGTCCTGGTCCTGGGGGTGTACATACCGCCTGGCTGTCGAAGCCGCCACCCTGCGGCCGAGATGGGTCGAACTCGAAGGGTGGTCCGAGCCGGTACACGGAAGGACCAGATGGAAGAGGTCTCTGCGCTGGTGGACAAGGCAGGCGCGCTCCTGCGGCAAGTCCCGCGCCAACGTCGCTCCTCCGGCCTGATGCGTCACCCTCACGGGGGACTCGTCTGCGGTGCGGGTGTCTGATGATCGGATACCCTCACACGCGGAAAGGCGCCCCTGAAAACACACCTCTCCAGGGGCGCCATGGCCCGTGGTGACGCTTCAGCCGCGGCCCATCATCTCGTCGGCCAACGATGCGATGTACAGGCCGATCGCCGTGGGCTCCGACGTCTCCTTCACCTGTCGCATCAGCTCCATCAGCGTCGCGTCCACGCCCATGCAGAACTGCTCGGTGGGTTCACCGTCGTAGTTCAGGCAGCTCCGAGGGACGGCCATGCCCTTGTACGTCACCGGCTGTACCGCAGCGCCTTTCTCATACGCACTGCTCGAATCGGGGACGGCCACCGTGCCCGGATCGGGCGCGGAGTGAAGCGGGACTTCGGTCATATATACCTCTTTCGGGTTACGTTCCTCGGCTCCGGACGACACACCGGGAACCGGAATGTACAAGACCTGACAACATGTACGCAACCTTTCATCTTAGCCTGTACGCTCGCATCATGAAGCCCACGCCCGACCCCTTCGACCTCCCTCCCATCAACGCCACTGACCTGCGCAACAACTGGACACGCCGCCTGCAAGCCACCTGCAACCAAGGCAACCGCCAGCCCATCACCCGCTACGGCCGCCCCGCTGCCGTCCTCGTGCCCACCTGGTGGTACCGCGCTGGGGTCCTCACCCAGCCAGACGCGACGGACCTCCTCCTGACCCTCTACCTCGTCCCGTCCAACGACGGGCGCTCCAAGGTCGCCGAACTGCTCACCAGGATCGTCGAACACGCCCACCACATCATGATCACCGTGGAGGGCTACGACATCGCCGTGTTCGCTCCCCGACCGTGGGCAGATGCCGTAGCCCTTAAGCTCATCAGCGGCGCGGAGTAGCAAGGCCCCGCGCCCGCGACATGAGCCGCGGAATGCCCCCGTCGCCTCTGGCGGGGAAGGCCCACACGAGGAGTGTGGGGAGGGCCAGCCTGCACAACTGACGCCGTTTATCAACCATTTATCGCCCCGATAAAAGATGTGACTGCGGGTGATCGGCCGGTCAACCCGCAGTCCGCATGAAGAACTGAGGAGCCATGACGCAGAGCATCCAGAGTCCAGCGAAGGCCAGTTTCACGATCTACGAAGCCGCCACCGGGCAGGACCACTTCGCCGCCCCGCCGCCGCGGCGCTTCGGCGCCCTCGGCCTCGTGCTCAACGAGTACGGCGAAGTACTGATGTGCGAGAGGAATCCGATCCCCGAGCTGCGCAAGCCCTGGTACCACCCGGGCGGCTGCGCTGAGAAGAACGAGAACATCCGCGCTGCCTGCATCCGGTCAGCCCGCGAGAAGCTGGGCATCACCCTCACGCCCGGCGCGGTGCTGTCGATGCATCACATGGCCGACGAGGAACACTTCCACCCCGATTCGGGCGAGACCAGTTTCTCGCACGAGGGAATGAACTGGATTCTCGACTGCGGCGAGATCCCCAAGGACACCGAGTTCGTCTTCGGAGCGGGCGTCATCGGCGCGCGATGGTTCAAGCCCTCGGAGCTGAAGGAGTACCTGGCGCCCTTCACCGCTGAGCGCACCCTGTCCGCGCTCCGCACTCGGGCCGCGCTCCGCGCGCTCTCCACGCTTCGCGGCCTGGACGCCGACCTCGTGGAGCTGCTGAGCGGCCACCCCAACTGGTAGGAGCCGCCCGGCGAGTGAACCCGGCCCCCAGCACGGACGGTGCGCGGGGGCCGGGCGCATTCCGGCCCCGATACCGTGGACGGACCACGTGACCACAGCCGCCGCCGTGCCACTACACGGCCCGGCCTCCTATCCTGCCCACGGTGCAAGGTAGCGGCGGCGGAAGTTCACGCTCGCTGTCCGGTTGCTGCTGGGTGGAGGCGTCGCAACAGAGCGCCGCCGTCGACGTGCCGGAAGAGGAAGTCGGCCAGGGCCGCGTGATCCTCGCCGGGCAAGGTGATCTTCTTGGTGTCGTAGCGGGCGAACTGACGCCGTTTCTTGGGGGCGGGCCCACGTCGTCGTAGGGGCTTGCCGATAGCCGTGGCGTACAACTTCTTGGCCTCCGCGTCGATGACATGAATGCCGCTCTCGGCGGGTGGGGCCAGACGTGGTTCGTCCCATCCTTCTGTCCCTGCCACTGGGGCTTCCAGGCTGTTGAGGGGATTGGTGTTGGTCACGGCGGCGCGGAACGCCGCCAAGGCTGCGGCCATGTATCCGCGCGCGGCCCGCTCGGCGAGGTCGTTCAATTCGTCGGCGTGTGCAGCGGCGAGGTCGGCCCGCTGTCGGGCGGTCTCTTGCCACAGTCGGTGTCGTGCAGTTGCCTGCTCGATGAGCGGGGCAGGTAGGGGCTCGGGCAACTTCGGCGGGGCACTGGTGGCTTCTTGTTCGGCGGCCCGGCGTGATTCATCGGCCATACCCCACGCCTTGCTCAAGGTGCGATAGGCGAGGCGGTGATCGTTGAGTAGCTCGTTTGCCTTCTTTGGCCATGGCTCGGCGTCGGCGCCGTCCGGGTGCGGAGCGTGGACATCGGGGTAGGCCGCGGTGTGGGCGGCGTAGTGCGCGCGGTAGAAATCCCGGCCCCGGTCGGTGATCTGGTAGCCCCGGCAGTTCCCGGCGTTTTCGGCCAGAGGCGGCTGGTGCTTGTCGATTAGGACGTACTCGATGGTCTTCGAGTACGTCCAGGCCAGTGGCTTTCCCTGCTGGTCTACTGTCCACAACAGGGCCAGGACCTCCCAGGACCTACGACCGAGTGCGGCAGAGGGTGCCCCGTCCGGGCGGAGTGAGAGCCCTGCGCGCGCGGCAGCGCGACCCGCGCGGGTCAGCGACACGGTTTTCATCATCCCGAACGGGGTGGCGTGGCCGTCCGTGGTGATCAGCTCTCGGGCGGCGAGCGCGCGAACGGTCGAGCCGTTGCCCTGGTTGTCCCAGCCGCGCGACGCGAGCCGCGCTTGCATCTCGGTGAAGCCGACTAGGTCACGCAACGACGGGTCATGGGCAAAGTCGATTCGCCGCCAGACCGAGGCCGGTGTGTCGTCGTAATTGCCGCGTGCGGCCTGACTCCGCCTGCCCGACTCCGCTTCCCGGTCGAGGCCGTAGATCACGGCGAGAGTGCCCTGTTGGCGGTCATTCAGCTCGGTCCATGCTGCCAGTGCCTTCGGTGTACGCGTTGCCATGTGTTCCGGTCTCCTCCCTGTCAGGGCTTGGCTGCTTCGAGCTGGCGGGGGACGGCCCTGGTACGCAGTCTGTGGACTCTAAGGCCAACAGCATCGGACGCACGGATCTCGCATCGGATGCGAGCCAATCCGGCTCGTCCACCTGCTGAATTCATGGCCCAGCAGGTTAGCGCGTGCGTAGGCCGACGCTCTCTGTTGCCTGTTTCTGCCGTACTCCGGCTGCCTATCAACAAGGGCCAGCGCCCCTCGGTCGCCACCGTCTACCGCATCCTTGCCGACAACGACAAGGCCGACAGCACGGGCTGAACCCTGGGTGCCCTTCAGAGCTTCAAGATCAACTCATTGCCCCTCTGGAACGTATCTCGGCGATACCCCAGAGACCAGGAAGGCGGAGAATCCGCCGCTCACCGCGACGTCTCTCCGGTGTCGGCGATTAGGCAGCGCGGGATGATCAAGGAACCTCCGAAGCAGTCCACGTGTACCTGTGAGTCGGGCTCCTCGTTCTCCCGTCGCGCTGCGATGGCCTCGCGCTCTGCCCTACCGACCTTGTACGGCAGGTACATCACGGTCGGGAAGGGCGCGGTGAGGATGGGGTTGCCGTCGGCATCGCGCAGCTCCAGCGGGGCGGGCTGAGGGCCGAAGGGCGGTTTCATGTGAGCCGGGCCGTGAACTTCGGTGGTGGTGCCGTCGGGGTTGTGCTGCGTCCACGTGGTGGCCTCTTCGCCCGTCTCACACTCCTCGTCGCAGATGTGGATGTTGGCCATGGCGGTGATCAGGGATTCGTCGAACGTGCTGGTCATCAGGGGAGTCCTGTTCGTTGTCCTGGTCGTCGTCGCGGGTGTGGCCCCAGGGGGAGAGGCTGTGGGCGATCCAGTCTGGTTTGAGCGGGGGGTCGATGTCGCGGAGATCTTCGTGGGTGGCTGCGACGGCGCGGATGAGGCGGGGGAAGTTGGCGTAGTCGTATGCCTGGCCGGTGCGGGTGGTGAGCACGGGCCCGAAGTGGGGGCCCGAGTAGGGGGTGCGGGTGATGCGGTAGGGGCGGAATTCCTCGATGGCGCGCCAGACGGGCCAGGGGAGGGTTCCGTTGTAGGTGGCGGCCGGGTCGGCATGGGCCACGCGCGGGATCTTCGCGATCAGGATCTTGTTCACGGGGTCGGGTGTCAGGTCGG
>ERZ777006.38-NODE-38-length-14808-cov-67.559615_pt1 | contig 14808 bp, 20 predicted proteins | sample MGYA00374959_ERZ777006 | MGnify/ENA primary metagenome ERZ777006 (study PRJEB29305, sample SAMN08776659) | plant metagenome | isolation source: Switchgrass | host: Panicum virgatum | place: USA: Austin, Texas | collected 2014-11-04 ... | reverse complement strand
TGGTGGCACGAGCATTGCCGGTGGGTCGGGGCGGGGCCGCACTGTCCGCCGGGGATGTCGTCGTTGGGGTGGCCGGTGCAGGCCGCCGGGTCGTGGTGGGTGCATTCGCAGCCGAGGAAGGCGCGGACGGTCGGCCACTCGGTGCGGGTGAGCTCCCACCTGGCGAGTGATCCGGGGGAGAGTTCGGGCATGTGGTCCTCCGTCATTTCTGGCTCTTGAGAAGGAACATTATCAAGAGCCAGACGAGGGACAGGACGGTTTCCGAGAGTCGCGCACGGTCGTGTTCGGACACGGCCAGAGCGCGCGGAGAGTCCCCGTGCGCCGTGTCGTCATCCCGGCGACGTACGGCGGTGCCCGTCGGGGCGTCCGCGGCTCTGCGCTGCCGGGGGTGGTGTGCCGCTACGGTCTCGTCATGGAATGGACTGACGCCATCGCTCGCGCTGGTGATCTGCTGGCGCCTCACGATCCGCCGGACGCCGATGCGCTGGCCCTGGTCGCTCTGGTGGTGTACGTGCTGCCGGATGGCGCGCCGGCCGCGGAGGTCCGGGGACTCTTGGGCGAGGGGCGGACCGATCTGGAGGGTGAGCCGGTTGGGCTCAAGGATGCCCTCTACGAGGGTCTGACAGAGGCGGGGCGGCTGGTCCCCGGTGATCCCGCGCGGGACGTGCTCTTGGACCTCACGCACCGCCCGGAGTGGGCGATGGGGGGAGACGTGCCGCTGGCGATGACTGGTGGTCTGAGCCGGGATCATTCGCGGCTGTATGCCGTGCTGCCTCGGGCCCGTGCACTGCTGGCCGACGGCGGGGCGTGACCCGGGGCGCGCTTCGGGCCGAGGCGGCGGGCGGTGTGGTGGCCGCGACGGCTGCCAGGTGACGCGTGCCATTGCAGATGAGATCAATTCGCCCGGCTGACCTGCGGTGAGAGGTAGGCCACGCGAAAAATCTCCGCCCTTATCCGCAAGGTCTTGGCGTGGACACGGCAAAGCATCGTCGGTGTCCTCACCCGCGCTGCGACCACGCCGGGACGAGGACGGGGGTGGGCATAGGGTCCCGTGACATGGACATACAGGCAGGTCCCGGGGAGCCCGGCGACATGTACGAGGTCGGGCCGCTGACGTATCGCCAGGGATACGTGTGCGTGTGGAATGAGAGCTACGCGGCCGACGAGGACGCGCTCATGCACGACCGCTCGATTGTCGCCGTGTACACCGGCACCCCAGAGCAGCGGGGCGAGCAGCTTTTCCGGGCATGGGTGGACGCCGAAGAGCTCTCCTCCGTTCTGGCCCATTGGGCCACTGTCCTGCGGTGAAGAACTTCTTCGAGCAGGTGAAGACCAGAGCGGTCGCGCCGTGGCCGGCTGGGCGCCGGGATCTGCATTGGCATCTGCTGCCGGATCCTGAGGTGGCGCAGCGGCTGGTGGCGGCGTACCGGACGGTGGCCGAGCATCCGGGGCTGCGGGCGGTGGAGGCGCCATGGCTGCACGTGACCGTGCTGCATGCCGGCCCGCGGGATGAGGCGAGCGGGGCCGAGATCGCGCGGATGGTGTCCCGGGTGCGCGAGCTGGTGGAGGTCGAGGGGATCGAGCCGGTGGAGCTGACGCTGGCCCGGCCCGCGCCGGGCACGCAGGCGATCGAGTGCGCGGCCCGTCCCGGCGCGCCAGCGCGCAGACTGTGGGAGCTGACACGGCAGGCGACGCTGGACGTGGTGGGGGACCGGTGGGCTCTACAGCCTCAGACGGACTACTACCCGCACCTGTCGGTGGCCTACGGCGGCCACGACGCCGATCGGGCTGACCGGCGCCGGCTGAAGGCCCTCATTTCCGATGTGGACCAGGGCGAGGTCGTGATGAGGGCCGGCCGCCTGTCGCTGGTATCGCAGTGGCATGACGGCCGCCGGATCGTCTGGGACCCGATCGCCACGGTGCCGCTGACCGGATGAGCCGTAGTGCCGTGTCGCCCGGGGCACGCCTGACGGCCGAGAGTGGACGTGGACGACAGAGGCAGATAAGGCCCGCAGGGGAGACGGAGAGGGAGCATGACAGCTGAGAAGGGGATCGAGCCGGGGCACACGTACGTGCGACTGGTGGGCGGTCCGGCGGACGGTCAGCTTCTCGACATCACCGACTGGAGCGAGGCGCTGCGTGGGAAGGGGGCCATCCTCCTCGATCCGCCAGGCGGCCGGTACATGGAGTTCTACGGCCCCACAGGGCAGGCCTCGGGGTGCTGGCACTGGACGGGATCGGCCCTGTGACGGTAGGGGCCGTGCCGCCCCACAGCCCCGCTAGCGGAGGTGCTAGGTCTAGCGTGTGGTGCTGCTAGGCGCGGGGCCTGTGACCTGGGCTCTAGCGTCTAGCAGCCCACGCAGAGGGGCCCGGAAACGCAAAAGAGGCCCCCAGGCCGCCCGGTTGGGGGCGGCCTGGGGGCCTCGGGTGTCAGAGCAGAGCAGTCAGCAGGGCCGCGGCGAGGGCGAGCAGAGCGCCGGCTGTGATGTCGCCGGCGATACGCAGCCCGGCGTACTTGCGGCGGGCGATCTGGGACAGGCGGATGACGTGCGCCGCCTGATCCTTGGGCGCCGTCAGGTCGTCAACGAGTTCGTCCTCGGTACACAGACTCCAGTAGAGGTAACTGCCGCGGACGGCGCCGCCAAGGCGGGGCCGCACGACCACCAGGACGACGAGCATGGAGGCCGCCAGGCCGACCACGCCGGTGCCGACGAGGGCGGCGGCCAGGACGGGTAAGGCCCGACCCGGCACCGCGGCGACCAGCGCCGCCAGCGGAAGGCTGAACGCGGTGAGGAGTACGCCGGCTTTGGCGTCGGTACGGCTGATCTCGGCGAGCACCGTACGCGTGGCCGCATCGAGACGGGCGTCGATGTCGCTCATCACGCTGCCTCGATGCTCAGGACGCCGGTCCCGGGGAGGTACTCGACGCGCGGGTCGTGTTCCTCGGGGAGCTCCAGCTCGTCGTAGGTGACGATCTCGACGGCGGCCCAGTCGGGCACGTCCGCGAGCAGCGCCCTGAGGTCGCCGACGGTCATCCGGCGCTGGCGGGGCCGCAGCGGATGCCGGCGCAGGGCGCGCAGCGTGTGCGCGGAGTGCGGGTTCCAGCCGGGATAGTCGGCGCCGGTGGAACACCGGTCGGGGTGGTCGACGGCGAGCGAAGCGAATGCGGCGTCGAACGGGTCGACGAGGTGACGCTGCTCCGCGACGCGGCCGAGGTGGCACTCCCAAACCGACGGACGGGCGTCGATGTTCATCATCTGGGTGATCCCTTCGTAGAGTCGTGCGGGGGTCGGGCCGATTCGAGCGGCCCGACCCCCGCGCTTTGCCGAACTACCGGCGGGCGTAGGCGGCGCTGACAACGCTGAGGGCGGCGGCCACCGTGTCGTGGAGGGTGGCGAGGACGGGCACGCCGTGGCGACGAGCCACGTAGATCAGATAGCGGTTGCGCTCAGGATTGGGGCAGTCGGGCGGGCAGCCGAGTACCGCGCGGCCCGACGAGACGTCCAAGCCGAACTCCACGTTGGTCGTCATGCCCGGCAGGGTGAGCACGTCGCGGGGGATCCAGAAGAGGATCGCCGTGGCCGCTGCGCGTGCGTCGGTCTCCCAGCCAACCTGGTGCTCGTAGCGTTCGGCGCGTCGGCCGTCGCGGGATTCGGGGCTGAGGACGTTGAGGGTGCCGGGACCGGCCCACTGGGCTGCGATGAGGTCGAGGGCGTCGGGCCGCCATGACGACACGGGTAGCCGCCGGTCGGGGGTAGGGCCCGCCAGGAACACGGAGGGCCCAGTGGCGGGCAGGGGTTCGCGGGCCATGACGATGTTGATGCTCACCGGTGGTCTCCGTTCTGGGCGGCGTGCTGCGGTGTCCAGGGCAGGGGCAGGCCGTCGTCCGCCTGGCGGGGCACGATGTGAACGTGCAGGTGGAAGACGGACTGGGTGGCCTCACGGCCCTTGCTGGTGATCAGGTTCGCGGCGGGGCGCTCGGCCATCAGCTCGGCGGCCCGGCGCATCACCGCCGCGGTCACATCCGGGTCGGTGCCGGCGTCCTCGACGTGGACGCGCGGCAGAACGAAGACGTGTCCGTCGTTCACGCCGCCGCTGCGCGGGCGAATCGCGAGAGCGTCGGACCATTCACGGACGATGACAGCCGGGGCTTCTCCGGCGGCAATGGCGCAGAAAACGCAGGTCTTCATGTCGTGCTCCTTCCGGCGCCCCGGGCGATGTCGGAGGCGAGGTACACGGCGGTGAACCCCTCGGCGAGCAACTGATCGGCGGTGGGCATCTGGGCGTTCAGGTCGTCGAGCACCTGCGGGGCCACGACCCGCTCACGGCCGGCGTTCCGCGCGTGCGCCACGGACAGCGGCACGTCGAACAGGACCGCCACGATGGGGCGCTGCCAGTAGCGGGCGCGGGCCAGCAGCTTTGTGCGGACGTGTAGGTAGATGTTGGTGGCGTCGACCAACGTGGTCAGGCCACGGGCGAGGCGGGCGTCCAGGAGCAGATCCTGGATCTGGGCGGCGACCGGGGTGGCCGACTGGTCGGTCATGTCGTCGGTCGCGAGCTCGCGGTAGACATCCAGGCAGACCCGCCAACTGGCCGGGTACCGAGCTGCGAGATGCGACTTGCCGCTGCCGGGGACGCCGACCAGCACGGCGAGCGCGCCGGCAACGAGGGGCAGCGGGAGACGGCTGCCCAAGGGCGCGACGGCTTGCTGCGGGGTGTTGCCGCTCATGCGATGCCCGCCCGGGTGGCGGCGTGCAGCTGGCGGACGGCTTGATGGATCAGCTCACCGGGCGGGGTCCACAGTCCGAGGCGGCCGGGGCAGGCCACGGGCTCGGGGAGGGCGACCACGTCGGTGAGCGTCCAGTGGTAGACGCCGGCACCGGATTCGCCCCAGGGGGCACAGCAGCCGCCGGTGGCCGGGTGGACGTCGGTGAGGGTGGCCAGGCCGATGAGTGCCTTGCGTGCGTCGGGCCAGTCGGCCCGGTCCTCTGCGGGGATGACGTAGCGGGCGATCTGGTCGTAGGCCGCGCCGGCGTGCACCAGGAGCCGCCCGCGGTGCCGGGTGGTCCACGTGCGGTTCTCGGTGCGCTTGGTGCCGTGGACGATGGCATCGGCCCACGGCTGTTTGATGGTCAGCGTCTTGAACAACGGGTTCTCCTTCAGTTCTGGGAGCAGCAGGACGGCCCGGAGAACGCTTCTTCGGGCCGTCTGTGATCGGTGGGTTAGTTGTGCTGCCTCAGGACGTTGTCGAGGATGTCGGCGTGGTCGAACGCGAGTCGCGCGGGCAGGGCATCCAGGGGCCACCAGCGGGCGGTGCGGGCGTCATCCCCGGCGGTGACTGCGGTGTCGGCGGGCACCCGGGCGAGGTAGGCGGCCGTGATGTACCTGCCACGCGGGTCCCGGTCGGGCCGGTCGAAGACGCCGATCGGCCGTAGGTCGGCAGGCGTCACCTGTACGCCGGTCTCCTCGGCCAGTTCACGGGCCGCGGCGGCGAGGCTGGTCTCTCCGGGGTCGACGTGCCCGCCCGGGAGGGCCCAGTGACCCTCGTAGGGGTCCCAGCCGCGCTCGATCAGCAAGACCCGCCGGTCAGGGGTGACGGCCACGATGTCGGCGGTGTAGCGGATGGTCTCGAATACCTCGGTACTCATGTGATCTCCTGGTGGGTTGCCCCGGGCTTCTGCCGGGCTCGGCGCCGTCCCGCCGTGAGGCGGGGCAGCACCGGGCCGGGCCAAGCAGGTCAGATACCGCGGGCGTCTGCCACGCGGGCGGCGTCGTCGAGCAGCTGCACGGCGGTGTGCCCGTCGCGCAGGCGGTAGTCGTTGGCCTCGGGCACGGTTCCGGCATCGGGCCATCGGCGGCGGATGACGTCCAGGAGCACGGCCAGGGCGTCGTCCGCGGTGTGCTCGGTCGGGGCCTCGATCCGAATGGCGCCGTACAGGCAGCGGGCACCGTCCTCGTCGACGACGGTGCCCTGGCACCATCCGCCGGTGGCCAGGCGCCGGGCGGCGCGCTGAAGGGTCGCGGCGGCCGGCGTCGGGTACGGCTCCAGGTCCTCGTCCTCCTCGAGGAGCTGCACCGGGCCGCGCACAACGTCGGCGAGGTCGAGTCGGGTTGCCGGTAGCGCGCTGTCGACGTCGAGGCGTAGCAGGGCCTCCCGGCAGCGGTCGGCCACGGCTTGGTCCGCGGCGGCCAGGCGGGCGTCGAACCCGAGCGGCTGCCGGCGGACGGGCGTAGTGGTCTCGGAGGTCTCCTGCTGCTCCTGGACGGGGGCGTCAGGGAGTTGGGCGGTGTGCACGGGTGCCTCCTTCCAGGGGCAGCAGGACGACCCGGAGAACGTGGGTTCTCCGGGCCGTCGGGTGGGTGGGTCGGTTAGTCGTCGATGGCGGACATGAGTGCTGCCGCCTCGGCGAGCGCGGCCGATCCGGCCGTGCTCGTCCCGCCTCGGCGCTTCTTGCCGCGCCGGCCTTTCTTGGGCGCCGTCCCGTCTTCGTCGTCGTCTTCGTCGTCGCCGAACTCCCCAGGCTGGGGCGGCAGCGTCCAGTCGAAGAGCAAGCCGCGGTTGGTCAGCTCGGTGACCTCGTGGTCGGTGAGCTGCGCGACCAGGTCGGGGAAGAGATGGTCGATGCCGCGTCCGTCGGGGTGGAACACCCTCAGGGTGCGCAGGCGGGGCGCCTCGGTGCCCTCGATGATCCAGCCCACGCCGCCGGTGTTCGGGTCCACCGCAGGCTCCGCCACGCCCTTCATGATCCGATCCAGGCGGCCGGTGGATTCCCGACGGACGAAGGTCCGTGGCAGGGCCTCGGGGATCTTGTTCCTGGGGAACCCCAGGGCCTTGAACTCGTCGGTGATCCGCCCGGGGGGCGTGCGCAGCATGATCGGGATCGAGTTCTCCCGGATGTTCTCCGCCATCAGGCGTGTGAATCCGTCCTGGACTTCGGCGGACTGCGATCCGACGCCGAGGCCGAGCCCGTACTTGCGGCCCTTGACCGTGACCTGCTCGCCGAGGCTGGTGATCTCCGCGCCGTACTGCTCGTGCCGGGTCGCGGACAGGTACTCGTCGATGAGCGCCTTCAGTGGCGTGTACGGGCAGCCCACGGCGTCCGGACTCCAGTCGTGGTAGCCGCCATCAGCCCAGACCATCTCGCCGCGGATCTCGATGAGTGCGATGAGCATGCGCAGCAGCCGGATTATGTACAGCGGCCCGTACCCGAGGCGGGCGACGTGCGTGGCCAGGGCCCGGGTTTTACCGTCCGGGGCTTCGGCGGCCACCATCACCACCGCGCCCCAGTTGGCGTAGGCCGCCGCCACCGCGGCGAGCAATTCGGTCTTCCCGCCCCCGGACGGGGCGATGAACATGTCGTGGGCGGCACCACGGGGCGTGTAGACGCGCCCGCGGGCGGGCTGGCCGTTCTCCAGGAACCCCACGACGTAGCGCCCGTCCGGGCCGGGGGTCAGCAGCTCGCGGGTGGCGTCGTAGACCTGCGCCAGCGGGGAGGAATCCCACACCTGCACCAGCACCTGGTCCCCGTCTTCGAAACAGTGCACGCGGCCGTCGGAGGGTTGGGCGCCCATGGCGTCGCACACGGCCTCGGTGTCCCACATCGGCTCGCCGCCGTCTTCGGTACGGGCGATCCAGTAGGTGAACCCGCGCTTGTCACGGCCCTTGTTGATCAGCACCGTGCCGGCGATGGGGCCCTTGGCGTACCCGATGTGCTGGCCCCACCACTCGGCGTCCGAAAGGACGGTGCTGGGGCGTGAGGTGGCATCAGGAATGATGTCGACCTCCAGCCAGCCAGGACCACCGGGGCGGTGGGCCGTGCGCTTGACCGGCCGGGTCCGCACATCGCTGGGATCCACGCCGAACGCGGCGGCGATGTCCTCGCGCTTCAGGTCCCCGATCGCGCGGCCGTCGTCCTCGGCGCGCAGCAGCATGGTGAAGTCGTGCAGGGTCCCTTCGTGCGGGTCGACCGTCACCACCACGGTGCGCCCCGGTGAGCCGGCCCGCTTCCACAGGTGCCGCACCCCGCGAGTGAAGTCGGACCCGCCCAGGTCGGTTTCCTCGGTCGCGACCGGTACCGGCGTCGGCTGGGGCTCTTGCGTGGGCGGCAGCTCGGGCACGAGGACCGGGACACGGCGGCGGGTGCGCGACAGCGGGGCCAGCGCGGCACTGCCCAGGGCCCATCCGGTGGCCAGCAGTGCGTCCCATCCCCAGCCGCCGGTCTGCATGGCGGCCACGTCCAGGCCGAGCGCGACCACCAGGGGCGAGAGCCGGATCAGGGTGCGGCCGGCACGATCGGCACGCGTGTGGACCCGGTGGGCACTCCAGGCGGCGGCGATCGCCCCGGCGGCGAGCACCACCGCGTTCAGCGGCCCGTGCGGGTCCATGTTGGGGGCCGCGGCCAGGAGCGGCCCGGCGAGGGTGTAGGCGGTGCGTTCCAGTACGACACTGCGCGGCATTCGCCAGGCGGCAACGGTGGTGGACATCAGCAGTCTCCAGGTGCAGATCAAAGGCCGAGGGCGGCCCCGTGGTGGGGCCGCCCTCGGCTTGGTGGTCGGTATCGGTCAGTCAGGGGCGCTGGACGAACGCGCCCGGTTTCGGGGTGCGCACCCGCCGCTGCGAGCGCACCTTGTCCAGCGGCTCGTAGCGCCGCTGGTGCGTGCGCTGCGCGTCCGCGGCCTTGGCGGCGAGCTCGCTGGCCATCTGAATCAGCACGGCCGCGTCCGTGCCCATCCCGCCCAACGCGATCCCCACCGCATTGGCCAGGCTGACCGGCCGAGGGTCGAAATCGCTGTCGTGTGCCCGGCGGCCGGTACTCAAGGCCCGGTCGGCGTTGTCGTTGATGCGCTGCGCGAGCTGTTCCAGCAGCATTTTGAGCTGGTCCAGATCCTGCTCGAAGCCCTTCAGTTTCTGCTGCGTGGCCCGGTACTTGCTGTGGCCGCCAGCCGAGGCCGGCGCCTTCCGCGTAGCAGGCGTGATCTCTCCCACGCGTGCCCCCTTCCCTTTTCTCAGTGGTGGCTGGCGGCCGAGGCCTGCGTCAGACCGCCAGCCCTCATCGCGTCGACGTCCTCGCCGTAGACCTCATCGACCCAGCGGTGAGCGGTGAACGCGTACTCGGCAGCCGCCTTACAGCCCTGCGCAAACCGAGCCATCACCACGGCCATGTCCGCCGAGCCATCAGCGAGACTGACGACCTTGTCGGTCACCTCCACCTCGATGTTGTCGTCCTGCGCCAGGTCAGCAGCCCACACACGCAACTCACGGGCGATCTTGCGCAACGCGTCGTCCAGCCTTTCGGCGACATCGCGGTCCTGCCGGGCCTGGAGATCACTCGCGCTCATGTTGTCCACGTACTCGAAGACCGTGATGCTCGCCTGATGCTGGGCGGCCATACGCGGCTGCCCCCCACCCCGGCCCGACGGCCTACTCACCTGCTCCTCCGTTTTCTCGGCTTTCTCGGCGCGCGTCGTGCCCGGGCGTTGGGTATGGGGCTCCGGGGCCGGGGGAAGCCCACGCGGCCCTGCGGCGACAGCGGCCGGCTCGGCATCGTCCCTGGCCTGGGACGACCCGGGCCTGTCGGCGCGCTCGACCGTGATGCCCACCTCCTCAGCCGGAATCGGGCCCGGCGAGGCACCGGAATCCGGGTCAACGTCTGGGCCAGCGTCCGACTTGTCCTCGGCCCGTTCATCGGCCGTCTTCGCTTCCTCAGCCGACTCCTCGCCCCGCTTGGCGTCTTCCGTCGACTCGGGGCCGTCAGCCGGGTCCTCAGCGCCGTCAGACCCCACCTCAGGGTCATTACCCTTGGATTCACCGTCCGCCGCGTCAGAGGCCCCGTCAGGCCCTTTCTCGGGGTCGCCAGCGGACTCCCCGTCCGGGCCCTTCTTCGGGTCACTGTCCGGGGCGTCCTTCTCCCCGTCACCCTTCGTCTCGTCCAGGTCCTCCTTGTGGAGGTTCAGGCGCTTCTTCTCCCGCTTGAGGTCCGCGTCCGCCGCATCCTGCTTACGCCGGTAGTCCGCGTCCTTCTCGGCCTCCCGGCGCAGGTGCGCGGCCTGCGCCGCTTCCTCCTTGCGCCGATGGTCCGCGGCCTTGTCGTCGCTCTTGCGAGCGGCCTTGTGGTCCGCAGCCTTGGCCGCATCCTTCGCCGCGCGGCGGTCCTCCCGGGCCTTCGCCCACTGACCGAGCCGCCCGCCGTCCCTCTGCCGAGCCGCCTTGTCCGCCTGCTTGTCGGCCTTACGCTGATCAGCCGCCCGCCGGCGATCCTCGCGCGCCTTCTCCGCATCCCGGCGAGCCTTGTCATTCGCCTTGGCCGCCGCCGCCATCTCCTGCGCCTTACGGCGATCCGCCGGCGCCTTACCCGGATCGCCGGGCTTCGGCTTGTGATGGCCCTTGTCGGCCCCCATGCCCGTCGCCTTGGCCGGGCCCTTTCCAGCACCTGCGGCCTTGGCCCCTGCGGCGATCCGGTCAGCGTCGGCCTTGCCCTTGGCGGCTGCACGGTCACCCTGGGCCTTCAACCGCGCCTGGCGCAGCTTGCCGTTGTGCTCCATCAGCGCCGTCTGTTGCGCGGTACGCGCCTGAAGCCGGGCCACCTTGCCGGCGATCTCCGCCTCCCGCAGCGGCGCTTCCGCCTCATGCCGCGCATCACCGAGCCGGATCCGGTAATCGATCCAATCGCCCAGGCGCTCCATCAGGCCCGGCCGCGGCCCGTACTCGCCGGTCTCGGCGACTTCCTCGTCTGCGGATTCGGCCGCTCCTTCCTCGGTGATTCCTTCGGAGGCGTGCAATGCCTCCCGCGGGGACATGGGATGAGGGACCGGAATCGGCGGGGGAATTTCGGGGGCGGTCTCCTCTGCGGATTCCGGCAGGTCCTCCAGCGGCGGGAGCGGCGGGAGGGTATCGGCAATTGATGGGATGGGCGGCGGAACATAAGAGGGGTCGCCGCTCCCGGGGAACGGGAGGACGCGCCCTTCCTCGCTGTCGTCGTCAGCGGCCACGATTGCTCTCCTTCAAAGATTTGACAGACAGTGACCTCTTGTGTGCACGCGCGTGCACGGGCACGTGTGCACGCCTCGCCGACCGCCAACGCCGCCCCACGCGCTGTAGGGCGGCGTTGACGGTCACGAAGCGTGATCTCAACCGGAGCCCTCCCGAAGCGGAGGAAGCACCAAGGGGAAGATCAGGTCCGGCGGCTCCGGAAGACCTGACGATGTCCTCGCCTGGTCGACAGGCGGGGGCGGAAGAGCCGCGAAAACATGCCCGCTCGGCTCATCTCCGTGTTCCGCGTACCAGCGGTCACTCCGTTCACTGCGCGAAATGAACCGGGGCTCACCCGCGGATTGTTCGGGCCTAGTCCAAAAGCCCATTCGAGCGGCGACGGCAACGACCAGGGGGAGCGGGTCTTCATCCCCGAAGTCGAACCACTCACCGTGAATCCGGTAGGGCTGGAAATACTCGTGAAACGAACGCGCTGCCGATCTTCACCGGGCGAACATCGGGCGAGCCGACGAGATACACCCACCGCTTGCGCCTGGTCACCGACTCACCGCGTCCCCTGGTCCGAGGAGACCACTGCCTGCGCGTACTTCAACAGGTCGTCCCAGGTGCGCCGGTCACCGCCCGTGCGTCGCTCAAGCGCGACCATGAACAGGCGATTGACCAGGGAGTATGCAGCAAGCACGTCCTCGCGGCCGGCCCGTACCTCCTTGGCAATCCGCGAGCGCGTCATACGGAGCCAGGACTCCATGGCCCCGCGTTCGCCACGCTCGGACCTGGCCTTCTGCTCCTCCTCCATAAACCAGTTGCGGCGGTTTTCCACCGACCGCTCTTGCCTGGTCAGCGGGCGGTTCACGCAGACCTCCCCTTTCCGAGATCGAAGATCGAGGTGGGGTTCCCTGCGGGCGCCGACGTCTGCGGGGTGGCCTGGCCGTGCCCGGTCTGCGGCGGCACCGCCTGGAGGGCCGGCACGCCCTTCTTCTGCGCCTTCGCCAGCTGCTTCTGCCGACGCTCACCGGGCAGCGCCTGCACCCGATCCTCGTGCGCGTGCCGCTCGTGCGAGGCCTTCTCCAAACCGGCGGTCAGCCCGTTGACGTGCGTCAACACCCGCTTCAGGGCCTGCTCGACGGGGCGGGCACGCAGCCGGGCGTGATACCAGCTGTCGCCCTCCACGTGCGTACCACGGCAGTGCACCCGCGTCTCACGGGCCAGGATCGTCAGATTGTGCTCAATGTCCAGCAGTGTGCTCTGCACACTGCCCATGTACCGGGCGAACGCCTCAGGGTTCTGCGCGATCTTCCTGAGCGCCTGCTCGTCGGTCAACTCGCGACTCACGGTCTCTCCTCAAAATGCCTGATGGGACGGCTCACCGGGTCTGCTCGCCGGGTCTGCTTCCTGGGTCTGCGAATGCCGCTCGCCAGGTCACTCACCGGGTCACTCACCGGCCTTGGGTGTGGTGTGCTTTGCGTTGACTGCTTCCGGCAGTCGCAGCAGCGCCCCTCCCCGCCGAATTCGGGGAGGGGCGCCACTGGTGGTGCCGGACTGGTGCTACGCCTCGCTGATCTCCGGGTCGGGCTCGGTGCCGGCCTCGATCTCGTCCAGCTCGTTCCAGGCGCGCCGGATCTTGTCCTGACCGCCGCGGAACTTCGCCGCACGGAAGGCATCGACGGCCTGGCGGTACGAGCGGGGCGGCTCGGTGGAGTACCGCAGCCACCGCAGCACGATCACGATCTGCTCGTAGCTCAGACCGACCGTGCCGGGCTCCGGCGTCTCCACCCCGGCGGCAGCGGCGACCTCATCGAGCGTCACGCCGCCATCGATCGGTACCGGCTCCGTCTCGACCGGTTCAACCGGCGGTACCGGCTCGCCCGTACCGGCCTCGATCTCCGCCTTGGCCTGCGGTACAGCGGCCGGTACAGGCCGGTTCACCAGCTGCGTACCGGCCGCTGTACCAGCCTCGATCCCGCGGGCCGTACCGGTACCAGTACCGGCCTCGATCGCCGTACCGGTACCGCCCGGGGTGAGCACCGACAGGGTGCGCTGGGTGAACGCGGCGGCAGCTTGACCATGCGCCTTGTCCGACGCCACCAGCCGGGCCTCCGCCTTGGCGCGGGCCTCGTCGATCTTCCTCTGAGCCTTGGTGAGGATGTCGGCGCGGGCGATCTGACGGTCTGCCTCGGCCAAGTGCTCGGCTGTCTCGGTCACCACGTCCGTGACCGCCCCCGAGCGCAGATGCCGGGCATCGGCCGCAGCCAAAGCGCGGGCGTTGCGATCGGCCGCCGACTGCTCGGCGATCGTCTCGGACGTCTCGACATCGGCCAGAACGTTGTCCGCGAACAGCCGCAGGCCCATGAACAGGGCCGCGGCCACCGGCACGAAGCAGAACACCTCCACGTGCCCCATCCGCGCCAGCACCAACGTGGAACCGGCGACGGCCGCCGCGGACAGACCGAGCATCACGACCATGCCGACCGTGGACCGCTGCCGGATCGCGATCTCCGACATCCGCAACGAGCCGATCCACAACGCGTCGAAGACGATCGCGATCGACCACGCGACCACGGTCCCCAGCCCTCCGGCCAGCCCGAGCTTGTCACCGAGCTGGCCGCCGATGGTGATGGCGACCAGGGCCAGCGACGCCAGGATCAGTAGCCGTTCGACGACGGAGAAGACGTCGACCCGGCGGGCGGCCCTCACCAGAGGGCCGAACCTTTGAGTGATCATGTGTCCTTCCTTCAAGAAAAGGGATGTGGGGGTCAGCGAGCGGCGGGCCCGTACGTGCGGGCGACGCCGGCCGCCTCGACCAGCAGGCCCCTGACCTCCGGCCAGGTCCGGCCGAGCTTCGAGGCCCAGGCCGTGGCGTTGGCGTAAGGGCTGTTGGTGCGGGCCCGGACCACGACGTCGCACAGCCGGTTGCCGACGCTGTAGGTGTCGCTGTCCCCGTCGTCCGTGTTGGCGATGTGCGACAGGGCCATGGGCAGGTTCCGCGGACTGGGGGCGTCCTCGGTACGAATCCAACCGATGAGCGTGCGGAGCATGTCCTTGACCGTCATGGAGTCATCGACGTCCCCCAGCTCGTTCTCGGCGCCGGTGCTGTACACCCGCTCCCAGCCCACGCGCTCCAGGAACGCGATGGTGGCTTCGAGGTGGTGGGCGACCTGCTCGCCGGTGACCTGCTCGCCGGACTGGCCCTGCCACAGGCGGGGCTCGTCGTCGATGAGGCCGGCGACCGTCAGCGGCTCGGGCATCGTGGTGCTCATGAGTGGTGGTCCTTCCGTCCGGTGGACCGGGACTGTCCCGGCTCCCCTCGACCCCGCCCGTACGAGACGGGCGAGGGAGGCAACCGTCAGTCCCGCGAGCAGCCGGCGCAGTCATCGGGCCACTGGCAGTCGTGATCGGCCAGGTCAGCGGCCCGGCAGTCGGCATTGCAGTACGGGTAGCCGCCAGGGGCACCGCACAGCTGGCACTCGTTGGTCCGGGCCTCGACCTGCTGCCCGGTGTCGGCCCGCCGCCCCTCCGCCTCGGCGCGGGCAGCGTCACGCTCACGCTCGGCCCGGACGCGGGCGGCGAACGCCTCGGAGTAGTCCCGAGCCACACCCTTCGCGACGGCCTCAGCGCGTGTGACGGCGTCGGCCGCCACCTCGGTGCGATGCTCGGCCGCGGCCAGGGCGACCCTCAGTCCCTCCAACTCGGCACACGCACCCTCAGCATCGGCACGCAGACCGCGCGCCGCAGCAGCGTCGGCACGCAGCGCACGCAGGGTCTTTGTGCGGACAAAACTGATCATTCCTTGCTCTCCTCACGAAAAAGGGCCGTGGCCG
>ERZ777006.36-NODE-36-length-15401-cov-10.352209_pt1 | contig 15401 bp, 14 predicted proteins | sample MGYA00374959_ERZ777006 | MGnify/ENA primary metagenome ERZ777006 (study PRJEB29305, sample SAMN08776659) | plant metagenome | isolation source: Switchgrass | host: Panicum virgatum | place: USA: Austin, Texas | collected 2014-11-04 ... | reverse complement strand
ATGCCTGCTGGATCTGACGCAGATAAAGGTCGCCGTCGCGCACATTCGGCTCGATGATGCCGCCCTCGTGCCATTCGTTCCAGGCGTAGAAGGTCAGATAGTTGTCTATCTCGCTGGGCGGCGCATCGCGCATGCTTTGCTTGGTGAGGGTCAGCGCGGTCCCGAATTTGGTCGAATCAAAATCGCGGTAATACCGGACGCTGCCGGCCGGCATGGCGATATCCGTACGCGGCATCTCGTTGAAGTTAGCGGTGGCGCAGCGCTGCATGGGCCGCTGGCTGTCGAAGGTGGCAAAGTAGCTTTTAAGCTCGTCCAGGTACATCTGGTAGCTGCCGTTAAGTACTGACTTGCCGTGCGTCAGACAGGTCAGGCCGTCGCCATCCAGCTGCCGGACATAGGACGAGCCGTACTCGCTGTGCATCATCAGGAAGGGCGTTTTGCCCGTGCGCTGCTGGATGGTCTGCTTCAGCAAGGCCGTAAATTGATTGGCCGAGGCAATGTTGCCGTTATCGATACCGCGCGTGTCGCACATAAATATGAGCGGCCGGCCGCTTTGCGTGGTCAGGAAGTTCGGCTCGGCAGCCACTTCGGCAATATAGGTGGCGGCCAGCTGGAAGTCCGCTGGCTGCAGGCTGAGGCTGTTGTCGCCCGTCTGGTGGAAGCACGGACTTATGGTGAACTTCATCCTGTCGCGATTAGAGGCCTGCAGGAAGGCCCTGAGGCCGCCGTCGATGGTCGGATTCTTCTGGCTGTTGCTCCAGTAGTAGTAAAAGTTGAAATAGCTCAGGCCGTGACTGGCCGCCTGGTCGATGTGCTGCTCCAGCACGGCAGGGTCGGAGTTGTCGTAGTAGCCGATAGACGGTTTGAGGTAGCTGAAGTCGCCGATCCAGCCCCGGGTGTCCTGCGGGATACCGGGCTCCTGACCGTAGAAATCCTTGACGCCGCCCCACCAGTCGTCGCGATTGTAGACGGCGCGTACGCCGGCGCGCAGGGCCTCGCTGCCCTCCTCGTTGAACATGCCAAAGTAGTAGGCGCCCACCTGGTAGTACTCCTTCAGCATGTAGCCCATGGTGCCGTCCAGGTTGTAGCCGGTAGGAGCCGAGGTGGCCATGCGCCATCCTTTGCCGTTGCTGTACCGGCTTACTTTGACCGTGCCAGGCTGTTGGGTCTTGTAGAGGTACCCGATGACGCCTTCCAGCACGAATTTACCGCTGTTAACCAGCGAATCGCGCTCGCTGGTGCTCGGCGTTACCAGACGGCTGCCGGTGGCCAGCTGCTTAAGCCGATAGATAGGCTGCGTGTCCGTGCTCTGCGCCGTGAAGACGTAGCCTATAGGGTTGTCTTCGAGCGTGAAGCCGTGCACCTTTCGGGCCGCGTCGGCCTCGTCCCAGTTGGCTGTGTAAAGATATTTTTCGTTTGGTTTTGTGTATAGCTCGCGCAGCGGCAGCGGCTTCAGCGCCGTTACCGGCGTTTGGGCATGCGCCGCGGGCTGCCGCAGCCCGCCTAAAAGCCCTGCCACCAAAGCAAGGATCACCATAATGGCTGCCGTCCGTAGAAATCGGACCATATGTCACCTCCAGCCTTTAGCTTCTAAATTACGAACACCTGTTCATTACTATGGTAGCACACCGCTGGTCGAACGCCTCCCGGCTAGCCCTGCAACAGTTTTACTGCCAAAAGACCAACCGCCACGATCATAAGACCTACTACGATCCGGTCCTGCACTGCATGGTTGAGCTTGGCCGTGATATGCCGCGCGATGTAGGTAGCAGCTATCAGCAGCGGAATCATCAGCAGAAACACCCACACTTGCTCGAGGACAATATGCCCGGTGCTGGCACGGGTGATAGTCGCCGCCAAAAAGTTGCCCATGCCCACCGCGGCCGTCGTTGCCCGTACTTCCTGAAGGCTCAGGCCCTTGGCGTACAAAAAGCCGTTCCGGACGCTGCCGCCGCCAAATCCGCCTCCCTGGAAAAACCCCGAGACAAGACCCACGAATGCAACCGTGTGACGCTCGCGTCTGCTTGATTTGGCGGCGGGTTTTGCCGGCGGCCGCCCCATGGTCAGCAGCTTCTTTATAAGGAAATAGGTGACAAAAATGAGGATTACCGCCGTCAGCAGCTTTTCGTTCAGGCTGGCCGAGAAGAAGCTGCCTATAAATGCGCCCGCAAGCGAGGCGGGCAGGAGCAGCCACACCAGATTTTTGCGCAAGTAACGCCGGAAAACAAATACAATAATCGTCGAGCTGATCAAAAAGTAGATGGTCGTGAAGGTGACCGCCGCCTGCGTCGTCATAACGGTCGTCAAAAGCGGCACGATGAAGGAAAATCCTGGCAGCGGTACGATGGCGTTCAGTATAGCCAGCGAAGCCAGCAAGCCCAGAATGAGAAAAATCATACCTTAAGTATACCTTAGCCGGTGATTGGTTTTTCGGCCACGACAAAGCCGCTTATGTAGTGCGCCAGTTCCTCGGGCTGCGGTATGGGTCGGGGGCAGAGCAGCTCGAACTCACGCACGTGCAGGCCGCCGTCCTGCAAGGTACCCAGGAGCTCGTCCGGGCGCTGGCGGTAGTGGCCCATGTCGGCGCTCCAGGTATACCGGCCATCCTGCACCGGATGGTGCGTGATGATCGGGTCAAAGGTGAATATAAAGCGGCCGCCGGGGTTAAGGCAGTCCGCCATCATGCCGATAGCATTGCGCCCCTCTTCTGCCGGCATGAATCCCAGGACCGCAATCGCAGTCCCCAGATCGAATTTCCGGCCTTGCGCTCGAGCGTCTTCCAGAAAAGCCGTGATGGGCATGCGTACCGGATGGACGCCGGAATCGGCGCCATGCTTGGCCACCAGTCGGTCGAGCATTCCCTGCGACACGTCAACAGCGGTGATTTCTGCCGGCAGCGGCTTAACATGTTCCTTGATGACAGAAATCGTGCCGCCTGTACCTGCGCCCAGGTCAACCACGGAGTGATACGTTCCGGGGTATGCCACCAGGGCATCCGCAAGCGTGCCGCCCACTACCCATCCCAGTTCCTGTATGCGTGCATCGTAGCCGTCCGCCATCTCGTCAAAATACCGCTCCACGTTCGCGGCTTCATGTTCTGTCATCGCTGCTCCTTCGGTAGGTAAGCACTTACTATACCATGAGGTTTCCGGATATTCCCAACAGGTGTACCATAAGAGGTATGAAGTATACGTTTGACGGATTCAACTGGTTTATCCGCCTGGACAAAGGCGACCGGTTGAGCGACGTTTTTGAAACATTTTTTGCCGAGACCGACTGCCAAGGGGCCTGGGTCAACGGCATCGGCGGCGCGCACGAGATAACGCTCGGTCATTACAGCGCCGAGGACAAGGCTCACCGCTGGCAAACATTCACCGGCTTTTACGAAGTGACCTCGATGCAGGGAACGGTCGCCCGCACCCAGGACGGCAAGCCCATCTTCCATCTGCACGCCAATATCGGCGACGAACAATACCAGGTGCGCGGCGGCCATGTCCAGGATATGGTGGCCGGCGTCACCTTTGAGCTGTTCATCCATCGCAGTTACCAGCCGCTCAAGCGCCGGCCCGAGTCTGAACTTGGCATACAAGTTTTGGACGTCTAATAAAACGTACGATTTGGAGGTACATTATGCAAAAACGCTTCCCGCTTACCGATATGCCCATGTGGCTGGTCCTCGTGCTCACGGCCGTCATGCTGCCGCGCACGATTCTTAATGATCTGGGGTGGCTGGACGAAGGGACGCTGGCCTACCGTATCTTGGCGCTGGTGCCCTTTGGTATATGGTTCGTGGTGGCGTTGGTCCGTAAAACCCGCAAGCCCTGGGGAGATTTTTTGGTGCTCGGCGTGCTGTTTGGCCTGTCGCTGGCGCTTGCCCACCAGGTGCTCTGGGATGTCAGCTCTTCTTTGGGGCACCGCCCGCCGGCGGCCGCCGTGGATTTTGCCAACAACTTTGGCTCCAGCTTCCATGACCTGGCCGTTCGCGCTTACACGGTTATGATCAGCATGGGCATTGGTATAGGCTCGGGCGCAGCCTTCGCTGGCATCGCCGCGATTGTTACGCGCTTTCGGCCCAAGCACTGATCTCCGATGGGAGTTGACGCGCCAGCCGAGGATGCCTTATATTAGTAAATGAGCATTCACTAACAGCGGAACAGTGGGCTTCATCGTAAAAAGTAAGGAGATACTATGAGCAAATACGTATTCATCAACCTGCCAACCAAAAATGTAGCGGCGGCGCGGGAGTTTTACGCCAAGCTGGGTTTTGCCATCAATAAGGAGTACAGCACGGACGAGAATGTGTTCGTGATCATCGCTGAAAACGTGCAGCTGATCCTGGCTGCCGAGGACTTTTTGCACCGGATGGGCGAAACGCGCGAATTCGCCGACGCCTCGAAGGTCACCGAAGCAAGCATCGCCATCACCGTGGACAGCCGCGAAGAAGTAGACATGCTGTTCGACGCAGCCGTCGCAGCCGGTGCCAAGCCTGCCGGCGACACCGATGAAGCGGAAATCGGTCTGTACGCCCGTGCCTTCTTTGACCTGGACGGACACAGGATCGACATGAACCACATGTCGATGTAGACTATCGGCATCATGGGACGCATGCAGCAAACCGTTCTACATAGCCTACAAGTAGCCGACGCGCGCCTTCTGGGAGAGGGCATCGAAGCCTGGATTTACGAGCTGAGCCCGGACCGCGTAGTGCGGATCTATAAGCGTGCTGCGCCGGGACTTCGCACCCAGCTCGCCGGGCTGCAAGCCTTCTATGACTCCCTCGCCGTCACGAACGTCGGCTTCGCTGTGCCTAAGCTTTTGAGCATCGGAGAAGTCGACGACGTGCTCTATACCATCGACCGTCAGCTCAAGGGTGAACAGCTTGGCCGCGTCCTCGCGGGGCTGACACCTGGACAGGCGCAACCTCTCCTGCAGGCGTATTTGGCGCTTGCGGACGACATTTCTAAGCTTCACCGCCCCTTCTCCTACTTTGGCGAAATACTACAAGAAAACCCCTTACGTTGCGCCAGCTGGCCCGAATTTATTACGCAAAAAACGACGGCCTCCTACCTGGCCGCGAAAGCGCAGCTCGACCACGACGCCCCGGGCCTGCCGGCGGTCATCTCGTATATCAAAAACAAAGTTGGTGAGGTGGCGGCAGATGCCCCTCCCCTTTTGGTCCACGGCGATTTTAACGCCATGAACGTACTGGCAGATCACGGCACGCTACAAGCGCTAGTTGATTTTGGCTCCTTGACGCTGGCCGGCGATCCGCGAATGGACCTTGCCTCGGGCGTGATCGGTTTTTTGGAAGCCGAAGACGGCATGCGCAAAGAAGATGGTGACTTTATCATGCGCCAGCTCACTCAAAAGCATGGCACAGAGGTGCGTGACATCATTCATTTGTACCGCATGTATTACGCTGTCGTGTTTGCCGCCTCTTGCAAAGAGAGCGACCCGCGCACCTATGCCTGGGCGCTGCGGACGTTTAAAGAACACTTAGCGGACAGCTATCAGTACTAAGGCTGCCGTTACGAACCGTATCTTTTGAACTTGCGGTGCGGATCTTTTTCGGGGCGGATCATCTGCCAGACGGGGCCGGGCGCAACAGGCAGGCCCTTGCGGATGCGGCGAACAATCGGGTCAAGCCGCTGATCGACCTGCATGGCAGGATTTTCGGCGGCTTCCCGCGCCTGCCGCTCTATTTCGGCGTATTGTTCCAGAAGCTCGCTGACGATAACCGCAACGTCGCTGCGGGCCGCGGCCGGGATGGTTTCCAGATAAGCTTCCGGTGGTTCTCCCTGCATCAGCCGATGCCAGGCAAAGTAGGGCATGGCGCCTCTGCGTATCGACGACAGATAATCAAAAGCCGGGAACTTAACTTTGTACCGCTCCCCGGTTTCTTCCATGCGGACGACAAAACCTTCGGCGTTGGGCACCTCCAAAGCGCGCAGCTCATCCGCGGTCTGCGGACCCCTTACCGCCTGAGCTACCGGAAATGGAACATCTGCCTGCGCCGGCAGCGGACGCTCGATGCCGGTAGCGGTTTCGACCAGGCCGATCAGGACGATTTCGTCCCGCTCGCCGTAGTCAATCACCAGGCGGCCCTCGGGATAGATAATCTCCCACAGGGGCGTGAGGCCCGGCTCGAACGGAAAGTCACGGTACTGCTCAAGCAGCTGCGAGCCTCGGATCGCCTGGCGGCCCACAAAACTACCGCGGGTGGCGATTCGCGGCCCTTCGGGTGTCGGGTACTGGATTCCCATACTTCCGTCCAGCTTCTCATATGCCGTAAACGGACCGGGCGGCAGCGGCTCATCGCCGCGTACTTCTTGCATACGCGGAAACGGGCGCGCAACGATGGTGCCCTCGGAATCAATGATTAAACCACGACATATCTCAAGCAGCGGCGTCCACTCGTTGGCCCGGATGGCGCGCTTGGCGGTGTAGTTGCAGACGGTGAGGTCGTAATCGGGATGGTCGGAGGTGACGACCAATCTGTTCTCACGCAGTTCCTGCAACTGGGCAAGATCAATCTGCCCCATGGCAGGCTCGGGGCCGCCGGTGGGACTTGCATTTGGTGAGTTGGGCGGAAGATTTGGCGTGTTCATAGATATTAAAAACGATGCGGTTCCGCAGCTACAGAGTGGGTTCGGCCCCTGGGCCCTGGCGCACGCCGTACTTCCGCTTCAAAGCCTCTCTGAGGCCGTCGACTCCAACGCGCGGGGTAGCTACTTTGGTGTAGCTGACGACGGCACCATCAGGTGCCTCAGCCCTGGCTGCTTCCGAAAGTTCGGCCCGGGGAAAGCCTGCGATAAGTCCGCCGTCATAGTGATGCTGTATGAAGGTAGTGCTGTTGTCCGGCTCCAATACCAGATCGCCGGCAGGCAGCGCTTCTATTCTTATTCTGTCTTCCCTCATTATATGCCTCCTTGGCATAAACTATCTCATGAAATGGCTGGTACGGCAAGCTAGTCAGAACTTTGAGGGATTCTGGCGATCATACTCACTTCTACATCAAAACCTTCCACTGGCGGCGCAGCAACAACACACTCACGAGCAGGAGGTTCTATGCCTTCGAAATATTCGGCATACACGCGATTAACTTCTGCGAAGAAGGCTTGGTCACGAATAAATATCCGGCTCATGACAACGTCGCTCATATGACATCCTGCCGCACCAAGCACTGCTGTAAGATTCGCCATTACCTGACGGGTTTGACTCTCAATACTATCATCTTCTACTCGCCTATTTTCCTTCGTTAATGCGATTTGCCCAGCAGTAAAAAGGAGATTGCCACTCACTACCCCTTGGTTATATGCGCCGAGAGCCTCAGGTGCATCAGGGGTATTAATTATGCGCTTCACGTTATATCCTCCATGCTGATGAAAATACAGGTACGGCGCCGGCCGTAACCGTGAATTCATTAGTTATAGTATCGTGGCTAACTTCGGCCTTGCCGGGCCGGCCTATAAAGTGGCCCTGCTCCGTAATAATTGAAGGCTTGTCTGGATCGACATATCCATTCTGCCGTGCTGCATACATGAGTCCGGCCTGCATTGATCCTGTAAAAGGGTCTTCGTCCACTCCCACATTAGGCGCTAAACCTCGTGCATGCAAATCTGAAATTGCTTCCACTGTCTCTTTGGAGAAAAAACAAAAGACTGTAACACTCTCTTTGCCGAACCTATCACGGATATGCCCAAAATCAAAAACCTGCTTGCCTAGTAGCTCTAGCGACGTTGTTGGCACATAGATGTAGTTGAGATTTCTATCTAAAAGAATCGTACTACCTGCGTCAATTAGCTCGGCTGGAACGCCAAAAGCCTCAGTAAAGTCGTTACCTTGCAGATGGTAGGGTGTCATGTCTAGCTGAGGGGCAATAAAACTAACCTCAGCTCGTCCCTTTCCGTTACTGACCGTCATCGGAAGGATACCAGCCCTGGTCTCCACACGAATACGATTGTCGCCGGCATTACCTAGGCCAAACTGGTTAAGTGTTGCGAGCTGGAGCAAGGCGCCAACAGTGGCATGACCACAAAATTTGACCTCATTGTTTGGGGTGAAAAATCGGAGCCTCATGTCGGCTTCTTCCAAGGAGGATGGCTCCAGCACAAAGGCCGTTTCCGACAGATTCATCTCTCGTGCGACTTTTTGCATCTCGTCATCTGTCAGGACGCCAGCATTAGTTACTACTCCGGCAGGATTACCGCCGAATAATCGATCAGTAAACGCATCGACTTGATATACGTCAATCTCTTTCACTATTTCTTGCCTTTCTTTAGATAGTTATAGACAGTCGTTCTGGAAACATGAAGCTGCTTGGCAACATATGCGGCAGCATCACGGTAGTTGAATAGCGCATGGTCGTACATCTCACATACAAGAGCAGCTTTTTGTTCCGTTGACATTGCGTTTACGGCAATGTTGTGCGCCTGAGCGTACATATCCATAAAATCAGAGACTTGCTGTTGCCAGTTGTCGCTAAACTGCTCGACCGGATTCGCACCGTTTTTATTTGGAAGGGCTAGCAACTTTTCGAGCTGAATGTTTAGTCCCTCCAGTACGCTGATATCAAAGTTTATACATACTAAACCAATCGGATAGCCGGAGTCATCCCGGATTGTAATGGAGGTGCACTTGAGCCTTCTTCCATCCCAGTTGGTTTTATAGTAAGGGTCGAAGACATCGGGAAAATCTTTAATGTCTACTCCAAGTTCAGTGACGGCACTGGGATCGCCTACCTTACGTTTTGAAATATTATTATAGAGCGCGACTATCTTACCTTGGTTAAGATCGTGAATAGCACCTTCTACGTGCGGGTAAAACAGTTTCGTTATGCCCTCAACCAATGGCAATAGCAGTGCCGCGCAGGGATGAATTTTTTGTTGCATTCTGGAATATTAGTACAAATTGTACAGAAAGTAAAACTTGGTGTACGTTTTGCTTCAAATAAGAAGCACCCTCCAGAGGGTGCTTAGACTTGTTGTGTATCCTACAATGGTGAGCCTGCGGAGCCAAGCTGAAACACTTTGCAGGATAGTTTAGAGCGACTACATGGTCAGCTATTAAAGCTAGAATCAGAATGAAGCAAGCCAGTTGCGCACAATTTCTTTTAACTCATCACGTTCGCTTGGCCTGTCGAAAGTATGAACTGCGCCCTCTATGATGTGTAGCTCTTTTTTGCCAGGAAGCTTATCGAAAAGGACTTGATTGTGCGTGGGTGGTGTGGAGTCGTCCTCGCTGCCTGTTACCATCAGAGCAGGCATGGTAAGTTTGTGTGCTTCGGGCAAAAGACTGTATTTTAGGCGATCTTCCATGCACGCCCATTTAAGCCGCTTTTCGGTTCCGCCTGAACCCTTAAAAATCCAAACGCCATCCTTTTTCCATTTATCCAACATCTCCTGGGAGTTGTATTTTGACGTTCGCAGTGTCAGTTCGCCGGATATGACTGAGGAAATCGGCGCGAGAGCTTTTACTTTCTCAGGATATTTCTCGGCAAAAAGACTTGTCGCCATACCGCCAAAGCTATGACCCGCGAGCACGAAAGGCTCTACATACCATGGCTGTTCTGCCGCCCACGCAATCACATCCTCCAAATCATTGTAGTAACCAGTGAGGGTTGCATCTTCATATTGACCATCACTTTCCCCAAAAGTGTTTGTCGTATCGAAGGTTACTACCGTATAGCCAGATTCAAGGAAAGCTTCAGCAATTGATCGGATGTGTAGTTCATCTTTATTACCGCTGAGCCCGTGCATTACAAAGGCTAGCTTGCCGGGCTTCTCTAAGCCTCCCACAACCACACAAACCCTTTGGTCGTGACGATTCTTTATAAACTTCTTCATTATTTAATGATAACAAAGAAGACACAGCCTATGTCATGTCTTCTTTGTTGTGTATGCTGTAATGGTGATCCCAAGGGGAATCGAACCCCTGTTGCCGGGATGAAAACCCGGTGTCCTAACCGCTAGACGATGGGACCATGAGTGAGCAATGTGCATGCCGTGCTTGTACGGGCGTCATGTTGTGAACGATTGGGGCATACGCGAAGCATATGAGAGGCCAGGCCTTAAGCCTATCGTGTCCGGCGAAATTTCTCTGATTTCGACCAACATATTCTACCACATCAGAGGTGAAAAAGGAATACCGCAGGGGCAAAAAGAAAATCCCTTCTCGGTGCAAGAGAAGGGATTTTGCAAGAGTTGTTTGTTGGAGCGGTCAGTCAATGCTCGTTATGGCTACTGTAGCACACTTCTTGAGCTTTGGCTACCGGTTATCCACAGCTTTCTGCAGAGAACCCGTGGGCCTTACAATGAGCGGCGACGACGGCTCGTAACAACGCGGTGGGCTGCAGCACCTGCTACAGATGTACCGGCGAAGATACCAAGGATGTTACCCATACCCGTGTTAGGCAGTTCGGTAGAGGTGGTCAACACCTGGGGAGGGGTACATTCAGGGCTGCCAAGAGGTACGCCCGGCTTACATTCCTGGGGAGGATTACACTCTTCAGACTCAGGCGGTACACCCGGCTTGCCAGGACATTCAGGAGCCTTGGTAGAAGTTACCGTAGCTTCACAGGTCTTGCTCTGGACGCCGCCGGCAACATTGAAGTTTACCTTGGCAACAATCTTGTGGCTTTTACCATCTTCGGCAAAGGTGTATTCCTTGTAGATGTTGCCCTGCTCGTCTTTGGTGGTTACACCGGTTGTGGTGTTAGCACCGTCAAGAGTGAAGTCAACGTCTTTAAGGGTGGCACCGTTACCCTGGCTGGTCTTAACGGTAAAGCGGAACTGGGTCTTCTTGTCGTTAAGGGCGCGGGGGGTCAGCTGCAGACAAGCAAAGTAAGGGGGCACAACGGTTACCTGGGTCTTACAGTGGCTGGTAACAGTTTGCTGCTTACCGCCAGGCAGGTTAAAGGTAACGCTTACGGTGACCGTAAAGTTGCCAGGCTTGGTGAACTTGTGCTTTACAGCAGTCAGGTTGTTGCGGGTTTCGGTCGTGCCGTCGCCGTAGTTGTAAACAACCTTGGCGATGCTGACGTTGCCGCTGTGCGGGGCGTCAACCGTGAACGTGTAAGTGTCTTTTTCGCCCTGTACAGGGGTCTTGGTCAAAGACTTACAGTCGTAGTTGTTGCGGACGATTTTACCCGTTGTCGGGTTACCGCAGTCGTACATAACTGCGAAGTCCATTTCACCCTTGTCGTTGAACAGCACCATGACAGGGATGTCAGAACGGTTTACGTTGGTAGCGTAGTCGGCCCAGTATCCATTCCAGTTCCAGCTGTGAGCCTTCTTGGAACGGCCAATGCTCCAGGCATTGGTGGCGACCGTTACGCCGTTTACCTTAATGGTACCGTCGCGGTATGCGACACCTTGCTTGGCTTCGCTGCGGAAGCGCTGGTATTCGCTGGGCTGAAGACCAAACTGGTTGTAAGCAGCCTGGGTATTCTGCTCGTTCCGCGATACGCGGTCGATAAAGTTATTAGCGTTTGGCGTACCACAGTGCAAAATTGCGTTAGGGGTACAGTCTGCAGCGTAGGACGTTTGCTTAGTGGCATGACCAAGGCCTACTGCACCAGCCAGGGCGACCACGAAGGCGCTAGCAATAACCAGCTGCTTAGGGCTGATCTTGCGAACGCGTCGAAAGATATTAGTTATATGCATGAAACCACCTCCTCTGTGTTTCTAGTACTTAATATTAGCATATATGGCGGTTTTTGTCAACAAACTTATGCTAAACATTTGCTCGTCCGCGCCTCTGTTATACCAAAACAGAGGCCGAACAGATGTTCGAAAAGCTACAATCCTGTGGAAAAAATGCCTGCCTACAGGCTGATCAGCCTACTCGACACTAGGCGGTTCCGGCGGGGCTCCAGAGGGCAGCAGCGGTTTCTTGGCAAAGGTGAATCCAAACGTGCTGCCCTTGCCTTCCTGGCTCTTGAAGATAATGGCGCCGCCCTGCGCCACGACCACTTTTTTGGCCATAAAGAGGCCCAGACCGGTGCCGTCCGGGCGGGCGCGCTGGGCGTTCTGGGCGCGGAAGAACTTCGTAAACAGATGGTGTTGTTCATGCTTGCTCACGCCGATACCGTCGTCGGCCACCGTGAACTCGACCGTCTCGGGCTTGTCCACCAGGCTGACGCGGATATGCCCGCCGCTGGGCGTGTAGTAAATTGCGTTATCGATGAAGTTCATAATGACCTGCCGGATTTTGGTTTCGTCCAGCATCAGGGTTGGGAAATGTTCGGGTTTGTTATAGGTGAGCTCAAGATTGCGCCCTTTGGCCGTTTCCTGCAGCTGCTCGATCTCATCCTTGATGACCCTTGCCAGATTACAGGGGACCGGCTCGATAACAAATTTACCGGTGCGCAGCCGCGACACATTTAACAGATCAGAAATAAGGTATACCATGCGTTGCGCGCTGATATACGACTGGTTCAGCAGCTTGCGCTGCATAGGCGAAATTTTGCCCGCATCGCCCTCCAGCACCATACTGACATATCCCTTAACAGAGGTGAGCGGTGTGCGCAGCTGGTGCGAGGCCATGCTGATGAAATCGTCTTTAGTCTGGTCCAGCTGGCGGAGTTTGTCGTTGGTGCGGCGCAATTTGCGTGTGGCTTCTTCGATTTTGCGCTGCAGGGTGATGTTGAAGTGCTCGATTTCCTCGTAGTGGAGCACGTTCTGCGTGGCAATAAACAGCTCCTGCGCAATGATGCCGATGATCTTGATGTCCTGGCTGTTATAGGGGTTGCCGCTGCGTTTCGGTCCCAGGACCAGATAGCCGAGCCCCTCTTTGTGCTGAGCGTTTTCCGGCGCCAGGCGGGCGATGACGGCGATGTCGTTCTTGAGCAGCACCTTGCGCAGCTCGCGGTGTTCGTCTTCCAGATCGTCGGCTACGATTACATGACCGTCGAAGTGCGGCGTCACTTTACGCACATAGGCGATGTCTTTCGGGGCGAATTCCCGCTTGCCGGTGCCCACCATGCGCTGCGTGCGGAATTCGGTTTCGCGGATACCAAAGAGGCAGAATTCCGCCTTGATATTCTCGCCGATCACCCGTGACGCGTCGCTCAGCAAGGAGTTAAGCTCGGTATTGGCCACCAAAACCTCGTTGAGCTGGTCCAGGAAGGCCTGCGAGTCATACACGTCCTGATAAAACAGTTTATTGGTAACGCGGTCGAAAAACCTTTTGGTCCGTGAGAACGTCAGGGCGATCAGCACGGCCAGCACCGCGTACACGATGCGTTCATTAATAGAGGTCTGGTCCACACCCAGGAACGCCGTAGCGATGCCGAAGGCGCCCACTCCGTACACCACGCCCAGAGCCACGATAGACAAGATATAACCTACAGCCCTGGCGGCCAGCAGCCGCACATCGAACAGCTTGTGCCGCACGATACCATACGCCGTGGTCACCACGTAAATGGTTGAAGCCGAGGGGCCGATCCAGATCAGCTGGTAATTACCAAAGCCAGGCAAGATCAGGTTGAAAAACACGCCCAAAATACACGACGACAGATAGCCCACGAAAAATACCGAGGCCTGCGCGCGGTACATACCCCGCTCTTTTTTAGCTCGCCAATACAGGGGTATCAGCGTCGCCAGGAAGGCCGCCGCCAGGTATAAGGAATACAGCGCGTATGGCACTTTATTAAGAATGACTTCTTTACCCCAGCTGTGGTAGGTGATGCCGTCGAACAGAAAGTCCGTGGTGGTGATGAGCGCAGTCAGGGCTATAAAACCGGCCAGCGACAGATACAATTTGAGCGGTTTGACCCGGCCGCCCGAGGGAAATACGTCCGCGAACGGCACCGAAGTAGCCACGATAATCAGGGGTGCGATGTAGTAGAGCCGCGCCCACTCCAACGCAACGTTGGCGTTATCGGTGTACAGAAAGGCCGCAATACCCAGGGTCCAAAGCGCCACTGCCACTCCAAAAATGGCAAATATGATGTTCAGAGCCTTACGGGCATTGCGGCTAAGCACAATGAGTGCCACGCTCAGATTGAGAACTCCGACAAGTAGCAGTAAGCTGATCTTAAACATGCTTACGCTTATTGTATAAGAGTCTGGATTATTTCACCACTGGCTGGCTACTCGATAGTCTGGCGGTTGGCGATATTGCCCACGCAGCCGGCTGCCTGTACGGCACGCAGTACGGCGGCTGTAGCGGTTTCGGCCTGCTGGAAGGGAATGCGGATCTCGCCGTTACCCAGGCCGGCCAACTGTGCGCCGGCTTCGCTGCGGTAAATAGTAGCCATGGTGTAGGTGTCGCGGGGAGTCAGGGACAGCTTGGTCAGGTTAAGGTCGGCGCCGGCACCCTTCAGGATTTCGGCGAAGCGATGCACGCTGCGCATGGCGATGGTCGGCCAGCTGACCACGCCGCGGGTAAAGTGAGGGTTGGGGCGGTCGGCGCGCATTTGACCGATGACAGCCATGCCTTCTTTACTCACCATGTTCATACAGGTGTTTACAAAGGCTTCGGGGTCGAACAGCATGTAGTCCTCGCCGAACTTCTTTTCGCGCAGCGGGGTGCGCAGGCCCTTGCTGGTGTATTCTGCGATGCCTACGGCATCCAGAGCGACCACTTTGGCGCCTTCTGCGTCAAGGTCTTCTTTAACCTGGGACATTTCTTTGGGGCTGAAGACGTCTACTTTTTTGTGGACGATTTCGCCCTGGAAGCCGATGCGTTCTGCCAGGTCAAAGGCCATTTGAGCTGAATCGTCGTTGCCTTCCAGCAGCAGCAGACGGACGTTGGTCGGGTTGACGCCAGAGCGCTGGATGGCCTGCATGGTGCTCAGGGCGGTACCGCCGGCTACGCTCATAACGGTCAGTTTTTCGTCTGGGTGGGTGGCGGCGTATTTGCCCAGGAAGCTGCCCATTTCCTCAACCTGGATGGCGCTGCGGTGAAAGATTTCCTGACCGTCGGTACAGGCGGTCATCCATTCGCGGGTTTTATCGGTTGTCGGGACTGTTTCGCCGGTTTGCGGGTGGCGGATGGCATCGGTGTTGTACGGATTTACCAGAGGGGTCAGGGCGCTGGCCTGGGGAATCATCTCGCGCCACAGACGGAGGGCCGGGTCGCCCAGGTAGCCGCCGTCGCCGAAGTACTTTTTACGGGACTGGAGGTCGCTGTTGGCAATGGATTCTTCGGCATCCAGGCCGTTGGTTTCGGCCGTTTGGTCATACGCCACTTCCATGCGTTGGTGGCGCCAGTTACGGAAATTCAGATGCGAAGCAAAGTCCATAAGGCGTTCCTGGCGGCGAATCTCGCGATAGCGGCCGGGCTTGGTTGCTTCCAGATAGGCGATGTTAGGGTTGTATACGTCGCACTTCACGATTTGCGAAGGAACAAGGTCGTCAGTCAAGCGGAAGCTTGCGGGGTCAACTTCGGTGGCACCC
>ERZ777006.35-NODE-35-length-15654-cov-11.165075_pt1 | contig 15654 bp, 29 predicted proteins | sample MGYA00374959_ERZ777006 | MGnify/ENA primary metagenome ERZ777006 (study PRJEB29305, sample SAMN08776659) | plant metagenome | isolation source: Switchgrass | host: Panicum virgatum | place: USA: Austin, Texas | collected 2014-11-04 ... | reverse complement strand
TGCCGCTCGCGATCTCGCTCGGCGTCGGCGTCGCCAACCCCATCCCCTGGGCGGACGGCTCTCTTTCTTTCTGAGGAATCCTGATGAATGCAGTAGTTCGCCAAGCCGACCAACTGCCGGCCATGCAAACCGATAGCGTGACCATGCTGACTATGATTTCGCGTGCCGCTTCCGATCCGACGGTGGATATCGAGAAGTTGGAGCGCCTCATGGCGATGAAGGAACGCATGGACGCCAAGGAAGCAGAAACGGCATTTAACGATTCCATGTCCGACGCCCAGGCCAAGATGCGGCCTATCTCGGCCGACCTGACCAACACGCAGACCCGCAGCAAATACGCGAGCTACGCGAAGCTGGACGGCAAGCTGCGTCCGATCTACACCGATGCCGGCTTCTCCCTGAGCTTCGACACGGGAGATTCGCCCAAGGAAGATCACGTCCGGGTTCTCTGCTACGTCAGCCACAAGGCGGGCCATACGCGGACCTACAAGGCCGACATGCCCGTCGATGGCAAGGGAGCCAAGGGCAACGACGTGATGACCAAGACCCACGCCTTCGGATCCGGCGCGAGCTATGGCATGCGCTACCTGCTGAAGATGATCTTCAACGTTGCGGTTGGCGAAGACGACAACGACGGGAACACGGATGACAACGTTCCCGTAAAGGATTCTGGCTGGATCGATGCCGTTCTCGGCGTGTCCGAGTACCCCGCTTACCTGGAAATGAAGAAAAGAATGCTGGCCGACTACGGCGGCAAGCCGGACGCGATCCCCATGGCCGTGCGCACCGCGTTCAACCGCGTTGCTGAACTCACCAAGCCGAAGGACTGAGCCATGATCGTCATCGAATGCACGCAAGGAAGTCCCGAATGGCATTCCGCGCGTGCCGGCTGCATCACCGCCAGCATGTTTGCCGAAGTCCGCAAGCGCGTGAACGGCCTGAACGACCAGCAGCAGGCGTATGTGGACGCGATCAAAGGCGGGGCCTCCGAGGCAGAAGCCATGACCGCTGCCGGCTACAAGTCGGCACCTCGCGCCGAGGCTGTGAAACGCTCGCTGGCTGGCGAGAAGGTCGGCGACTTCAGCGATGCGGCGAAGGACTACGCCTTCCGTCTGGCCGTTGAGCGCATCAGTGGCGAACCATTGGATGAGGGCGGCTTCAGCACCTTTGCAATGCGCCGCGGACAGGAACTGGAGCAGGACGCCCGAGATGCCCATTCATTCGGCTCTGAGGTCGTGGTCCGAACTGCAGGCTTCGTCGTCACCGAGGACAATAAGTTTGGAGCGAGCGCCGACGGCTTGATTGGAGAGGACGGCGGCGCCGAGTACAAGTGCCTCATCGACCCGGCGCGCATCCGCGAAATCCTGCTGGAAAATGACATTTCCGGGTTCATGGACCAGGTGCAGGGCGGCCTGTGGATCACCGGCCGCAAGTGGTGGCATTTCTGCCTGTACTGCCCGGCCCTCGCACAGGTCGGCAAGGCCCTGACCGTGTTCGAAGTGGCCAGGGATGACGCCTATATCGAGGCTATGGAACTGGATCTGGTCGAGTTCGACAGATTGGTGTGCAAGTACGAGCACACGCTGCGTGCTGCGCCTCTAGCGCTTGCTGAGGCCGCATGAGCGACCCACGCCCCAACCTGCTGCGCGACGGCTACGAGCGGACGGCTTCTCTGATCCTGTGGCGGCTGCGCGACCGCGAGGACTCGGCCATGTGCTTCGTCCGTCCGTCCGGCGGTTGGTTGCTGAGATCAACAGTCCCAACTGCGCAAATTCCCGAGCCGCCCTCGTACTGGGTCGGCACCTACAACCGCGAGACGCCGCCTGAGCTGATCGAGAACGATCTGATCGAGCGCATCCGCGAAATCCAATCGAGGAAAGCAGCATGAACACCCCCACCCCCACCCCCAATCTGCCGGAGTCTGTTGTTACATGGCATCCCGGCAACACTGTTCCGAAAGTACCCAAAGGCGATGAGCAATATTTCCTGGTAGCCGTTCGGCGTAAGCACGAGCTGGGCAAGGTCTGGAGCTTCCCGGCTCAGTTCCTGAATAACAAGATGCTTCTCTGCAATGACGATGAGCCGTCATCCCGTAAAGGCAACGGGTGGTGCCAAGTTCCATGCGAGGAAGGAGAGGACGCAGACATTCTGGTCACCGGATGGCACATGGAGAGCAGCGCACCTGATGGTGAATACGACAGTTCATACCGCCCACTACTGAGCGATGGCGATGAACTGATGGCATGGGCTGAGATTCCGCAGTACGCAGCCGATTCCGTCAGAGCGGCGAATGCGCGGGCGGAGGGGGTGGACGCTATCAGCGCGATTCTGGCGAAGCACTCCGAACTATTGGAATCGCGACCTCACGCCTACTTTGAGTTGGCGTACACCCGCGCGACTGACTGGATGGTGTTTATGCGAGAGGGAAGGATGAGCGAAGGGAGGATGGTTGCTAACGGCCAGGGACTAACTCCGGGAGAGGCATGCCAAAGCGCGCTTGATTCTATCCCGAAATACGCCGCCCAATCCGTCCGCTCTGAGGCCAGCGAGGGGGATAACGATGGACGCTAAAGAACTGGGAAATTCGCCCGTTGGCACAGTGCAAGGCCAACCAGTGCTGCATCCTGATACGGGCCTGCCGCGTGACCCGTATAGCGGTTATGGATGGGCAGTTGATCCGCAGCCCGGCATTACCCTGCGCCAGTACTTCGCTGGGTTAGCGATGCAGGGCTGCTTGGCATACAGCTATTGCAACCCGCAATCAGGCAACTATCACGAAAACAGTGATCCGCAAGGCGTGGCTAAGTCCTCAGTTGCCTACGCCGACGCCCTCCTGGCCGAACTGGCAAAGGAACAGTCATGAGCGAGTCAGCCGGCCGGGTGGTTGCCGAGGTAGTTGATGCCCTTGGCACTGGATTACTTATCCCACAATGGATAGGCGACGTAGAAAACCCGTTCCCCGTGGGAACGAAACTCGTCCCCGAGCAACTTTTGGTTGATCTGGAAATGAAGGTGCGGGCGTTGGCTGATCGCTGGGAAGAACGCGCCCTTGAAGTGGATTCCTATGCCGACAGCGCCGAAGACCGAATGGTTTCCGTCTGCTTGAACAGCGCTGCCGATGAATTGCGCCGCGCCCTAACCGAAAAGAGTGAGGAAACGAGATGAAACGTGATATCGACAATAGTGTGTTAGCTGTGCTGTCTTCTGGCCGTTGTGACGGTCCCCGTTACTTCCTTCCTCAGACGCAGCTTGACCGCAAGCAGTACGAGGCTGTTAACAAGGTCCTGGATGCGTTGGGCGGAAAATGGAATCGCAGCGCCAAAGCGCATGTGTTCGCCGAGGACTGCACGGACCTGATTGATTCCGCCATCGAAACCGGATCGTATGTGCGCCCGGCTGACATGGGATGGTTTCCCACTCCTTCCGCTCTTGCTGCGCAGGTCGCCGGCATGGCTCAGATCGGCCCGGGCATGTTCGTTCTGGAGCCAAGTGCGGGCCTCGGTGCGCTGGCGATAGAGGCTATACGGCTCGGCGCACTGGTGGAGTGTCACGAGATAGACCCTTCGCGAGCGGCGGCCTTGCAAGCAATTGAAGGCATCCAGAACGTCAAGATTGGCGACTTCCTTGCGTCCAGTCCAGAAGCCATCTTCGACCGCGTGGTGATGAATCCGCCTTTCGCCAAGCGGGCCGATATCCATCACGTTTTGCACGCTCGCAAGTTCCTGAAGCCGGACGGGATATTGGTTTCCATCATGTCGGCCGGCATGGTCTTTCGAGAGGACGCGCTGACCCGCGAGTTCCGCAGCCAGTGCGTTTCGATTGAAGCGCTGCCTGACGACTCTTTTAAGACAAGCGGAACGAGCGTTAACACCGCCGTTGTCACTATGCGAGCCACGCCATGACCACCCAACCCACCCCACAGCCGGCGGGTGATGCTGCTCTGAAATGGGTTGAGACATTCCTTTGCCGACTACTTGGCGGACACCGAGCAACGTGGGCAATCACTAAAACCGGGTATGCGTGCCGCTGCTGTGGCCGAGTATGCAATCAACACGGAGTTGCGAAATGAATGATCTTACGTTCCGCTGGGTTCCCATTACCGAGACTCCGAAAGTCGGCGGCACCTACATGGCCGGCAAGTATGTAGAGGATGGCGTGCTTCCTCGCCGATTCCAACGATTCTGGACAACCCTCATCCTGACGGTTGACGGTCCGGAATGGGCTGATCCAGGCGTGGAGTATTACTACCCGCTACCGCCGCATCCCGAGTCAGAAACCGCCCGCGCCATCCAGGCCGGGAATGGGTATGTCACGGATGACTTATTGAAGGTGGCAAAGGATATAAATCGCTACGGCCTTGACGATGCAACCGCAGATCGGCTTGAAGCCGCCCTTGCCGGATCGCAGGGGGAAGTGGTGGGGAGCAGGTCAGATGGCTGAAGTTCTGCTCGGCTGTGAGGAAAGCGGCGTGGTGCGCGATGAGTTCATTGCGCTGGGCCACGAGGCGCTGTCCTGCGATCTTGAACCCACCCGTCGTCCCGGACCGCACTACCAAGGCAACGTTTTCGATGTGATCGACTACCCGTGGGATATGGGTCTGTTCTACTTCCCCTGTACGGAAAGCTCGGTCAGTGGTGCGCGGCACTTCGCGGCCAAGAAGATGGATGGGAGGTTCTATGCTGGCAACGCGCTGTGGCTACAAGGGTGGCGACGCTCGGCGCATATACCGCGCCGCTGTTTCGAGCATCCGGTTTCGGTTATCTCGTCGCTGTTCCGCAAGCCTGACCAGATTATCCAGCCATGGATGTTCGGCCACTTCGAGACGAAAGCAACCTGCCTATGGCTGGATGGCTTGCCCCCCCTTGTGCCGACATATCGGACCATTGAGGAATGCTGCGAAGCGCTCGGCTTGCCAGCAGGAACAAAGCCTGCGGATCGCATCCACAAGATGGCACCTGGGCCGAACCGCGCACGGGACAGGTCCGCCACATTTGCCGGTATCGCCCGCGCCAAAGCCCTGCAATGGGGCGGCGACACACGAAAGGAGAAAGCAGCATGAACACCAAAGCCACCACCCCGGACACTGCCGCCCCTGATGGGGATGACTTGTTAGCGCGCCTGACTTCCAATGCGATAGCTGCGGACGCCAATCGTATGCCGCACATGGCGAAGTGTCTGCGCGATGCAAGGGACGCCCTTTCCAATCCGCGCATGGGTGAGGCGGTGGCTGATAGCGATGGGCTGCTCGCGGTGTTACTTGCTCGTGGACGTTACGTATGGAAGCGAGATTCTGATGGCTCGAAGATCATTGCTCACGGGATTGTAGTTGATCCTCTGGAACTACAAGCGCTCACCAATCCGTACCTCAGCAATGCCGACTTCACCGAACTGGTGGCATGGCGAGAACTATCGCTTGCTTGCTCGCTACCTGGTGCCGTCGTCTGGCCCAATAGCTGGCCGCAAGACGTGGCCGTGGTGGCTCATCTGATCTGGACGCTGCAAACGAAACTGGCAGCCCCACCGACCGCAATCCCTGATGGCATGGTGGTGGAGTGCGAGTGGTCGTTCGATGGCGTGATGTGGAACACCACTTGCGGTGAATCGTGGCAGTTCACCACGGACGGCCCAGCGGAAAACAACTATCGGTTCTGCCACGGCTGCGGAAAGCCAGTCGTGATCGCAGCCGCGCCCGGTTCGGCGGAGGTCGATCATGAATAGCGGTGGCATGGTATCTCTGGTCAACTTCCTGGGCGACGAAAGGATCAAGTTCCAAGTCGTGCACCGCTCCATGGACGGCAACGTAACAATGCTGAAGGACGGCGGCACACGGTTCACGATGGTGACAGAGCAGGCGAACTTGACCCCCGCCGACGTGCTCACCGACAAGCCACGCAAGTATGGCCTGCTACTGTGGGTTGATGCCGAGGACTACAAGCAGTGGCACGAACAGAAGGCCGGTTCGGCGGAGGGTGGAAACAATGGATAATCAAGCCTACGCAGCGTATTACGCCGATGGAAGGATGGCGATGTGGTCGGTTCGGCATACACGAACGGAATGCATGCGCGCAGCAGTCCGTGGAATGATGGGCGTCGCCGAGTTTCAGGACATGATTAACGACTCTGACCGCTGGAATCACTGCTACAAGCGCGGCTGCCGTATCAAGCGCGTCACCGTGACGGAGGCGAAGAAACCATGACCACGCCGCTGGTGCAGAGACCCGAGTTCACGGTAGACGAAGCCTTGCGCATCGCCGACCAGAATGCCGCTTCCTATGAAGACGTGGCAAGCGTATCGCGCACGCTGGCGGCCGAAGTCCGCAGGTTGCAGGCCGCAGAAGCGCGGGCGGGGAGGGAGGCCAAGGTCGCTTTCTATGTCCGCCCTGGGCTGGTGGAAACATGCCGGCAGATCGCTCCCGTACAAAAAGAGCACCGTGTCATCGTAGCCACGCAGCCCACCGCTGCGCATACCGTCCCCCTCTACACCACCCCTTCCCGCGCTGGGGGCGGTGAGGTGGGGGATGGGTCACAATGACTGGCATGAAGACGCTCCGCCTGAAGGTAAAGCCCAACAGCTATCCCTGGCTGAACAAGGCAGCCTATGAGGTAAATCAGGTCTGGAACTGGGCGAATGAGACCAGCGAGAAGGCGGTTCGTCGTTATGTTGGACCTCCGAGGTGGCTGTCAGCGTATGACCTGGACGCACTCTCCTCAGGATCCAGTAGGCTATTTGAACGGATTTCCTCCGATACCATCAATCGAGTAAACGCCGAGTATGTGACCAAGCGCCGAGCCGCACAAAAGGCGCGCCTATCGTGGCGTCGTTCCGGAGGGTCACGCCGCTCCCTGGGATGGATTCCATTCAAGGGGGCTTCGGTCAAGCGGAAAGGCAACGCTGTTCGATATCATGGCAAGTCCTTTCGTGTATTCCAACCGGAACTTCTCGACAATATCAAACTTCATGCGGGTTGCTTCGCCCAAGACGCGTGTGGAGATTGGTGGTTCTGCGTAGCGGTTGATGCAGCTTGCACCGAATCGACGGCTCCTAAAGAATCGGTCGGCATAGACCTGGGGCTGAAGGACGTTGCCACCACAAGCGATGGCGACAGATTAGTCGCTGGACAGTTTTATCGAAATGCGGAGAAAGCAATTTCCACGGCACAGCGCCGCGGCCATAAGAGACAAGCAAAGCGACTTCACAGGAAGGCAGCCAATCGCCGTAAGGACGCGCTCCATAAATTCACCCGCTCCATCGTAGATCAGTACCAGAAGATTGTCGTAGGTGATGTCAGTTCTCCCAAGCTAGCCAAGACGCGGATGGCAAAGTCCGTACTTGACGCCGGATGGGGCATTCTGAAAACGCAGCTTCATTACAAAGGCCAGCAGGCCGGTCGCAGCGTTAAAATCGTCAACGAAAGCTACACCTCACGAACATGCAGCGGCTGTGGATGCCTTAGTGGCCCCACAGGTCTGGACATGCTCGCTGTAAGGCATTGGACGTGTGCTGACTGTGGTGAGTCGCACGACCGGGACGTGAATGCGGCCCGGAACATCCTTCGCCGCGCCGAGGCATCGGTGTCCGTTAGCGGGAACGAACCACGCAAGCATCGCGTAGGTATGAATGCCGACCGGCCCCGTGGAGTGCGGCAAATGAGGGAGGCTGGATGACATGACCGAATCCCTTCACCTCTCCAAGGCCGAGATTGCCGAGGCAACCGGCGCCCACCGCAAGAGCCGGCAGATGGCCTGGTTCCTTAGTATCGGCGTGCCTGCCCTGCTGGGTGCGGACGGAGAGGTGCGGGTGCTGCGCGCGGCCTACTATGCCAAGATGATGCCGGACGGGGGCAGGCCTCGGCCGAAGACCAAGACCGAACCCCGTCTGGATCTGCTGCGCAAGGCAAGCTGATGGCACGACCCCGCTCAAAGATCACGGGACTCCCGAGCTACTGCTACCGGGACGCCAAGAACGGGAAGCTGTACATGCTGCAGCCGAACGGCCTGGACGCCAACGGGAAGCCGAAGATGCGCCGGCAGACCTACGCCGATCTGGACGGCTTGCTAGCGGCGTGGCGCACGATTTGGGGCGAGGCTGCGCGCGAGGGCGGCATCTTCGTCGGCGACCTGCTGGACGCCTTCCTGAGCGACGTTCTCGCGCGCGTGAAGGGCGGCAAGCTGGCCGAGTCCACCGGCAAGGACTACCAGCGCCGTATCGCCTCTCTGCGGCCAATTTGGGCCAACGTGCGCATCGATGATGTGGACGTACCGATGCTCTACCGCTGGCGGGATGCGCGTGGTGTGGCTGGCGAGGTTCAGGCCAACCGCGAGCGGACCTGCCTGTACGAGGCGTTCAAGCTGGCCGTCAACCGCGGACTGCTACGGGAAAACCCGGTGCGCTACCTGGACCCGTTCAAAGAGAAGCCGCGCGATCGATACGTGACAGACGCCGAATTTACGCTGGTCTACGAGAAGGCAACGCCCATCGTCCAGGCCGGCATGCTGCTGGCCGCAGTGACGGGTTTGAGGCAGGGGGATTTGCTGCGCGTGCGCCGCTCGGATTTCGGCGACAAAGGGCTGACCGTGCGCACCAGCAAGACCGGCGCGGGCCTAGTCATTGGGTGGTCGGAGGGGCTGAAGCGGGCCGTGCTGGCCGCTGTAGGGGCGCGGGACTTCGTACCGATGATCCTGCTGTCCACCGAGGACGGGAAGCCCTACACAGGCGACGGGTTCCGGACGCTCTGGCATCGCGCCATGGTGGCCGCCAGGACGGCAAACCCGGGGCTGCCGCGGTTCACCTTCAACGACCTGCGGGCCAAGGCCGGTAGCGACGGCCGCGACTGGAAACTGCTTGGCCACATGGACCAGCGGACGTTCGAACGGATCTACAACCGGCTGCCCCGTCAGGTGTCTCCAGCCCGCTAAAAACCCTTCGCCGGGGTTTGCAGAATCAGTGACTTACAGCCGGGCCATACCCGGCAAATTTTTAGCGAGCAAGTCTCGCAGGCCCATGAATCCAAACGGGAATGTAACTTTCCGAAACTGTGGTTGAAAATCCCTGTGTCGGGGGTTCGATTCCCTCCCCGGCCACCATTCCATAAGGGTTTGGATGGCATTCGGAAAGATGGGCCGCTAAAAAATATCGGTCCAGCTAAAAACCTCACCAATCTCACACCCCGAGAACGCCGCCGCGATAATCTGCCGGCATGCCTGCCTGTGACGCCCGCTACGATGTGATCCTGGATGACGGTTCCGCGTCCTGGAACAGTCACAACCCCTCTACCGAGGCTGTCGTGGACATGCGGGAGCAGCGGGAGCCGGACGACTGGGGCGAACCGGGAAAGCTCACAGGTGCTGAACTGGTGCGGTACTGGGCCGGCCCTGGCAAGCAGTTGACCTATGACAGCATCGATATCGGCGGGCGTAAGCGGATGCGGCTCTGGGTCCGCGGGACGCCCTACCGAGCGCGCGCCAATCACCGCCGCTACCTGCGTTGGGCTGAACCTGACTGGTGTCCGCCCATCGATCCCGAATACGACGATCCGGCTTGAAGGAGGCCCGCATGTGTTTCTCGGCAAAGGTACAGAACGACCCCAACAAGCTAGCCATGCGGTTCGGCGCCCAAGTGGATGAGCCGATGTTCCAACTGCTGCTCGATGACCGAAAGGCCGGCTACAAGGTGCGGATACCGAAGGCGATGGAGGATGCCTTGCTGGTGCAGGGGTCGGCGGATATCCGTGAGCGGATTCAGGACTGGCGAGGGGACCAGGCAATGAAACTGGAGAAGGAGCTATTCACCCAGAAGAAGCGCCTCAATGACGCCGTGCGCACCCTGCAGACCAAGACCACCAAGAAGGCGATGGAAGACCAGCGCATCGCCTCGAATAAGATCAGCAAGGCGGAGTCCGACCTGGACGATTTGCGGCGCACCGAAGCCAAGGGCCGCGATTCACGCATCTTCCCGCAGTGGCATGCCTCTGTAGTCGTGGAGGTCGAGGGCAAGCGCCTGATTCGCCCCATGCGCTACCAATGCCGTCTAGCCGGCATGCCAGCCTCCAGCGACTTCACCAAGGACCGTCAGATGAGCGGAACCTACAATGCGCGCCGCGACAATCTGGAGCGGTTCTGGCGCCGGCAGTTCGGCTACACCCACGGCCTGATGGTCGTCAGCACCTTCTACGAGAACGTCGAGGGACCGGACGGCAAGAACCAGGTCCTGCAGTTCACCCCCAAGGACGGCAGCGACATGCTGGTCGCCTGCCTCTGGTCCCACTGGACGGACCCTGCAGACAAGGAACCCGATCTACTCTCCTTCGCCGCGATCACCGACGGCCCGGAACCAGAGGTCGCCGCGGCCGGCCACGACAGGACGATCATCAACATCAAGCCAGAGCATGTCGAGGCCTGGCTAAACCCTGATCCAGCCAACCTGGATGCCCTCTATGCCATCTTCGACGACAAGCAGCACCCGTACTATGAGCACAGGCTAGCGGCGTGAGCCAGGCTATAGCATGCCGTCCGCTTGCAGGCGGGCCTTCCAAGCGTTGGCGATCACCTGCCTACCCGCATTGTTCGGATGAATGCCGTCGCCCGTGTCATACGCGGCAGCAAGGTTGCCAGAGCCGTCGTCCATCAGTGGAGTGTGTGCGGTAATCCGACCATCCACATCCGTGATCGGTGACCCGCCCAATCCAGCGATGGCTTCGTTCATGGCTTGCCATTTTGCATAGCTTGCATCCGCTGGGGCGCCCGCGCCGTAGCGAGTTACCATCCTGGCGTAACAGGGGATCATCGTAGCTATGTAAACCTTAGCCCCAGCGGGCTTGGAGGCGTTTACGTCATCCACCAGGTCTTGCAGCCGAGCGATTGCTGGGCCGGCTGCTTCAGCAGGATCTATGTCGTTCAGCCCCACTTGAATGACTATCCACCGCAGATCGGCTTTCTCCGTGAAGGCTGCCCACTGGGCAGCTTGATCGTCAATCGTGGCCCCACCAATGGCCAGCGATTTGAAGGCTGAGTTCCTGCTGTCGATCGCGCTGCGCAGCAGGGAAGCCACGGGAACGCCTGCGCCGGGCGTATAGCTGGCGACTGTGCTGTCCCCAAGAGCAGCCCCATTGAACGACTGCACACGACTGGCAGTGCGGCTGTTGACCTGAAAGGCGATCTGGGTCACTTCCGTGCTTGGACTGCCGCCAGAAATAGAGTTCAGGTACCCCGTTGCCGGAGTCACGATTGGAGTGCCGGCCGCTGAGTTGACCTGTTCATAGGCATAGACGCCGTTCACCGCAATCTGGATACCGCACGTTCCGTCGGCTTCGTCCCACCATGCCCTCGCCGTGACAAACTGGCCCGCCATCGAGTTCTGCGCCGCACCCTCGGTCGTGATGATCGGATTGGCTGTGCAGACCACTCCGCCATTTACCACGAGCTTCCACGCTCCATCTACGTCGCTGTCGAAGTACATGCGATGGTCGCCGTCATCAAGGCTCCACAGCGTGAATGCAGAGGCGCCACTCTGGTTAGTCCACTCGACTTGGCCCGTCCATGTGATGTCCAAGTATTCATCAATGAGGCCAAGAACGGGGGCTGGAATTGCGCTATCCGTTGTTGGCGTGCTGGAGTTGTAGACGGCTAGCACGGGTGGTTCTGAGGGAACATCATCTGTCCATCCGCCAAATCCAGCCGGCGGGGTTCCGGACCATGATGCTGGATCGAACTTCGCCACCAAACGGTTACGGTCTGAAGGATTGCCGGCGTCGCCGCGGCGCGGACAGGCCATTGCATAAACTGTGGATCCTGGAGCGAACGAATAAGTGGGTGAGGTGCCTACTGCTGGGTCGCCGCCACCGATCCATGCACCCGAAGCGCGGTTGGAAATGGCGAACCACAGTTTGCCGGCATCCACGTCCACCGCGATGCGGTGATATTCGGACGTGCTGGATGCGCCACTACCATTTACATTGGTTTGCGAAGATGCCGTATAGGTGCCTGAATCTGATGCACGGCTAGCCAGTCCGAAGCTGTCTGATCCCGCACCGCAAAACGAACCTTCCGTTCCTGTGCCAACGCTTATTCCCGTCAGGAAGCCGGGATTGCTTCCGTAAAGCTGGTCGGGTTGAACCTCGAAATAGTATTTTCCGGAACTCAGCCCAAGCACTGAGAGGACGCTACCGCCGCCCGAAGGGTCGTTCGTTTCGGCACGCAAATTGGCCGAGGAAAGGATTACATCCGCCGCTTTCTTTGCGGGGTCCCATGTTGTGTAAGTCGGCGTAGGAGGTGGACTCACAACCCCTGCAGCGACCAGGCCAAGCAAGGTCACGGCAGCACCAAGAATGAGTCGGCGGCCAAGCGCTTCACGACCACCGCGTCCCCAGACGCGACGACCAGCGCGCCGCCACCAGGACGAATTATGGTCACCCCCGATCCGGGAATGATCGTCAGATTGCTTGCCCCTTGGTTGTAGAAGTACCATTCCCCGTTCGCCGGTAGTGCTGTGGTGGATTCCGGATCAAAGGTAGCGGATTTCGCTGAGGTATTGGTGAATACGTTGAACCGGGATGGCGACGTTGCGCTGTTCCCGCCATCCGCAGCGGTCGCTGTGTAGGTTGTCCCGGTGATCGTTTGCACGACCGTATTCCCATAGCCGCCACCACCCCCAGTTCCGGCCCCCAGTTCCTGCAATGCGCCTTCCACATTGGTGGACGTGAAGTAGCCGCCCGCGTCGGTGATCGGGATATCCGCTGCATCCAGAGATACGGCGCCGGTCTGGCTGTTGACTGAGGAAACCGCCCCGCTTGGCGCTTGGTAGCTCGGCGCAGCGCCGGAGCCATTGCTCGTAAGCACATGTCCGGCCGTGCTCCCAGCCGCAAGGCGCGTGGGAGTTCCAGACGCACCGCCGACGATCAAGTCGCCAGCCGTAGTCATCGGGTTTGCCATGCCGGCGGCGCCGATAAGAGAGGTCACGACGCCTGCGGAGTTCTTGTACGAAGGCTCATCGCCATTGGCGCTGTCGAAGAAGAACGAGAATTTGCCAGCCGGCGGCGTAGGTACGTCCGTCGCGGCCATGCTGAAAAGACGGAAGTAGCTCATCAGTCAACCTCTGCGAGAATGCCGTCGATCAAGAGGCCGGAGCCAACGCCGAGGTCGATTGGAATGGTGAATAGGGCTTGCTTGTTCACGGCGACGGTGTACGTCTCGCCGTCAGGTATGAAATATGGAACCGTGGGGTCTGGCGGGTCCGGGATCTCGTGATAGCCGCGCGCGCCAGATAGGTCAGTTCCGTAGTAGCGCCGAACACCAGGGCTCTGCACGTCGCCTGCCAATTGAACGGCGAACTGGCCTGAAGCTGTCGGCACGACCTGGACGGACATCAAGCCAAGGACTTCGGTACCGCCTTCCGATGCAGCCTGCCTTAGTTCATCCTCGGTCACGCGCGAACCGTCAGGCCAGAACAGGTTCAGGCCAACAGTGGCGCCCTTCGTCGCGCTTTCCTCCACAGTCGTGAAGGTCAGCGGCTTTTGGTACAGGGGCACCTTACGCATGGCCATACGTCACCGCGGCTTTATGCGCTCGCGCACGGTCGTCGTGGGATTCTTGGCGGCGTAGGCTGCGGACACATAGCGGCCGGTGATGGCGCTGCGGTATCGGTGGCGCGCCTTCATGGCGTCAACCCCTCGATCTGCTCCAGCTGCAAGTTGCACTGCATCTGCCCTTCCTTGCGCAGATTGGCCGCCTTCACGGCCTCGGCAACGGTGTTGGCTTTCACCTCATACACAGGCGTGCGCTTGGTCAGTTCGGCAGGCACGCCCACGATCTTCTCTACCACCACTTCCACGATCTTCGGCGGCTGGATGGGGGCGGACTTGCAGCCAGCGAGCGCGGCCAGCAGGATCAGTGCAGCGGTGCGCATAGCGGCTTCTCCATTTCGATGCGGCACGAATCGACCTTCATCGCATCGGCCAGCTCTTTACCAAGCGCAGCAACGCGTTTGTCGTATGCAGCGCGGTCCTTGTCGGCTTGCTTGATGGCGATCACTGCATTCCTGCGCTGATCTTCGGCATCGCGCTTGGCTTGGTCGGCTTTTGCGTTGATCTCGTGCAGCGATTGCGACAACGTGCTGACGTCGATCTTGTACAGATCACGCTGCAACTCCGCGTTCTGAATCTTGTCGGCGTCGTTGCTCGCTTGCCAGCGGCAGCCGCCGAACACGGATAGCGCAATGCCTAATATGCAAGCGCTCCAAAAGTAGGGATTGAGCCAGATCACAGCAGCACTCCGATTCGCTGCGTAATCGCATGAATCTGCGAAGCACCCCACCAGAGCAGGGCGGCGATGATCAGCGCGGCAACCAGCAGAATGCGTTTCATGCGCCTGCGGTATCCGTATCGTCAGGCGGCGGCTTGATCTGGCTTTTCTGCTTGAAGCTGGAGGCAATCGGCGTCAGTGCACCGGCAGCCATCATGCCCATCAGCAAGTAGCCGCCCACGTTCGGCGGGAGCAGCGCCTTCCATTCCGGCGGCGCCTGACTGAAGGCGATCATCGCCCCGCCCTGTGCCAACGTCAGCAGGCCCAGCCAAGTGGAAAGTCTCGCCATCACGCCATAGAAGTCGAACCTGTGTTTGATCATCACTTCAGCCCTCGGGTTTGGCGCTGTTCGCGCATGTCCTGCTCCAGTCGATCGACGCGGATCTTCATTTCTGCCTGGTTGGCGCGAATGGCTGGGATATCCAAGAGCTGCCCGCTGATCGTGGTGAGCTGGCTATTGGTAACCGCCTGTTGCGTCACCACGGTTTGCAGCGTGGTCTGCTGCTCGTTGATCGATTTGACGAACCAGCCCCCGACGGCAATAACCATCAATCCGGAGCCAGCCACCAGCCATCGCTCGATGGGACCAAGCGTGAAGTGGGCGCGGCCGTCGCCTTTCGGCTCCAGGTCCACGGTCACGATTCGCGCTTATGGTTGAACCAAGTCCACGCCGACCGAAGCCAACGGCTTGGCACAACGGCAAGCGTCGGAAAAAACGTATAGAGCACGGCTGCCGCGATGGCGCCGAACGCGAACTCGATCATTATGTGGCCCCTGTGAATAACGCGGCTTCGGCCGCCCGTCGATTGGTCAGGCCGCGCATGACGCGCCCGCCTGCTTTGTTCCATCGCTTGAACTGTTCCGCCGCGCCGCGCTTGTCGCCGGAATTCAGCTTGCGCAGCAGGGTCGAATCCGCGAATGCGCCGGTTCCGATGTTGTAAGCCAGCGAGATGAGCGCCGCCATCTCGTGATGTTCGGTCTGCACCGTCACCAGGCGCGCCACCTTGGCGGCGAACTTCCCGACGTCGTCACGGAGGCGGGCGTCGGCCTGTTGCTGAGTCCATCGGACGCCGGGTTTAATGCCTGGGCCGGTTGCGCCCCACCCGATAGTCCAAGGAGCGCCGCCACTCCCCGGATCGGGATAGGCCAGTAGCTCGCAGCCTTCGAATCGCTGGATCAGCGGAACGGCAAGGTCGATGGCAGACACGGTATGGCCCTGTTCTGGATGCCACATGCTGGCCAATGCGGGCAGGGCTTCAACGGCTTCGGTATAGTGGGGACATGAATATCCCCAAGGGAATTGCCGCCCTCATCCTGGGCGTGTTGGCCGCCGCGGCGTTCGGGATCTTGGCCGGGTTT
>ERZ777006.33-NODE-33-length-15886-cov-43.840882_pt1 | contig 15886 bp, 13 predicted proteins | sample MGYA00374959_ERZ777006 | MGnify/ENA primary metagenome ERZ777006 (study PRJEB29305, sample SAMN08776659) | plant metagenome | isolation source: Switchgrass | host: Panicum virgatum | place: USA: Austin, Texas | collected 2014-11-04 ... | reverse complement strand
GCGTGCAACTGCAAGGCATGGCCGTGGGTGAAGGAACGCAGGAACGTGCCCAGTGATACGGCCCACAGTAAGAGTCTGAGATGTCATTGAGTGATCGTCTCTTCATCCTCGGCCACTCCGCTCACTTTCATGTCCGAACACCGGACGAACCGTCACCCGGTGGATCGACGGGGCCCGGACCTGGTCGAAAAGCTGCGGCATTGCTCCGTGTCGCAACCGGTCGGCATCGTCGATGCTGTCCACGCGTGGGGCTTAGGAGATGTTCCGGCGGTTCGAAGGTGCCGCGGTCGGTCCATCCCCACACGCGTGGGGCTTAGGAGAGCGATCTTGATGCCGGTCTCTTCGAGGACGGTCCATCCCCACACGCGTGGGGCTTAGGTCCGAGCACGACGGGCCGCCACGTCAGACCTCGGTCCATCCCCACACGCGTGGGGCTTAGATGGACCGGTCAGAGGGAAACGATCCGGAGCTCGGTCCATCCCCACACGCGTGGGGCTTAGGTCACCCAAACCAACGAACGTCGTCATCTGCTCGGTCCATCCCCACACGCGTGGGGCTTAGCGCCGGTCGATGAAGCTGTTGCCCCGGCTGGTCGGTCCATCCCCACACGCGTGGGGCTTAGGACGTACACCCGGCTCACGCATCCCCTGGTGCGGGTCCATCCCCACACGCGTGGGGCTTAGGCTCTGTGACCTGTGCTTATATCGTCGGTTTGCGCTTCCTTTACCATTGTTGAGTGATTACGAGTCGGGGGATTCGGCGTTTTCAAGGTGACGGGATAGATCGGCGAGTTCTTCGGCTTCGTCTCTGGCGGTGGCCAGGGCTTGGGTGTTGGACATGCTTCGCAGGGTGAGGGCGAGCCATTCTTGTTCGGTGGTGTTGGCGGCGTAGGCGTACAGGACGGTGGAGTGCTGTCCGTCGCGTTGGGTGCGTCCTTCGGCCTGGAGGCAGCGTTTGCCTCCGGTGAGGACGTCGGCGATGAGGCAGACGCGGTTGGCTGTGGTGGCGTCGTGGCCGCTGCCGCCGACGTTGTGTTCGCCGGCATGGAGGTTGATGCCTTCGACCACGTTGGTGACGAGGACTTTGGCGGCGCCGAGCTGGAATGCCTGGCGTTTGCGTTCGCGGTCGCCGGGGTTCTCGCCGGTGATAACGGTGACGCGTTGGGGAAGACCGTGGGCTTCGAGGGCTTTGATGATCTCAGTTGCGGTGCGTTCAACGGTTTCTCGGAACCACTGCACGACGACGACTTGATTGCCTTCGTTGACAAGGCGGGCGGTCATGCGGGCGACGTGGGGGATTTTGACCAGGGACGCTTTCTGAACGCGGCGAAGTGCTTCGACAAGGCCCTTGTGAGGAGCGAAAGAGTTTTTGACGGATAGGCCATATTGCTCGCGGATGGTGAGCCATTCGGTGTCGTAGTCGGAACGTTCGGTGGGGGTGAGGTCGATGGGTGCGAGCTGGCGTTCCTGGTGGGGCAGGCCGAGTTCGCGGTCGGTGGCGCTGGCGCCGACTCCGGCTTGGTACAGGGTTTGTTCGATGAGTTGGCAGTCGGGTGCGTTGATCTTGTGGTACCAGCGTTGGCGGGTGTCCTTGCGGAGGCGGAAGCCGATGCGGCGTAGCCAGATGCCGTAGTCGGCGGGGTTGTCAGGCGGGGTGTGGCCGGTGGTGTAGGCAAGGAGGTCGGCGACGTAGCCGGATTCGCCGGGGTGGGTGAAGGGCGTAGCGGACTGCCACAGGGTAAAGACAGGCCGGTTGTTAGGGGATGCGGTCAGGCGAATGCGGTTCATGAGGGTGGTGCGGATAGATTGGGGGTTGGTGAAAAGGTGGGATTCGTCGCAGACCAGGGCGTCTACGGTGAAGCGAAGGCGGCCGTGGGCGGCGGCGAAGTGGGCGGCTTCTTCTGCACTGAGGCGGGTGATGTCGGTTTGGGGGTGTTCGAAGAGCTTGTAGAGCTGTTCGGGGTGGATGACGATCCATTCCACGTTGCCGGGGCCGAATTTGTCGATTCCGTGGCGGAAACTTTCGACAATTGTCAGTCGTGTGATTACCAAGACCCGGTGTACTCCGGGTAGCTGGGCGCAGGTTCGTACGGCGATGGGGGTTTTGCCGCTGCCGGTAGGGTAGGCAAGGAGGTAGCCGGGAGCGCCGCGGTGGTGGGCGGCGGTGATCCGCTCGGACTGTTCCTTTTGATGGGGACGTAGGTGGATGTCGCGGCGGGGGGCGTGATGGCTGCGGTTGGTGCCGTTGAGCTGGTCCTGGACGAAGGATTCGAGGCTGTGGCGTGGGGCGCGATATTCCTCTAGACCCTTGGGGAGTAGTCCTTCTTCTTTCGTTTTGTAGACGGGAAGTCCCCATTCGGGGTGGCGTTCCACTCCGGTGTAGCGCTCGGGCAGGCGATGCAGGACGTGGAAGGTGAACATGAATGTTGTGGTTCTCCGTAGGAGTGGTTCCCCACCTAGGTGGGGCTGGGGATCATCAAGAACGGAATCCTGGGTCATCCCCCTTGTGGGGGCTGGTCACAGTTCTGCTGGCTAGGACCAAGCCGAGACCGTAGGCGCGTCCTTTGCCTACGCCCTGAGTGAGGATGGCGGCGAAAGCCGCCGGGTCGGTGACGGTGACGTGTGCGGTGAACAGGTAGGCGATGAAGCGCACACCTCGTGCGGAGGTGAGGTTTTCGGCGTTGCCGATTTTAATGTCGTGGGGTTCGATGTGAGCGCCGGCTCCCATCTTCTGGCGTAGCCATTCCCCCTGTTCGTGGGATGTGGTGAGTCGGCGGCGGCGCCCTTCGCTGGCTTGGGATGGGTATAGCTCAGCACGGATACGGCACTGCATCTTCTTTTCCCACACCTGTTCGATGTGCGCTTCCTGTACATCGGTGATGATGCGCTCAGCGAGCAGGGGGCGCCAGTCCAGAGGGAAAGGGGCCTGGGCGACGATCTTGTGTGGTGCGCCTGCGGTCATGAGGGCGTAGCCCTTGGTGCGGCGGGCGGCGCTGCGGGACGTGGCGAACAGCAGGTTGTGTCGTCCGGGGCTGGATTCCGCGCTCGCGGGCATCCCCCTCATGATCGTCTTGTGGAGGATATTGATGTCGCGCAGTTCTTTCATGTGTGCGGTGCCGACCGTCAGGGCGTAGCGGTAGGTGGAGAAATATCCGTCACCCCTGTCGAGCGCTGCCCCGATCAGGGCAGATGCGTCGGTTGTTGCTGGTTTGGTGAGCATCAGGTGGCTCCGGGAACGTTGGAGGGAGGGGTGGTGAGGAAACGCCGCATAGACAACACGGTGTAGTCGCGGGCGGCGTAACTGGTGGGCGGCTGCCACGCATTGATTTCTTCACCGTCGGGGTGCTCGGCCCATACCTCGCACCTGTTGGTGGTGGCGTTGGGTAGCAGCGGCACGTTTTGCGCCCAGGCCGGGCACGCGTCGTCGGGGTTTACCTCGCCATGGTCGTCCGGCAGGTACAGATGGGCTAGAGAATGCGCAGGGGGGCAGTTGCGTACTCCCAGTGCGGGCAGCCGTGCCGGGGCGTTGAGAGCCTTCCAGATGCGCTGGGTGAGGTCAGGGTCGGGGTGGGTGAGAGAGGCGGTGAACGCGGCATCGGCCAGGTACTGTCGCTTGATCAGCACAGTGCCCCGTTCGGCATCCTTCCACGGGGCGCGTAGCCGCCCGCTGTCGTCGGGTTCCGGCTTTCGCGGAACGCCGTAGCGGAAGGTTGTCGGATCGATTCCTTCGGTGGATGCGGTCAGCGCATCCAGAGGGAAAGGCCCGCCTCCAGCAGTCTGCTCGTCGATCATGACGTGCCCGGGTCGATCGGCCCGCACGGCGTAGCGGCATTGCGCAAGACCTTTGAGGGGCTGTTCGCGGGTATAGCCTAGACAGTTGGCGGTCAGGCCGATAACACCCGATTTGGTGGGGAAGGGCAGGGTATTGCGTTCCTCCCAGTGGGAGGGGGATGCCCAGGATTGTAGGGGGCCGTCGAGGCGGAAGATCACGGTGGGCATCAGGCATCCAGAGTGATGGCGGATGGCATGGTGGGGGCGTCTTCCCCGAGGGGAGAAAGCCACAGTGCCTTTCCGCCGTGAAGGGGGGCGCGGGACTGCGCGTTGTTCAGGTAGGCGCACAGGCGGCGGCTGGCTTCTACTCCGGCAGGTCCAGTAATGGCCTCCTCGAACGCGGGGGCGGCGGTCATGGGCTGGTCGGTGGTGGCCGCCAGGACGAGGGTGGGCAGCATGGCCGGGCCGGTACGGGAGCGCTTGCCACCCGGGACGGCATAGGCGATAGAGGTAACGAAAAGTTGTTCGGCCCACTGGGCGAGGCGTTCCAATTCGTCGGGGTCCTGGACACCGTTGGCAAGCGTGGCGCGCAGGGTGCGCCGGTCCAGCGCGGCGTAGGAGTACACCGTTCCGGACGCCAGGTAGTGCTGGCCCTGGTTGGCGGAACCGAAGACGCCGAAATCCTGCCAGTCATCGACGACCGTGAAGTCGTCCGTGATCATTTCCATCTCGTCCACACCGATCGCGTGAGCGACCTGCACGGCGGAGTAGACCTGCCCTCCAGGCAGCTCGGAGAGCATTCGACCGAACAGAGCGATCTCGGCGCACACGCCGGGGGCGAACTGGGTGCGGGCGGCGGCAGTGAGAGCCTTGGGCACTTCGGGCAATGCGGGAAGATCCTTCTTCTTGCCCCTCTTACCTTCGGTCAAAGTGGCCTGATGGGCGGAAATGGCTTGCTGCGTGGCCTCGATAGCGTCAGTGTGTTCGCTCTCGACGTCCAGAACGAGCTGTCCCAAGCGGACGACGGCAGTCTCAGGCAGGTAGGTGATTGCACGGGTGCGGTCCGGCTGACTGGCGTCAATGCTCATACCAGCGGCATGCACGATGTACACAGCCAGCGCCTCGGCCTTCTTTACGTCCAAGTCGTGGCTCTTGACCAGGTAGCGGGCGATCTCCTGCGGCAGCAGGCGGGACCGTGCGGATGCCTGGTCGGTTTTCTCTGTGTAGTTGCGGGCGTAGGTGCGGGCGGCGCGTACGCGGGATGCTGCCGACAGACGCATGCGGGTTACCCCGCCCAAGGTGATGGTCTTAGGCAAACCGTCCATGTCGCGATTCAGGTTCACCCCCGCGTGAGTGGCCAGGGTGTGAACGGCGACGAAATTTCCCTTCCAGCCGGTGATGTCCAGCAGGTTCGGATTGTCGGATAGCTGCGGAATGCTAGGGGCGGTGACGGTCTGGTTCATCAAGAACGTGATCCCTTTCTACTGCTGTTTGACGAGCACATGATGCTCTACTCGGAAAAACACAACCTGCTGCGTGTTCGCAACTTCTAACCAGAAAACGGGACCAGGCCCGCAGGGAAAGAGGGCGAACATCGCCTACCGAGCGACTGCCTCTCCGGGCACGCATGTACGATCGGGCTACTGGGGCCAGCGCGCTGCCACCGAGCGGTCCACGATCATCTCCAGCAGATCCCGGCTGACGTGCCCCCACCGTTCACCCGGATCGTCCGTCGGCTCCACACCACTCTGGCTCGCGTATGGGGTGAGCACCCGGTACGGGTCGGGTCCATACTCGCGCACCGCCAGCGCCGCCACCGGTTCGTACACCTCACCGACGAGCGCGGCGAGGGGATTGACTCTGCGCGCCACCCAGGCGGAGCGCTCTCGGTCGCAGGTAGCGCACACTCGCCAGCCCCAGTTCCCGCGCTGCTCGGCGCGCGCCACGCCCTGTGCGGGCTGGTTGGCAGGTCCTCCGCAGTCTCCACAGGCGAGCGCACCGGCGTAGTTGATGACGGGCAGGAGCTGGCCAGACAGTGAGCGCATACCGGCAGCGTCTCACGGCGCCGGCGCATGATGCGCAACACACCGGCCCGTTGCCCCGTGCACGGTCCGACCGACTCAGCCACCTGAGAGACCGGCGGGTGTACCGGCCTTCCCTACCGGCCTGAAGTGAAGGCCGGTACACCCGCCGGTCTCTCAGGTGGCGTCGAAGCGGGCCACGTAGCCGATCGAGAACTCCGCCTGGGGGTCGATGTTCACCCGTACGTTGTCTCCGCTCGTGTTCTTCAAGGTGACCTGCTGGGAGGTGACGATCTCGACGCAGTAGCCGGTGCCGCACGGGAAGACGGGCCACTGGAAGGACGCTCCATTGGGGCCGATGAGCGAGACGCGTTGGGTGGTCGTGACGAACCGCTGCTTCGGGTCCTTCTGGCGGCAGCGAGTGTACGCCTTCTGACTGCGGCCGTCGATGGTGATGGACGCGTTCGAGGGCAGCCACGGCATGAAAAGCTCGGCGCACGCCGCACAGGGGTTGATTTTGTTCTTCGAGCAGTCCCGGCCCTGGAGGTTCTGGTAGAAGCGGATCAGTGTGTTTTCAAGCGGCTGGGCGCCCGTCTCGATCTCGATGTAGGGCACGCCTTCAGCCTGCCGTGGGATCGACAGCGGGGAGACGGTCTTGACCGTGCGCCATGCGGCGTACGGCCGGGCCGGGTAGCAGCGGTCGACCGGCACGGGCACCTTCGGCACGGCGGCCGGGAACGGGCAGTGCGGGTTGTCCTCGCACTTCGGCCCCTCGCGCTGCTGCTGCTCGCAGTCGTCGCGCTGCTTGTCGGGGTCGAAGCTGCTCACCTTCGAGCCCTTGACGAACTTCGTCCAGTCGATGACGCGGATGGAGTCAGTAAACGCCCACGGCTTGCCGGCGACGATGCTGAACTCCAGGCCAGTCGCCACCGCGGCGCCCCCGCGCGCACCGCCGAACCCCTGGCACCCGGCGGTCGCGCCGCCGCTGATCTGCGTCACGGTTCCGGCCCCGGACGTGCCGCCCGTGCCACCCGCGGTCAGTGAGGAGTCACCGCCGGAGCCGCCCGACTGGCCACCGGTCAAGCTGATCTGGTTCGGTCCTTCCATCAGGCCGACGTCCACGAAGTGCCGTAGGTAGCGTGAGCGCTGTCCTGGGGTGTCGCCGTCGTCGTCCTGTGGGCAGCAGGCGTAGATGCAGAAGGTCAGGCCTGAGCACTCGTTGTTCTGGCAGGAGTTGCCGCGCAGGATGTGGGAGAGCCACCCAGTGGCGTAGACCAGTGAGCAATGATCCAGGGCGAGTGCGGCCAGCGTGACGTTGATCTCGCGATGAGCCATACGCAGGGGCCCGATTACCGAGCCGTCACCGACGGCTTCGGTCGGGTTTCGGGTGCCCGTGCCGCCGAAGCCCACCATGTCCATCCCGAGGAACCCGATGACCCTCTGTGACTCCGGGAAGTGCGGGTCGTACCAGGGGGCGCGATCATTTTTCGGCGTGCTGTAGCTCGGCGAGCCGAGCGCGCCCAGCAGGCCGTCGCACGGGGCGCACATCATGCCGAGCCCGGCTCGTTGGGCGTAGGCGTAGGTTCTCGCCTCGTTCAGAATCTCCACGCCGCCCACTTCGGCATATCCAAGAAACGGCATCAGACACCTTCCGTGGACCGGGTGCAGGGAAGGGTGATGGGGGTGCCGGTTGCCTGGACGCCGCTGGGGTTGTTCACGTCCGACACGCGAACAGTCCAGGCGTCGTCCTCGGCTTCTCCGGGCGGGTCGTAGGTGTGCAGGTGCTCCTTGGTGGGGTCAAGGTTTTGGTCGCTCTTGCCGTCTCCCCAGTCGACGTTGAGCGGGAAGTGGGCGCATGGGTCGACATGCAGAACGACGGTCCGGCCGCCTGGGTTGTTCGCTGGCGGCGCGCAGTCGACGTCCGGGGCGATGGTGCCGCAGGGCAGGCACATGGTGATCTCGGAGGATTTTGAGCTGTTCTCCACGTCTTGGACGCGGATGGTGTACGAGCCGGGCGCGTACTCGCGCGGCGAGGTGACGGTTCCCTCGGCGGCCGTGTGGGTCGTCGGGTTGGGGTCCTGGGGGATCCAGTAGATGCGCACCCCGCGCCGGTTGGGGTTGGTGTAGTGGATCTGCACCTTGTTCCGGTCGGCCGGGCATTCGGCCGCGGTCACGGTGGGGTTTTCGGGCTGGGGCGTGGTGGTGCAGGGGATGGTCGTGACGCCGGTGGCTACGGTGGAGTGGTTGTCGGCGTCCTTGACGGTGATCTGTACTTGTTGCTGGGTGCGGTGGGGTGGCGTGGCGTAGATGTTGGCCTGGCGGGCTCCGGTCTTGCCGGTGGCGAAGCCCCAGGCGAGGCGGGGGCCCTGGTCGGTCGGCATGACGAAGATCGACTCGGCTTCGCGGTAGACCAGGTCGGGGTACTGCTTGTTGTCGATGCGGGCGACGACGGCGCCGGTCGATTTGGAGATGTCGGTGATGGTGAAGTAGGCGTCGTCCTGGCCGCCGGTGCCGTAGAAGTGGTAGACGAACTTGCCGTAGACGCACCAGCACTGGTAGGCGCCGGCGCCGGGCTGGGTGGTGTCGTTGACCTTGGCGTCGTAGACGGGCTTGCCGTAGGAGTGGGCAAGGAAGTCGTCCAGCTTCCAGACGGTGATGTGGTACTGGTTGTCCGAGGTGCGGTGCCTGACGGCGATGTTGCCGTGTTCCAGGTCCAGGCATGGGTTGAGGTGGTCGGAGTCGGGCCGCGGGTCGTAGCGGTCGATCCCGGAGCCGTTGGCGGAGAGCACCTTGTTCGCGGAGTAGGTGAAGCGGGCGATCTTCGTGGCGTAGCCGTTGCTTCCGGCGCCTTGGTCGGTAGGGTCGATGCCGGTGAACAGGTGGACGGTGGAGCCGTCGTGCATGACGCCGATGCCGGAGCCGTGGTCGAAGCCGCGGGCCGGGCCCGGGGTGTCGCCGATCAGGTACATGGTTGAGGCGAGCTTGCCGTCTACGACGCGGTTGATCGCGAGGTGGCCGTAGCGTTCCCGGTCGGTTCCGTCGATGGCCTTGGTCTCGCCGGTGAGCTTTCGGCCGCCGTTGATGACCTGCGTGAAGTACAGGTCGCCGGTGCCGTGGTCGATGTCGCACTGCTGGTGGACGGTGGTCTGTGACAGCTTGATGGGGGTACCGGGAAGTGCGGTCGCCGCGTGCTGCGGCTGGAGGGGGTCAGTCTCCTTCCAGTAGCGGTGCTCGATCGTTGCTCCGGCCTGGTAGGTCTGCACGGTTCCGTCACTCCAGTCCACGGTGATCGGGTACTTGGTCGACGGGCCGGGGCGCAGGGTGACGTGGTGGTCGTCGGTGGGGTCGCAGATGGCGGTGGCCTCCGCGCCGGGCTGGCACGGCACGGTGACGGTGTCGGCTCCGGTGCGCGCGGGCTCGTCGGGGTCGGCCGCGGTGATAGTCCGCTGGCCCTCGTTGTCGCTGCGGAAGACCACGGTGGTGATGTCCTGGCCGTCGCCTGCGTTGGTGGGGTCGTCGATCTGGGCGTTGCCGGTCGCGGTGATCGTGACGGAGCCGTGGCCGCGGTTGTCGGCCGTGACCTTGAACGTCCGGCCGCCCGGATCGGTCGGGTCGCACGCGGCGTGCACGGCCACCAGGTCCGCGCCGCCGCCGGTGCACACGGGGGTCTGCACGGAGCGGCAGCCGCCGTCGATCGCCTCGGAGCACACCATGATCAGGAAGGAGCGTCCAAGCCCTTCGGCGTAGGAGTGGGTGATGGCGCCTTCGCTCAGGCCGTTCTGTTTCGTGGTGCCGTCGCCCCAGTCGATGCTGACAGTGCCATGCCCGTTGTTGTCGACGTTGAGGGTCGCGGTGCACGTCTGGTCCCAGGAGATGAACGTGACGTCGGGCCGCAGTCCGCCGGCGACGTACGTGCAGCGGGAGCAGAAGTTCGGCTGATCGTTGCGGCACACCTTGATCGGGAACCGGCCGTCGGCGGTGTAGGTGTGGCGCAGGGTGACGTGGCAGTCGTCACCGGCGGCAACGTACTGGCGCTGGTCCCCGACCTCGTCCTCGCCCCAGTCGACCTGAAGGCCCCAGTAGCCGATGGGTGACTCTCCGGTGCAGGCGCACGCCACGGTGTCCGCGTCCGGCGGACCGCACCATGCCTGCGTGGGCAGGTCGACTTCCACGAGCACGGTGCGGCCGGTGGCGTCGGTCGGGTCCTGGCGGCAGTTGATGACCGGCTCGTCGGCTGCCAGGGGGACGGTGAGGGTGCGAGTGGTGCAAATCTGCGGGTACTGCGCATCGCAGACGGTCAGGGTGTAGCGCACGGGATCGGCGCCCGGGTCGCCGCAGGATCCGCTGTAGCGGTGCTGGCCGATCTCGCCTTCGCGCAGCTCGGTCTCAGCACCGTCGCCCCACCGCACCCGCACCGGCCCGTAGCCGTGGTTGTCGGAACGCAGCTCGACCAGGCAGCCGGTGACGTTGGAACCCCGCTTGATGAAGACCTCGGCGGGCTCGGGGATGCCGCCATCGACCGGTTGCACGCCGCACTCGGCCTCCGGCGGCAGGAAGGTCGTCACGAACTGGACGAAATCGGCGTTTGGCCTGACGGGGCAGGGCAGCGGTGTAGGCCGGGTGCCGTCCATCAGCACGTTGTACGGGCCCTTGCCCCAGCCCGAGGAACGGCGCGTCGTGCCGGAGAACTGGAAGGTTACGGGGCCGTTGGCGATCGTCCACTGGCCGATCTGCACGCCGGTGATGCAGGGGAAGAGCATGTAGCCGTACTGCGAGCCGCCGCGGGACTGGGCGCATGCCGCGCCGGCACCGGAGTAGACGTTCATCCAGACTTCCAGGGCGAATCCGGAGGGGTCGCAGCCGCCGGAGGAGACGCCGGTGAAGCCGATGATGGTGCCCGCGGAGTCGCGGACCGGGCACCAGGACGGTTTCATGATCAGGACCAATTCCGGGTCCAGGGCACACAGTTCGAGGGAGATGCCGTAGTTCGTCGGCGCCGGGCACGAGACGGTGGTGAAGCACACCTGTCCGTCCGCCTTGGTGACCGGGTTCTGCTCGGACTGCTGGCCCCCGCCGTTATCGCCGCCGTCGGGGCTGACCACGATGTTGATGAAGGCGTCCGTGGTGACCTGGCCCGAGCCTCCCGGGTTGTCGGGGTTCTCGAAGATCGGCCTACAGCACCCGTCCAGCTTGGTGGCGCGCAGCACGGCAGCACCGCTGAAGCTGGGGCAGATGACCTGAGCCACGGCCGATTTCTCCTCGATAGGCAGACTTCGCCCATTCTTTCCGTTTTCTCCTGCATCGTCGCGTAGCGCGACCGGCAGGAGCGGCGCAGCCGCACACGGAGACCCCGAGCGGCCACAATGGGGCAAACCACGAATGCTTCCCACCAGAGGGGCCCGCCGTGACCCAGGAACCCGACACCCAGCAGGAGCAGTACGGCCAGGAGCAGCCCGACCCTTTCGCCCTCCTGGCACAGGCCCACACATCAGCCCGCGCCAGCCTCGACACCGCCGTCCATCAGCTCGCCGTACGCTTCGCCGACACCGCCACCGCCCAGGAAGATCGCGACGCGGCCCACACCGAGGCTCTGCACGGCATCCAGCACGCGGCCGAGGCCATTCAGGACGCATTCGCCACCGCGGCGGCCAAGGTCACCACGGAACTCGCCCGGCTCAAGCAGCAGGGCGCCACTCACCACGAGTCCACCGGCAAGCGTATCTCCCAGGGCACCACGGCCCTGATCCAGCGCTTCGACGAAGCCGGCGCGCGCCTGGAAGAGATCAGCGCTTCCCAGGCCGAGCACTACCGGCTCACCGGCGCCGTCTTGGAGAAGGTCGGCCCACTACCCGAGGGCCTGCACGACTATGCCGAGAGCACCCGGGAGCGGATCGGGGACCTCGCTGCGTCCGTCGCCGAGCACCAGGCCCTCAGCGCCGACACCCACGACCAGATCAGCTCACTGACCAGCACCATCACCGGCGACGGAGAGAGCACCCGGGAGCGGATCGGGGACCTCGCTGCGTCCGTCGCCGAGCACCAGGCCCTCAGCGCCGACACCCACGACCAGATCAGCTCACTGACCGAGGGCCTGCACGACTATGCCGAGAGCACCCGGGAGCGGATCGGGGACCTCGCTGCGTCCGTCGCCGAGCACCAGGCCCTCAGCGCCGACACCCACGACCAGATCAGCTCACTGACCAGCACCATCACCGGCGACGGAGAGAGCACCCGCGAACAGGTCGGCGCGTCCCTGGCCCTTCTGCGCAGCACGCTGGATGCCATCAAGGACACCGGTGCTGACGTGCGCGGCGTGGAGAACGCGCTGGGCATGGTGATCGGCGCGGCCCGAGACCAGATCCTTGCCCCCCTGCGCCAGCACGCTGAGCACACCGCGAGCCTCGGCGATCAGCACACCACGCGCCTGGACAACCTGCACCACCTGATGGATGGTGTGGTGAGCCAGCAGGTATCGGACGGTCTCACCCTGGAGACGATCTCGGAGGAGACTCGTCAGCTCGTGCAGGCGCTGCCGAGCGCGCTGTCTCAGGTGCTTGATGCGCTCGCCTCCACTGGTGAGGAGACGCGCCGCATCGTGCTGGACGTCGAAGAGCGGATCTCCGCCGCTGTAGCGCTCACCGGCGAGCGCGCCGACCAGGCGCTGACCTCCATCGCCGGGGACCTGGGGCACTTCGCGACCGCCTTCGACACCTTCGCCGAGCAGGCCGCCACCGCGACGTCGGTGGACTCCCTACGCGGCGACGTGTCCGCCCTGGCGGAGCTTCTGGCCACCTCCACCGAGGACTTCACCGGCGCCGTGCAGCAGGCCGTGAGCGACATGGCCGCGATGCGGACCGCGTGGACACAGGAATCCGCTCAGGTGCTCCGGGCGCTGGAGAACATGGGGCGCGTCTTCATGGACAAGGCCAATGCCTCTGAGCATGCCCGGGACAAGGCCGTCATCGACCTCGGGCGCCGGGTGGCCCGGCTGGAGCTGACTCGCGCACCGGCCACGATCGGCTCGTGACAGACGAAAGCCCCTCCCTGAAGGAGGGGCTACGCCACGGTGTCAGTTCGACCACGGCAGTAGTAGAACCATGACCATGACCCCAAGTATGCCATGCGCCGGCGCGTAGAGCGCTACCCCTCTCTCACCCCTCGGTCGGATCGGGGTAAGCGTAGATGTCGCCGATCGTGGCCAGCTCACGCCAGAAGACGCCATCGGGAGCGTGGTACGCGGCCATGAGACCTTCCGCGGCCACCGTCTCGTAGACCTGTGTGATCTCTCCCACCTCCGGCAGCATCTTCACCGTGTACGGCTGGAGCACGGTCAGGCCGGAGTCGATCCAGTACGGCAGGAGCTGCACCTTGGGCAGCGCCCGGATACGGCCGTCATCCGACTCCATCGCGACCGGCCGCTCGCTGGTGTAGCGCACCAGGGCCATGGTGGCGCTCGCGCGGGCCTGCACGTGGTGCTCGAAGAACGGCCGCAACGGCAGATCGGTGGACACCGATCCGTTGAAGACCAGGAAGGGCTTTGAGGATTCCTCCAGGGCCTGGTGGGCGTACCGGACGGCCCCGGCTGTCCCCAGTGGGGTCGGGTCGATGGCGTGCCTCACGGTCAGCCCGTGGTAGCCGCCGCCGCCCACGTACTCGCTGATCTGCCGGTGCTGGTACCGGGAGGAGATCACCACGTGGCCGATGCCGTTCTGACTGAGGTACACGAGCTGTCGAGTGATCAGGGACAGTCCGCCGACTGGCATCAGCGCCTTGGGCATGGCGTCGCTGTAGGGCCGCATGCGCTCCGCGCGCCCGCCAGCGAGGATGATCGCTTGGGTGATGGTGGGCTCCATGACACGCAGTTTTCACCACAATGCCCGTTTCGCCGAATATTGCCGGTGTTGTCGTTGCCTGTGGCGAAGGGCCTACGGGCATGCGACGGTTGCGTGGTGACGGATGCTGCGGCGCGAAAGCAGATGAGAGAGACCAGGAGCCTGATCGTCCAGGCGGCGGAGGGCCTTGAAGCCTCCCGCCTGGCCATGATGGGCCAGGCGGACATAGACACCGAAGAGGCGCAGCGCACCATGATGGCGCTGCGCCTGATGGGAGCGGCACTCACTGCACTCGGCGCCGGGTCGCACGTGTACCTGTCGACCTCATGCGAGCACGAGAACCACGGCTACTGCTCATCGCGGCGGGGCTCGAACGGCGAGACCGCGTGGGACAAGAAGCCCGCAGAGTGCAAGTTCTGCGATGCACCCTGCATCTGCTGGTGCCACTGGACCCTGCGCCAGGCGGACGCGACTCGGAGGTGACCCGTCTCGCCCGGCGCAGGGTGGCCAACCGTCGCGCCGCCCGTGGGTGGTTCAGCGTCCCCGAGGGGTCACGGGTGGCACGCGGCCGATGGGGTGTCAGCCGTTGGTGATCGGCAGGAGGGCGCCGTCGGCCTGCGGGGCGGCGTTCTCGTTGCCGCCCTGGTACGGGCCGACCTTGCTGCCGATGACCGGAACCGCGGCCTCCGCCGGCACGGTCACGTTGTCCAGGGCCTGCGCGTCACCGTTGAGCACGGACGTGACAGGGGCGGTGCTGTGCGGGGCCGAGTCGCCATTGCGGGGCGCGTCGGCCGCGCTGGCGACACCGGCCCCGGCCGCGACGATGGCACCAGCGGTGAGGACGGTGGCGAGAACCTTCTTCATGGTGAAACTCTCCTGTTCATACCGGACATACGTAACGACCCCACAAGGGCCGGGCACGAAAGCCAGCCTTACGGCTGGACGGGGGATGGAAGTTCGGCTGGTCAGCCGTTGTTGATCGGCAGCAGGTCGCCGTCGGCCTGCGGGGCGGCGTTCTCGTTGCCGCCCTGGTACGGGCCGACCTTGCTCAGACCGATCGGCACCGCGACCTGCGCGGGGACGGTCAGGTTGTCCAGGATGCCGATGTCGCCGTTGATCAGGCTCGCCACGGGGGCGGTGCTGTGCGGGGCGGAGTCGCCGTTTCGGGGTGCGTCGGCCGCGCTGGCGACACCGGATCCGGCCGCGACGATGGCACCGGCGGTGAGGACGGTAGCGATGATCTTCTTCATCGGATCTCCCAGGTTGCTCGGGGTGGGGTGGGGACCTCGTAGCCGCGATGCGCGGCCAAGGTCAGTTGGAGGGGACTTGGAAGCTCAGGTGGTCGGTCCGGGCGGGATCGTCGGTGTCGGTCGCCGTCACTTCGTACGTGCCGCCGGCGCTGTAGACGAACTGCACGGGGTAGCCGTCACCGGGGGCGATCAGCTCCGGCTCCTCGGCGTCACCCGTGGCGATCTCCACGTCGCCCTGACCGTCGTTGTCCACGGTGAACTGCACGGCCAGGGGATTGATGCCGATCTGCCGGGCCCTCAGCGTCAGCGGCCGGACCGCCGGCGAGTGCCCTCCGCAGTCGTTGATCGGCAGGAGATCACCGTCTGCCTGCGGGGCGGCATTCTCGTTGCCGCCCTGGTAGGCGCCGACCTTGCTGCCGAGGATCGGCACGGCGACCTGGAAGGGCGCCGTCAGGTTGTTCAGCACGCTGACGTCGCCGTTGATCAGGCTGACCACAGGTGCCGTGGAGTGCGGAGCGGAATTGCCGTTGCGAGGAGCGTCCTCGGCGTTCGCTGTCCCCGTGCTGCTGAGCAGAGCAGCGGCGGCGACGCCGGACAGGACCGCCAGGGCGGTGATCTTGCTCAAGATCCGTGTCCTTCGTCTTCCGGAAGGACCACGTGGCCCCTCTCTCCTCCCTTTAAACACTGTCAGTGACGAGAAGACACGGATGCTCGCCTCTAAGAGTCCTTCTTCATACCAGATGGACGCCATTCGCGTGATTACGGACGGCGTCCATCGGTCTCATCCTGATGGATGGGTCAGCGGCTCACGTTGACCCATCCGCAGTAGTTGCCATACCAGGGGTGGTTGTGGACACGGTTTTGAACTGACCGTTGACCACTAAGCCGCTTCACCCCTGCCCATGCACGCTGCCTCTCCGCCTCATCTACCCCGGGCCGCCCCAGCGCTTTTTGACCCTCTGCGCCCTGGACCCGGAGTTGGTCCTGATCATGCAGCCCGCCTGGTGCGCGAT
>ERZ777006.32-NODE-32-length-15905-cov-13.200883_pt1 | contig 15905 bp, 21 predicted proteins | sample MGYA00374959_ERZ777006 | MGnify/ENA primary metagenome ERZ777006 (study PRJEB29305, sample SAMN08776659) | plant metagenome | isolation source: Switchgrass | host: Panicum virgatum | place: USA: Austin, Texas | collected 2014-11-04 ... | reverse complement strand
GGTCGAGGGGCGCTTCGGGGTCGGCGTAGACGGTCTCGGCGGAGACCTTCTTGGCGGCCTTGCGGGTCCGCTTCGGCTTCTCCTGCTCGGCCTGGACGAATTCAGCCTTGCCGCGGGAGACGAGTCCGACGGCGACCCGGTAGCTGACCTCTTGCTCTTCGCCGGTCAGGACGTTCCGGATCGTCCGGCGGCCGCCGCCCTGGTTCCGTGCTTCCCTGTGGTCCACGGCACGATGCTAACAGCCGGGCGGCCGGACGAAGGTCGGGACGCTCCCGCAGCAGTCTTCGAGGACGCCGGAGATCGTCCAGGCGCCGCCGACACAGCCGCCGGACGGGCCGAGCGCGGTCCAGGACACGAGCTGCAGGTCGCCGACCTGTTCCGGCCGGTCCGGGCAGCAGCGGATGGCGTAGCGGATGATGTCGGCGTCGGTGGCCTGCTGCCAGGCGTCGTACTCGACGGCCGCGACGGTCGGCGCCGACCCGTCGTCCTGCAGGGTCGCGGCGCAGCGGACGATCCCGACGTCGGCCGTCCAGGTGACCCGTTCGCAGGTTCCGGCGCCGTCGGCGGTCATCGTCATGGTCGTGATGTTCGCCCACAGCTGCCCGTCCCGTTCATCGCTGCACGGACTCGCACCGCACGCGTCCCAGGCGATGTCGAGGCCGGGGGAGAGGACGACCCGGCAGGGCGGCGGCCACAGCTGACAGTCCGCGCCCGGGCTGCCGGGCGACTCCGGAGATTCGGGGGAGCCGGGCGAGTCGGCGCCGGACAGCTGGTCGAGGATCGCCCGGAGCGTGACGAGGATCGAGACGGTCGGGCTCACGGCGACCCCGGGCTTTCCAGCGGCCAGGTCAGTTCGGCCGGTTCCGGCCAGTCCGGCGACGTGATCGACGGCGCCATGTTCCCGGTCCAGCGGGCCGCTTCGATGAACGCGTCGACCTCCCAGAGGCCGGTGTGGAGCAGGGAGAGACCTTCGAAGCGGTCCTGGAAGCCGATCGTCACGTTCTGCCGGGTGATCGTCTGTACCCGCTGCGGGAGACGGCACGACTTGGCGCCGACACACGCCTTGGCCAGTTCGCAGGCGAGGATTCCGGCGACGATCCCGATCCCGTCCGGCCACGGCGTGCCCTGCATGATCGTGATCGACCAGGTCCCGGGCCCGTCGACGTCGGACAGGTTCTGGCAGGACGGCCATTCCTGCCCGTCGACCCGGATGATCCGTTCCCGGTCGTAGACGGCGACGGTGCCGAACGGGTCGACGTCGACGCCGTCCTCCCGGATGTTCAGCACCGAATGGGTGTTCTGGATGAACACCTCGGACACCCAGTCACAGCCGCAGCTGCCGGGGCACCTGCCGCACGTGAGGTTGAACCAGGAGCCGTTCAGCTTGTACGGGATCGTCGGATAGGGCAGCGGGAAGTCGCCGGTCAGGTTGCGGCAGTCCTTCCGGCAGGGCCGGTAGGTGACCTCGCAGAGACCGAACCGCTTCCCGGTCGCGGTCCACAGGTAGTAGAGCGCCATCCGTTTGATCAGGTCGACCCGGGCCGGATCGAGACCCTTGATCGTGTCGTCGCAGCAGTCGTCGCAGATGTCGACCAGGTCCGGGTCCAGACACGGGCCACGCATACGGTCACCTCTCCCGAATGGTCATGAAGGCCGAGAGGGGCGTGGCAGGGAAGGGACACCCCGCCACGCCCCGGATCAGGCCGCTACGGCGACGGGGACTCCGCCGGGGACTCCGGCGGGAACAGGTAGCCGTTCGCTGCGGTAGCTGCGACACAGCCGTCCGTGACGGCCGGAGGCGGCACGTCGGTGGACATGATCCGGGCCAGCGCGCCCGGCGACTGCATCTGGTCCAGGAGCGGGCCCGGCGCGCCCAGCTCGTCGAGCTGCACCGCGTACGGGCCGGACCCCCAGGCGTGATTGTCCTTGGCCGTCGCGGTCAGCGTGATCGCGAAGATCGTGTCGATCCCGGCCCACTCGATCTCGCCGTCGATCTGCCAGCCGGACGTGCACGGCAGGACGTTGTAGCCGTACCGGGCGCCCTGGCCGCAGTCGATACCGGAGACGCCGGACCAGATTTCGATCGCCGCCTCCGCGTCGGACACGCCGGACATGACGTCGAAGCCGACCGCGTCGCCGTCGGCGTCCCGGGTCACCGGCCAGTCGGTGAGCATCGACACGACCTCCGGCTGGACCTGGCACAGCGTCAGCGACACGGTCAGGTCCTGCAGCAGGTCCGGGTCCCGCTCGTTGATACAAACGTCGCCGTTCGCCTTCCGCTCGAACGCGGTCTCGCCCTCTTCGACGTTCGCCTCGATCGACACCGTGGTGAACGCGTCGAAGACGGCCAGGGAGCATTCGGTGCCCTCCGGCGGCGGCGTGCAGCAGTCCTCGAGCCGCGTGATGCGGATGGTGCGGCCCTTGAACGGCTTATATGGCTTCTGCATCGTTGATCCTCCCGCCGGTCACGGCGATTCGTCTGAACCACACGAGGTGGCGTCGGGTGAGCTGGCGGCGAACACCGCGCAGGTGGAGAACGCCACCAGGGCGATGTCCTCCGCCCGGTCGGTGGCCGTGTTGTCGGTGCGGTCCACGTCGAAGAGGAGGGTCCGGGCGCCGACCCCGGCCCACACGTTCGACACGGCGTACAGGTACAGCTCGGCACCGGCTACCGGCGGTGCGGTGTCGCCGGGCCCGCGGCCGTCGAATCCGGCGGACACGATGACCGTGGTCCCCCCGGCGGTCCGCCAGCGGGCACCTTCTCGCCACAGGACGTCCGCGGCGAGGAGGTAGCTAGCCATGTCGAGCCCGGCGAGGAGGTAGCCGGACCGGCCGCCCGTAGCAGCGGCGAGACGCTGATCGAGGCAGGCGACGGCGGCGACCAGGGACGGGAAGGTCCCGAGGTCGGTCGCCGTGTCCACGAGGGCCGGATTCGCGTGGTCCGCGGTGTTCGCGTCCCGGGCCGACGCGGCACCGGTCAGCAGTTCGCGGGCCAGCGCGAAGTCCCGGGTCTGGTCCAGGGCCGGACCGGCGAGTCCGGCCGGGCCGCCGCCGAGCGTGGTGCAGGCGATGGTCTGGATCAGGTCGACCGGCCGGAACACCTCCTGCGTGAGCGGCTGCGGCGGCTTGAGGCCTTCCTGGGTGGGGCATTCGCCCATGGCGACCGGCAGCGTGCAGGAGTCGTCGGACCAGGCGATTCCGCGTTCCCAGCCCGCCGGGAGGGCCCGCGCCGAAGCGAGGAGCCCTCCCTGACGTGGGGAGCCCGGGTCCATGGTCACAGGGACCGGAAGCGGCACGTCAATTCACCACCTTTCCGTAGTGGGTGGGGTGGTGGTCGACTACGGGGACTCGATCGAGCAGCCGCACAGGGTGTCGATCGCGAACTGCAGGGTGTACGCCGAGCAGCCGCGGAAGCACACCTTCTCGAAGGACTCGGCGAACGCCTGCCGGTCGTTCGTCGCGTTGAGCATCGAGTCGGTGATGTTGGTGCCGAGGTCCAGCGTGCCGCCGTCGAGGAACATGAACGCCTCCCGCGGGAACAGGTAGCCGCCGCCCGTGGTCGGGAGGGTCGGCACCCCGGCGACGACCTCCGCGATCCGGTGCTCGCCGGACGCCTCGTCGACGGTGCCGTCGTTCGTCCAGATCGGGGTCACGTTGATCTGGGCCAGCCAGCCGTTGATCATCGCGTCGGCCAGCTGCAGCGACTCGAAGTTGTTCGCGACGCCGAGGTTCTTGATCACCTGGTTCCGCAGGAGGTCCCGCAGCCACAGGTCACCGATGAACGTGTACGTGCCGCCCTGGTTCCGGTGGATCGACCGGTCCGCCGCCAGGGTCGTGTTGAGCGACGTCAGGAACGACGCGAGGACGTTGCCCTCGTCGACGACCGGGATCACGGTCGACGCGGCATGAATCTCCTGCAGCGCCTTCTGCTCGGCGGTCCGGTCGAAGGTCGCCAGCAGGACCTGCAGGTTCGCCGCCCACACCTCGGGGGAGAACTTGGCCTGGAAGTTGCCGACGGTCAGGCACCGGGTGACGGCGTCGACCTCACACGACAGCTCCTCCGGGCAATTGATCGGCGGGCACGGCTTCGTCGCGTCGCCGGGCGATTCGTCCATCGCGGACGTCCACACGGACACGGCGGTGTCGAGGTCACCGATCGCGATATTCGGCGAGAAGTGGAGCCGTCCGCGGGAGGCGAGGACCTGCGCCAGGCCGTCCCGGACGGGCCGCCCGGTCTCCGAGCACACGCCGACGGTGTGATCGACGTCGCCCGGCCCGCAGAGGCCACCGGCGGCAGCTTCCGGCGTGCCGACTCCGGCGCCGAAGAGGGCGTTCAGGCGGGCGTTGTTCAGGTCGATGTTGTTCCCAAGGGTGCGGGACTCGTCGTAGTGCCGGGTGATCCGGAACAGCGGCGAGCTGGCGCCCCGCTGGGTGATCGACTTGGCGTGGGCCGAGAACAGCTTGCCGAGGTCGTTGATCGTGGAATCGGCGGTGACCTCGAAGCCGGCCGCCGGGCCTAGGGCCATGACGTCGACGCCCGGCACGGATGGGGTCGGGTCGGGCGTGCGGGCGGCGGCGTGCTTCCGCAGCCGGTCGAGCACGTTCATCTTCGGCGCCGCGGCCTGCGGCACCTGCTCCTCTGCCACGGCTTCCTGATCCTTCTCCGGCTCGGCCGGGCTGTCGTCGTCGTCGGTGTCCTCCTCCGGCGTGTCGGCGGAGTCGAGGATGCCTTCGCGGAGCTTCTTCGCCTCAGCGATGCGCTCTTCGCGGGCCTGGGCGCGGGCGTTCTGCTCCGCGGCCACGGTCTCGAGCGCTTCGCGGATGTCGCGGGCTACCTCGAGGTCGATGTCGTCGCCGGAGGTGACGGAGTCCAAGGCGGACTTGAGGTCCTCGACGGCGGCCACGAGTTCCTGGTCGGTGGGCTTGGTGCCACCGTCCTGCTGGAGCCGGGCGATGATGTTGAGTGCGTCCATAGCCTGAGGCCCTCCTAGACCTCACGAAAGCCAGCCACCGGGGTGGCGCGAACGGGTCTAGTGACCTGCGGACACTAGTTGCTTGCGTGGCGGTTGGGACCTTCGGACCTGTCGCCTGGCAGGAGGCTATCACGTAGTGTGGCGGTCATACGGTTCCCGGTCCGGAACAAAACCGGGGCGCTTCACCCTCCTGGCCGCCGGTGGTCTGGCCCCCCGATACGGGCTGCCGGTGGTCGACCTGACAGCCGAACCTCCGCCGCGGGCCGCAGACCGGGCGGAGGTTCGGTGTTCCCGGGCTGTTGCACCCTGCTACACAGTGGTGTATAGTGGGGTACATGAACAGCACGGAGATCGAGCAGGTCCTCGAGAACGTCTTCGCCGACACCACGGTCGACGTCAACACCATCCTCGCCGACCGGTACGCCACCGAGTTCCTGGCCGCCGGGCAGAAGGTCACCGCGATCCGCTACCTCATCAACCGGTACGGCTGGTCGACTGCCCGGACCGTCGCCGCCGTCCGGGCCGCCGCCGCAACCTTCGAGGAGTGACCATGAAGCTCACCAAGCGCCAGGCCGTGTCCATCTACAAGCTGATCTGCAAGCGTCTCGGCGAGACCGCCCAGCCGGTCGTGCAGCAGGACGGCAGCCCGTGGCCGTCCGGCCCGGTCCTCTGCGAGAACTACGGGTCCTGGTCGACCACCACCAGGTGGGCGATCGTCTGGGAGGAAGGCCCGTACGAGTGGGCGATCGATATGAGCCTCGAGCAGACCGATCTGATCGAGGAGCTGGCCACGCGCCGCCAGGCGTATACGGAGGCGATCGAGTCGTTCTCCTTGGCCCTCTGCTCAACGGTCTGGGAGTGACCGTGCAGATCCGGGACATGGACGCGTACGACCTGATCACCGAACTCCGGCGCTGCAGGAGTGTCGCCGCCCGGTACGCCGCCTATGACGGGAACGCTCCCGGCGTGCAGCAGGCGGCCGACCGGCACGCCGAGCGGGCAGCCAAGCTCACCGAGGTGGCCCGGGATCGCGATGACCCGGAGATCGGCCGCTGGCTCGAGTTCTACCGCATGACCCTCTGACAGACCACGACCCCCGCGCCGGATTACAGAGTCCGTTGGCGCGGGGGTCGTGTCATACCCGCAGCAGGAAGACTACAGGACGGGCCACGCCGGAGACGGGACGCTGAGCGCTCCGGCCAGAGTGAGCCCGGCGACGCCCGGGACCGGCCAGCGTTCGATCGAGACCGGGCAGGCGGCAGCCTGATTCACGAAGCCCGGATCGAGACCGGGGATCACCGACCCGGCGACACAGAGCCGCCCGAACGCGTCGTCCCAGGCCCGGACCACCGCCCAGGCCGTCGTCGAGTTCTCCCGGTGCTGCCGCTGCCCGGCGATGTCGACCGTCAGCGGGGAGTGGAGCCCTCCGGCGGTGATCAGGCCGACCCGGATCGAATTGCCGTCGTCGAGCCGCACCGTCGAGGTGTGGAAGTTCTTCATCTCGCGGTCCGGGTCCGGCGTGTACTTCTTGCAGGTCTGGCCGGAGCCGTCCCGATAGCAGCCGGTCCCAGCGATCTGCCCCCAGACGTGGCCGTCGGTCTCGACCTGCAGCGGGACACCGCGGGCCGGGTCGTCGTTCACGAACCGTTCGAAGTGCTCGGCCGGATAGGTCGCGACCGTCGCCGTGGCGGCGTTGACCGGCGCGAAGCCCATGATCGGGAAGGCCTGCCCGAAGGCGGCCGTGTCGACCAGGGCGAGATGCCGGATACGTCCGGCGGTGACGGTCATCAGGTCGTCGTCGCGGCGGAAGCGGGCGGTGATCGTGCCGTCGGACGACTCGGTGATCTGCGGCTCCCGGTGCACGACCTCCTGCTCTTCGTCGTCGAGCATGACGGACCAGCCGATCGCGTGCTCGTTGATCAGCTCGGCGACCCGCGCCACGTCGGCGGAGGCCTCAGGGTCGGCGGTGGCGAGGAGGCGGCCCTCCATCCAGACACCGGTGTCGTCCGGCCAGAGCCGGTCGACGCGGCCGACGATCGCGCCGGTGTGGTCGCCGTCGCGCCGGTCGAAGATGATCGGGATCGGTTCGTCGAGGTTCCAGGTGAGGGAGTCCTTCGCGATGGCGCGGCCGTCGCCGGTCTGCCCCCAGGGTGCGGCGAGGCCGTGGATCGGGATGTCTTCGGTGGCCGCGACGTCGGGCGGGCAGTCGGTGCAGCCGAGCTGGCGGAGACCGGCGGCGAGGCGGCGGGCCCGGAAGACTGCGGCGGTTCGGTTCATCGGTTCAGCCCTTCCCTGGTGGCGGAGAGGTCCGCGATCAGTGTGGACACGGCGGCGGCGAGCGGCACCGGGCGGACCGTGTCCGAGAGGTGCTTGGTGGCGTTCATCAGCGCCTCGGCGTTCATCGCGGTCTCAACCTTGCCGAGCACGTCCAGCGTCTTGTCGAGCATCCGCTGGAGGTCGTCGTCGTTCATGTGATGGTCACTCCTTCGGGCGGTTCGCCGACGATGTCGATCGGGGTGGCGCCGCGCCAGAGCGGGATCGCCGCGCACTGGCAGCCAGCGTGGTCCCCGATGTACGCGGTATACGTGGCGGTCGGGACGGTGCCGCCGGTGAACTCGACGCCGTCGAGGTCGTCGTGGACCGGATGCGGGTCTCCGAGACTGTTGTGCTGCCAGCGGTAGCCGGACGGCTGTAGCCGGAACACACGGAGGATGAAGTCGAGCGCCCACACGCCGAGAGCGATCCCGGCCAGCGGGGTCTCTTCGTCCTCTGGGACGCCCGGCGCCGCGGCCCGGGGGTCCGGGTCCGGGTTACCGCCCGCGATCGCTACAGCGCGCCGTGCGAGCCGCCAGGCGGCCGCTGTCGACGGTCGGCCGTCGAGCCGGTCCATGACGATCTGCGCGACGCCCTGCTGCAGCAGGTAGACGGCCTGGGCGTTGACGTCCGGGTCCGGCTTGATGTCGATCCCGGCCGACCGGGTGTAGCCGTAGGCGCGGCGCAGGATGCGGTCCAGGCCTTCGGCGAGCGGCACCGCAGAGGTGTCCGTGATGGTCTGGTCGACGTTCTGCAGGCGGGACAGGTCGAGGATCGTCGGCAGTTCGACGTTCGGAATGTCGGCCACCCGGGCCCGGAGGTCCTTGTCGTGGGCGATCGAAGACCTGAGCTGCGACCCGAACCGTTCGAGGACGCGGGTCACGACAGTGTCGATGAGGTCTGCGGTCGCGTCGAAGGCCTGCAGGTCGATCGCGGCCAGCCGGTCCGTCGAGAACGGGATCGCGGCCGCAACCTCCGGCGGGAGGTCGGCGCCGCGGGCCTTCACGATCTGCAGGATGCGGCGGGTCCGCTGCCTCACCGGAGAGGCTGCCTGGGGCTGTGGCGGCTCCGCGGCGGCCGGGCCGGAGTCGGACCCGATCGCCCGCGGCCCGGCGCCCTGAGCGGGCCCCTGCTCCGTCTGTAGGGCCTCGACGGTCCCGAGCGGGACCTGCACGACGGTCGGGAGTCCGACCTGCGGGTTGCCGACCAGCCGCAGCTCGCCCGGCGCCGGGGCGTCCTCTTCCCCGGCGCCGAGCTGACGGCGGGTCCACTCCGACGACACCAGGCCGCGGTCGTAGGCGTTCATCACGTCGGGGAGGGACGGGCGGCGCTTGAGCAGCGGTGACGGGTCCGGTTCGACCTCGAGATCATCGGGGTTCTCGAGGTCGGCGGCCCGGGCGAGGGCGAGGGCGAGCGCCTGGCCGATGAGCTTGGCCATCGGTTCGACGTGGCCCAGCCAGTTATCTTCGCTGATCTCCCACGCATTCCAGTGGGAGGAGTCGCCGAGGCCGGTCATGATCTCCGGCGGCGTGTCGAGGATGACCGACAGCTGCCTGATCAGATGTTCGACCCGCTCATGGAGCCGTTCGTCGATCGGGCCGGTGAGGTCGATCGTCCGCCAGTCCTTGATCTTCTCGCCCTGGAAGCCGATCAGGTTCGGGATGACCGACGCCGACGACATCTCGTCCTGCAGCGGTTCGGTCATGACCCGGGTGAACTTCCGCTCGAACGCGTCAGCGTCCGGCCCGGCGCCCTCACGGGGGTAGAGGACGGTATTCAGCTGGGCGGTCCGATTCCGGGCCGACACACGGGCCTGCTGCCGGGTCAGGATCAGCTCGCGTGCGACCTGCCGGGCAGCGAGGACCGGGGAGTCGGTGAGCTTCGGGTCGGCCGGGTCGTCGTTCGTGATCTCGACGATGATGTCGGCCCGGTCGAGCTGCTGCCGGACCTTGTACCCGGCAGGCCAGGTGACGACGTCCCACTGCTGGGTGTCGCGATCCCGGATGAAGAAGAACGCCCCGGCGACCTGGATGTGGAGCATCATCGTGCGGACGTGGTCGCGGAGGTCCGGCCCGAACGCCTCCCGGAGGACGGTCTCGGCCTCCTCGAAGTCCATCTCGGTGCCCTGGACGGTGATGTTCCATTCGAGGCGGGACGCGAGCCGGGCCTGCTGGGTCGTGACGTAGTGGATTTCGCCGACCTGCCGCCACACCTGCCACGCTTCGGAGATCGCGCCGGTCATCGCGTTGGTGGACTGGTCCAGCTTGTCGTCCGGTTCCCAGACCCGTACGGCGGCGGTCTCGGGGACGAGAGGTCCGCGCCCGGTCAACCAAGCCCAGAAGCCCATGGGCGAACCTCTCAATTCGTCAGTCGGCAGCGAGTGCGATCAGCGTATCTGTGGTGTGCGTCTTCCACTTGCTTCGACCTGCCCGGCAGGACGAACAGCCGGAGAAGACCCACGGCCCCCACTTGGTGGTGTTGCCGCGGACGACCGGGTCCTCTTCGGGGAGCGGGTAGGCGGTGACCTGGCGGACCGTCTTGCCGAGGTCGGGGCTCTCCGCGATGTAGAGCTGGCCGTCGTGGACGAAGGCGCGGGCGAAGGTCGTGACCCGCTGCCGGTGCTGGTAGGCGCCGACGAGGGGGCCGCGGACGTCGACCGGATGGCGGTCGAAGTTGGCGGGGATAGGCATTATCGGTCCCTTTCGATATGGCCTGCGTGCATGGCAGCAGCGTACGGGATCAGTTACCGGTTCACGGTGATGGTGGCGATGTCGCGGTCGGTGAGCGGGTGGCAGCTGCCGCCCGAGACCTGGGTGGGTGGCCAGCCGGTCGGGTTGTCGTCGGTCGCGATCCGGGCCGACCCGGTGTAGCCGGGCGGGATGCAGAAGCGGGTGTAGCGGCGGCCCTTCGGTGTCGCCTCCCCTGGACGTATACGGGTCCGGTCGCCGTCCCGGGCGTATACGTCGAGGGAGGTGGCCGACCACTGGGCGTTCACGACCTGCCCCGACCGCGGACCGCCGCGAGACTTGGCCACATTCGAACAGCTCGAGAGGGCGAAGACGAGGAGGAGGACCACGCAGATAACGGTCGCGGTGAGCGGCCACAGCTTCATCCTGGTCACCAGCCGGGGAGAGGTCGGGCGGACGGCTCAGCGACGAGCGGTGCCGCGATCATCGTGGCGTAGGCAAGCATCAGGGCGTCCGCCCGGTCCGGGCTGGGCATGCCGCGCTTCTTCATCTCGTCCTTGCCCTCGATCTTGATCCTGCCCCGCGAATCGTACGAGAAGCGCAGGGCGCCGAGCTGGGAGGCCAGCTCGTCGTCGGCCGGGTCGATGTCGATCTCGCCCTTCGCCGGGTCGAACATCTCGCGGAGCCGCCAGAACCATTCGGCGCGGGCGTTGATGAACTTCTTCGAGTCGACCGCCGCGCCGCCCGCCTGCATGTCGAGGACCGGGAAGCCCTGTTCCTGCAGCTGGTCGACGACACCGCCGCCGACACCGACACCGTCGACCTGGACCTGCTGCACGTTCAGTTCGCGGATCGCGGCGACGATCCTGCCGGTCGTCTCCGTCGTCGCCGCATGGGACCAGTCTCGGTACAGCCGGACATGGCCGCCGCGGCGATGGTAGACGACGGTCCGGTCGGCGCCGAAGCGGGCGACGTCGACGCCGAGCTGGGACGTCGTGTCCGGCTCGATCGTCCGCTGCTGGGCGGCGATGATCCAGGAGGCGGGGATGAGCGTGTCCTCCGACGTCTCCGGGAACTCGCCCAACACCTTCGACTTGTACAGCGGGGAGTCGACCCCCCACCGCTTGCGGGCGTCCTCCACCCATTCGGGGGAGACGAGCATCGGGCGGAGGTCAGACGGGACCAGTTCGCCGGTGAAGTTCGGCGTCTCGAACGCGCTGATCTTGATCGTGTTCCAGCCGGACCCGGGCCCGCAGTTCCGGGCGAATGTGGTGCCGGGGTCGTCCGGGTTACCGATCGCGAGGATGCGGCAGTCAGCGTTCGTCGTGACCGCCTCGACGCCGGTCCAGAGGGCGTCCGGGATGCCGCACGCTTCATCGAGGATGACGAGGACGTAGCGGCGGTGGATGCCCTGGAAGCCGTGTTCATCGGTGTCGGCCGGTTTGCGGCCCATGCCGACGATCACGCCGTCCGAGGTCTGCCATTCGTCGGAGCGGAGGACGCGGCCGGGGAGCTGCCCGAGCCGGTGGGCGCGCCTGATCTCCTCCCAGAGGATCGCGTGGACCTGGGCATAGGTCGGTGCCGTCGAGATCACCATCGCCTGGCCGAAGGGGTGGGTGTCGATCCACCAGGCGGCGAGGGTCGCGGCCGTCAACGACTTGCCGGGGCCGTGGCAGGACTGGACGGCGGTCCGCCGGTGTTGGACGACGGACTGCATGATGTCTCGCTGCTTCGACCACATGTGGCGGTGGAGGCGGTCCTTCGCCCAGAGGACGGGGTCGGCCCGGTAGGTCTCGGTGCGCGGGTCGGGCTGGAAGCGGGCCTGCACCAGGTCCCACATGTTCGTGGTCACCGGCGCCACCGGACCTTCGTACCGAACCAGACCGCGGCCAGTACCACGGCGAACGTGACGAAGCAGGTCACCGGGAGCAGGAGCAGCCAGAGCAGGCCTTCGACGACGTCGTTCATGGCAGCGGGTGACCTCTCCGCCAGCGGTCGTGGCGGCGGCCGACACGGTGCAGCCAGCGGCGGACGAGGTTCCGGCGGGCGCCCTTGTGCAGCGGGAGCCGGTCACTGAGCATGACTCCGGCGTACCGGCCGAACCAGGCGCGGGACGTGTCCGGCCGGGTCACGACGGCCACCGGTAGCCGCCGGTACCGCGCCACAGGCACAGGGCCGGGTACAGCAGGCCGCGGACGGCCGCTGGGAGCGCTGCCCAGCGGGCGGCCCTACGGCGGGCCCGCTCCCGGCGTATCGTCGCCTCCCAGGCGGTCCTGGTCTGCCGGTGCATCAGAACGCGACCTGTTCATCTTCGGGCGGTAGCTCGGTGATCCGCTCCGTGCCGGTCACGAGGGCGAGGCGGCGCATCTCGCCGACGATCACCTCAGGCGCCCGCCTCTCCTGCTCGGGGGTCAGGCCCAGCTGCTCGAGGACCGCCTGCAGCAGCACGACGACCGTCTCCGCCTGCTGCTCCGTGATCCTGATCTGTTCCTCGGCGACAGCCGCCATCCGTGACTCGTAGTCGTCCAGGCCGAGATACTTCGCCCGCCGCTCCATCACCCGCAGGACCGTCCGCACAGCTTCGGGGTCGCCGCGGCGGGCCGCGCCCCACAGCCCCACCAGCATCGCGTCCAGGCGGGACAGTTCCAGCTCGAGGACGTCCTGCGCGCCGTCGTGGGTGAGTTCCTTCAACGCCGCCATCACCGCGTCCCGGGCCGTGTGCCGGTCGGCGTACTTGAGCTGGGTCGCGATCTGCTCGAAGGTTGCGCCCGCCTTCCGCAGCTCGAGCGCCTTCCCGCGCCGCTCGGCCGCTTCGATCCGGGTCCGCGATGTCCGCACCACCATCGGGGGCCTCCTCTCAGATTGAGTCGGTGCGCAGCTCGAACTCGGAGAAGCAGTTCGGGCAGGTCACCGACCGGGTGTCGTGGACCGTCGCGGCCGCGAACGTCTTGGCCGTCTCGGCCGCCTTGTCGATCTCGTCCGCCGTGATGTCGTCCAGGGAGTCCTCTGTGCCGACCTCGAGATCGACGAACGCGAAGTACTCGCTGAGGAGTTCAGCGTCGAACTCGCGCAGCTCGGCGACCAGGTCATCGTGGGCCCAGTCGGTCAGCTCGGAGACCCGGTTGTCGAGGACCCGGTATTCCTTGATCTTCGCCTCCGGGAGGTCAGCGACGATCACCGGGACCTGTTCGGCGCCGAGCTTGCGGAGGGCGGCGTACCGGGTGTGGCCGGTCACGATCACGCCGTCCGGGTCGATCACGATCGGCTGCTGGTAGCCGTACCGCTCGATCGAGTCCTTCACGGCGTCCACGGCGCGGTCCGTGATCTTCCGCGGGTTCCGCCAGTACGGCCGGATCGCGTCGATGTGGCGGACCTCGACGGTCGGGCCCTGCACGGGGAAGGTGTCGGTCATCTGGTCTGTCCCTTGGCTAGATGTGGGTCGGGACCGGCTCGTCCGGATGGTCCCGCTTGTAGTGTGCCTTCGCCTTGACCTGCCGGTCCGTCAGGAAGGCCCGGGAGTACTCGTGGTTCATGTGGAGTTTGGCGAAGCCGGTGATGTGTTTGAGCCGGACCAGCTCTTCCGCTTCGAGGCCGATCTTGTTGCAGATCGCCTCATCGGTCTCGCCCTGTTCGAGCATCCGGAAGACGAGGGAGGACATGCCGTTCACGGAGTGCTTGCCGCGGGCCCGGTTGTGCCGGACGGTGGAGGCGATGCGGTCGGCGAGCGGCTTGTCGATCACCACGAGGGGGAGGTAGCCGCCGGTCGTCTCGTAGATGTCGCGGTAGGTGCGCATGATCGTGTACCGGTGGAAGCCGTCGACGATCTCGTAGTGGCCCGGGTTGTTCTCGTCCTCGATCGCGACGACGGGCTGGGTGTAGCCGTCCTGGTCGATCGACGTGTGCAGGAGCCGCATCTCGTGGTGGGCGACGGAGTTCGGGTTGTAGCCGTTCGGGCGGACCTGGTCGATGTGGACCCACTGGACCATGCCGACCGGATGAGTCCACGGCAGCTGCTCGTACAGGTCCCGTACGGCCTGGTTGTAGGCGGCGATCCGTTCGACCGCCTCAGCGCTGATCTCGGCGAGCTGTACGGCCGTCTGGTCAATGATCTCGGCGGCGGAGCCCTCCGGGGGCTGGTCATCCATTGGCGGTCCTCTCGGCCTGCTTCTCTTTCGAACGCTGGGTGACGTAGAAGTTGTTGCCCTTGGTGAAGTACAGGTCGTTCGCGATCACGGACTGAACGGCGTGCTTCGCGATCGTCTCCCGGTCCGTGCCCGGCAGCCGCCGGACCAGGTCGGCGTGGTGCTTCCGGAAGGTCGCCTGATGGGCGGGGTCGGGGACGATGTTGTCGACCAGGTAGCCGTGATACTCCTCCCAGCTGCGGAACATGAACGGCAGCTCGGTGACGTAGAAGTCGTCCTTGCCGAGCTGCCCGGCCGTCGAGATGCCCTCGAGGCGGCGGGTGGCGCGTTCCCAGGTCTCCGGCTCGATCTCCTGCAGGTAGAAGAGCGACGAGATCGCGGTCTCGTGGTGGTAGTTCGACACGCGCATCTTCTGGACCGGGATGCCGTAGCGGTACATCTCGTCGTAGTGCCGGTTGTACCGCCACGGGTCGCTGCCGGGCTCAGCTGGGTTGTTGCCGTCGATGATGGCCTTCCAGATGTCGCGCCAGGACCAGTCGAAGATCGGGTGGAAGACGTGGTGCAGCTTGGACTTCTTCTGCCCCCAGGTCACCCACTTGTACGACGGGTAGGTGGTCAGGCCCAGGCGGCGGGTCGGGGACTCCTCGGCGCGGACACCGGTCAGGACGGCGCCGCCGTTGACGTCGTTGATCGCGGTCAGGATGTCGGCGAACAGCTTGCCCTCACCGATCGTCGATTCGTGGATGGCGGCCGGGTGCTTCTCGCGGACCCACTCGACGGCCGGGTCGGGGTCCCAGACGTGGAGCCATTCGTCCTGGTGGTTGGTGGCGTTGAACAGCTTGAACGGAATCTGGAGCCACTGCGGCCGCACCTCCGGCCGTTCGGTGAGGAGCCAGGTCTGGTAGTCGACGGTCGCTTCGAACTCGCACTCCTGGTCCAGCCACTGCGCCCGCACCGGCAGCGCGTCCCGCTCGCGGGCGACGATCAGGGCCAGCTCGAGGACGACCGTCGAGTCCTTCCCACCAGAGATGGAGACGGTGACCTGGTCGTCGAACTCGTCGAAGACCCACCTGATCCGCTCGAGGGCGGTCTCGTAGACGTTGCCGGGGAGCGCGTAGTGGGGCGCCGACACCCGTGAGGTCCCAGCCATCGGTCAGCCCTCGACCGTGACCACGGTGAAGTCGTGCCACTCCCAGCTGTCCGCCCGCTCGTTCTCCCGGAACAGCTGGAGGCCTGCCTGCCGCGCCAGCCACGCGGTATCGGACACGGCCTGGTCGTGCCGCTCGAAGTCCGGGAGGTAGCCCGACCCGTAGAACATCAGGAGGGCCCGCCCGCCCGGCCGGAGCAGGGTCGGGATCGCGTGCACGTCGTCCGGGGAGAGGTAGCTGGCCGACCCGAAGAGCGCGACGACCTGCTGCCAGTCACGAGCGCACTGCGGATGGTGCAGGTAGTCCTCGAAGGTGCCGAGGACCGTCGCGTGGTCGAAGTGCTTCCGTTCGAACTCGGCCAGCATGCCGGGCGACGGGTCGATACCGAGGTAGCGGGACGGGGAGACGTCCAGGATTTCGGGGAGGAGTCCGGTGCCGCAGCCGATGTCGAGCGTGAGGTGGTGAGGGTTGAGCCAGGAGGCGACTGTGCGGTTCTCGAGTTGGTGGGCTGGGTCGGTGTAGCGGGCGTCGTAGGTGGGGGCGAGGTCGTTGTAGTAGGTGGTCGTGGTGGGGGTGGTGGTCATGGTGTTGGCTCCGGTGTGTGGTGGTGGTTGTGCGTATACGTTTCGGTGTTTGTATACG
>ERZ777006.29-NODE-29-length-16833-cov-90.994695_pt1 | contig 16833 bp, 23 predicted proteins | sample MGYA00374959_ERZ777006 | MGnify/ENA primary metagenome ERZ777006 (study PRJEB29305, sample SAMN08776659) | plant metagenome | isolation source: Switchgrass | host: Panicum virgatum | place: USA: Austin, Texas | collected 2014-11-04 ... | reverse complement strand
GAAGGGGCGGGTGCGGGGCACCCCATCAGCGGGTCGGGCCAGGAGTCTGCGGTCCCGGCTGGAGGCGAAGAGGCCGAGGGGTGCCAGGACGCCGCGCCAGGTGCCGGGGATGGCGTCATCGCTGCTTTCCGACGCCGCGTTTGGTGCGGTATCAGTCGTAACGGTCATAGTCGCCTCACATGGGACGGTTTGCTGGCGACTTTAACCTTTGATACCTACAAGTTCCTTTGACAGATCCGATCCAGAAATGACCGTTTCACTTCGCGCTTCCGAGAGGTCCACCCACTCGGGGCACGACTGCTCGCTCATCAGCGACCGCAGAAGCGCCGGATCGTGCGCGCGGCCCTGCTTGATCAGCATCCGCACGTACACGTCAACCAGCTCATGCGTGCACGGACAGTCCGGCAGCACCAGGTGCAGATCCCGGTACGCCCCGGCGAGCATCAGGTCCGTCTGGTTCTCGTTCGGTTCCAGGTGGACATGGATCTCGTGCTGCGGGATCTCCTTGTACTGAGCCCGCATCGCCCGCGGCTGACGGGACAGCAGCCACCTGCCGGCCTTGTCGAGCGCGCGCACCACCGCCATCTCCACCGCCTTCTCCAGACCGGTCGACGCGGCCTGAGCGGGAGCACCCTTCTGCTTGGGCTGCGGCCGGTTCTGAGTGCCGTTGCCGGGCGTAGGCGGGCCGCCCTTCTGCGGCGCCTTCTGGCCGCCCTCGCCAGACGCTGCTCCGCCCGCGTTCGACGAGCGGTTCTGGCTCGGACCAGAGCCGGGCGCGTGGCCCTGCTTCTGCTTCGGCGGTACGACGGCGGAGGACTCGACCTGGTTCTTGGCGTACTCACGCAGGTCCGGCGTGTCGATCCCGAGCAGCGGCAGCAGCAGGGGCGCGATAAGGCCCTGCGAGGAGACGACGGCTTGAAGAACCTGCCGGTTCAGCTCCTCCTTGGTCGGCGCGTCTTCCTCGCCGAAGCCGAGCACCGAGCGCAGGGACCGGCCGCTGAGGGCGCCCTGCTGGTACGCCTGGAGGGCCTGCTGCGGCCGGTTCGACTGCTGCACCAGGTCCGAGACGTCGTACCAGAGGGCGTACTGCTCGGTGTTGCGCACCCCCAGGGCCTCCAGCGACGGCCGCAGGTACTGGTAGGTCAGCGCGTCGCAGATCAAGGCGAGCAGGGGTTCGATGTGGATCTTGATGGACGACTCTTCGAGCGCCCACACCGAGTTGCCGGTGAAGAAGGTGGTGCCGCCGTGCCGGGCGAACCATGTCCGGTTGGGCGTGGTAGGGCACCAGATCGTGCCGGTGTAGAACGTCTCGCTGACCTGGCCCGGCGTCGGCGTGTACTTCCCGCGAGCGCTGAGCGCCAGGGCTCGCACGCCGTCCTCGGTGTCGGTGGCGATCGACAGGTAACCGAGTTCGGCCTTGGCCAGTTCCGCGGAAGTGACCCACATGGACACGCCGTGGCGGGAACGCACAGGCCACCGGTGGTGATGGGTGGTCAGGGAGTGGTGCCTTTCGCCTTTCATCTCGATCATCGGTTCGGCGAGGACGTCCCAGGTGCTGATCTCCTCGCAGGGTTGCCATTCCGGTTGACCGGTGTCGTGGTTGAGGGTCATCACCTCCTCGCCCTTGATCAGCAGGTCGTAGGTCTTCCAGCCGGAGCGGGTCAGGATCTCGGTGTCCTCGGGCACGCACCAGTGGTTGACATCGGCGATTCCCAGGAGGATTTCCGCTGGGATGTCTAGACCACTCGCGATGCGCTTGGTGGCCGCGTCGCGCAGATCGGCCGCCGCGGCGTCCAGAGGTGTCGAGAAGCTGAAGTGCTTGATTCCATTCCCGGCCTCTGCGGGGCCGCGGACGACGATCGGCACGACCGCGGACGCGCTTCCGCGGTCCTTCAGCGGCGTCATCATGGCTTCGATGAGGGCCGCGGTGAACGGGTCGCTGTGGATGGGGTTGATGCCGTCGCCCTGCGCGGGCTGAGGGAAAGTCAGCTCGTCGGGAAGGAACAGCATCCCGGCGCCGGCAAGGCGGGACTCCGCGGATGCTGAGATGTGCGCGGACAGATCGAGCAGTTCCTTGCAGGCGCCGCGCAGGGAGATGATCGGGGAGTCAGCGTTCCAGTTCCGTCGGGGGTGTGGTCGCCAGATGCGGATGAGGGCCGCGTCGTCGGTTCTGATCTCGATGGGTTCCGGCTCGTCCGGTGGTGTGATGTTCATGGTGTCGCCGGTGCCGTTGCCGACTTCGCCGGTGTTGACGACTTGCCAGACTCGCTCGCGGTCGGTGGGGTCGTCGTAGCCGCAGATGTATGTCTCGCCGACCAGGTTCAGGTGAGTGGCGAGGCGCCGAAGCATCTCGCCCTGCCCGAGCTGACCGCCGAACAGCTCGTAGTAGGGCTGCAACAAGCGCTCGTCGTCCTGGTCGTCGACCGGGACGGGGACGGCGGAGCCCTCGGGGTCGATGGAGCCCACGTACAGGCGGGCCCGGCTGCATGCGTTGGCGATCCACCCGATTCCGAAGCGCAGCTCCGGCACGGCGTCCCACAGCTCCCATGCGTCGTTTTGCCAGTCGGCCGTCTGCGAGACGGGGCGGACGCGGTCCCGGGTGATCAGGGCGGCGGAGGCGACGGTGGCGGTGCCGATGGTGCGCGGGATGTTCGTGGTCTGCTCGGGGACCACGATGTCTCGGGTGTGGGTGGTGGAGAACCGCTTGCCACTCAGGCGGGGCATCTTCGGCATCGCTCCCTCACCTCGGGTCAAGGTGCTGGGAGGTCAGGCCGGTCAGCCAGGACAGGGTGAGCAGGGATGCGGGCCACTGGTAAGCGAGGGTGTGGCCGTACTCGATCGCGGCGGGCGCCACGCCAGCGGCGACCCAGATGCTCAGGCACCAGGGGCACCCGACGAGTTCGTTGATCCACGACCACACCGGCGACGGCTTGTCGTCGTCGCTCTGGGGTGTCGCCTTCTTGGCCAGCACATCCCTGATCGGGTACGTGATCGTGTCCCGCCCGATCAGGCGGGTGATGCGCGCGGTCGCGCCCAGTGCAGTGATGGCGGTGATGGCAGTGATCGGGTCCACGAGTCACGAGACTACGTAAAACCAGACATGACGCACGGAAGCGGCATACGTGGCGTATATGAACTGTCGTCACGAATCTGATCAGGTGCGACGATTAGGTGTGATGCAGTGGATACGGTTCCTGTCCCTGTTCGTCACATGGACGTACGCGATCTGGCAGGCGCCGCCTCCTGGCTTCGGCAATCTGCCGGTGATCGTCGGCGTTCCCGGTGCTGCCTTGGTCCTGGTGCTCGAAGAGGAAGGAGAAGCGCGATGGCGACACGGATCAACACCGCGGCGTTGAATCACATGCTCCGCGGGCGCGGGGGTCTGGTCGACCGGCACTTCACCGCGCATGCCGAGCGCGTTCAGGCCGTCGCGAAGTCCTTGGCCCCGGCCGATTCTGGACGCCTGAAGGGGTCCATCCGCGTCCGGCGGCGCGTCGCGGGCGAGAAGGTCATCTGGAACATCGGCTCACCGCTGAACTATGCCCGGTACCCTGAGTGCGGGACCGGCGTCTATGCGGGCCGTGGCCCCATCCGACCGCGGCGGGCGCAGTACCTCGTGTTCTGGATCGATGGTCGGAAGATCGTCACGAAAAGCGTGAAGGGCCAGCCCGGTCAGCACTTCATGATCGAAGCACTGAGGACGGGCCAGCCCTACCCAGTGATCGTCTACCCCTGCCACTAGGCCGCAGGCGCGACCCCCGCTGCATCCAGAGCCGGGGCACCGGCGAGGTACCGCAGCCGGCGGAAGCGCTCGCGCACCTCGCGGTCATCGCCGGGGTACACCCAGCCGTTCCACCGGCCGACGCGCAGAATCTCGTTGAGGGTGTAGCCCTCCAGATCGCCGATGCAGGCCGCAGGCTCGGGACCGATGCCCAGGTTGCGCAAGCTGCGGATGATCTTGCGTTCTTTGCCGAGCACGAAAGCGGCTTCAGTGGCCGTCAGCAGCCGCACAGGCTGCTTGTTGTACCAGTCTGGTGGCTCCTCGTCCTTGGCCGGGCGGCCGATGCGGGTGGCGCGCGAGGGGCGGCCGTGGATGTCGATGCGGCCGGTCTCGCGCAGCCACCTGACGGATCGGTAGGGGTTCCAGCCCGGCCAGGTGCCGATACGGATGTCCGGCTGGGGGCACCATCGTGCCGCGGAGAGCTTGGCGAAGGTCATCCTGTTGATGCCGGCTCGGCGTGCGATGTCTGCGCCGGAGTCGTATCGGGGGACCATGCGGGCCTCTTCGCTGGTAGGAGGGAAGATCACGGCTTCTGCCAAGGTACCTGGCGCATGTCGAACAGCGGTACTACCGCCGGCGAGTTAGTTGCTCTTGAGCCCTCCACGGTGTGTCCTATTAGTGGCATCTGTAACGTTGATACGTATTGGGGCGATTTCATGGCAAGCGACACCGCTCACACCGCCGTGGAAAACTCCTGGACGTGCCGGTGCCCCCTGCGCCGCCGGCGCATGGAGTCCAGGCCAGCCCCCAACCCGGAGGCACCCGGTCATGGGCGAGACCGCCGATACCCCAGACACCCCAACGCATGACACCAAGGAACCCGACCGCCGGTGCCCGCTGCGCAAGCTGCTGGCCTGGCTCAAGCCGAAGAAGAGGATCACCAACTCAGGCACCCCGGGCAAGGGGGCCGAAGGAGGCGTCTCATGATCGTCATGGCGCGCAACTCTGGCGGAGGAAGCCGCAGCGGCGGCAGCCGTGGCCGCGGCGGCAACATCGCGAACCTGCGGCGCGGTCGGCGTCGTCGTTCCACCGGCGGCCGTGCTCGTCGGAGCAACATGGCGACCGGCACCTTCGGGTACAGCCCGCGTGGTCGGTGACGTGTCGCTCAACGACCGGTGGTCGAAGGGGTCCCGCCGTACTGGCGGGACCCCCGCCGACATTCCTTTTGCCCCACGCAGTTGGCCGCTGAAGCCCCGGGCGAAGGTGCCGCAGCAGGACCCCACAGATCCCCAAGACGATGCCAACCCGGCGAACGACAAGTCCGCTTCCGGTGGCGAGACGTCCGGCACGCACGGCCGCGGCCGGGGCCGCCACGGCTGTGACACCGGCATGCCCAGCGACGACATCACCACCGACCCGCGCCGGGTCAACGAGCACCACTGCGACGACGAATCCGAGCCACACGAGTCCGCCCGCAGGGACGTCGACCGGCGTCCGGTGCGCGGCATCCGCTCGCGCAGTCGGCGGCGAGTGGGGCGCAGCCGCGAGGAGCTGGCGGCCGAAGATGAGGAGCCCGTTCGACCAGCGCCGACCGCGCGAGTCCATACCGCCGCAGGAGTCCACATGGACAAGCTGTTCACCTCCGAGAACGACGGGAGTAGCGCTCCGCGCTTTCCCGGAACGACACCGCTGCGCTACATCACCCCCGCGAAGCGCTCGCGGGCCGGGCTGGGTGCCTCGCGTTCGCGGAGGCTTCCCGGGCCGCAGCCGGTGACGTCGCCGCTGCCGTTTCCGGGGTGCCAGAACCAGCGGTAGAGAGGAGTTCCGCCGGCCTTCGTCGGCGCGGCGAGGCGCAATGTCTTCTTTAAGCCGTTTTCATCCGATTCATGGCATCGCGCCTCGGTTCCCTCTGCTCCGGCTACGGCGGCCTCGACCTCGCCGCCAACGACGTCTTCAACTCCACCACCGCATGGCACTGCGAGAACGCGCCCGCCGCGGCGGCCGTCCTGCACCATCATTGGCCCCAGGTGCCCAACCTCGGAGACCTGCGCGCATGCACCTTCGAGGATGCGGAGCCCGTGGACGTCCTCGCAGCTGGCTTCCCGTGCCAGGACGTCTCGATCGCCGGTCCCCGCGAGGGCATGACCCACGACAACCGATCCGGCCTGTGGAAGCACGTAGCGCGCGCCATCAGTGCTCTCAATCCGAACTGGGTGGTGATCGAAAATGTCCGCGGCCTCTTGTCCCAGAGGGCCTATGGCGTGTTGGAACCCTGCTCGGGGTGTGTGGGAGACCAGAAACCGCAGTGCCTGCGGGCACTTGGAGCCGTACTCGGCGATCTGGCCAGTCTCGGGCTCGATGCGGAATGGCTGTGCCTACGCGCATCGCAGGCCGGAGCGCCACACAGGCGAGACCGGACCTTCGTCCTGGCCCACCGCGCCGCTGCTGAAGACGCCGACCTCGAACCTCGGCAGCAACGGGGGGAGCCAGCACCCGGACAAGCGGAAGCAGGGAGGCCACGGACCGACGCTCGCGGACGAGGTGGAGTGGGCACTGCTGCCCACCCCATCAGCGTCGAACCCGAACGGCTCCGAGCCGCTGGATCGGTGGGAGGCACGGCGGCGGCGCAACCTGGCGAAGAAGATCAACGGAAACGGCCAGGGGATGCCACTCGGGATCGCGGTCCGGACGCTGACGATCCCAGGTGCGGAATCACCTGGGGACGCTACGAGCCCGTCATCCGCCACTGGGAACGGCTGACCGGACGACCAGCACCGTGCCCAATCGGCTGGGTCAAGACCGGCCGCCGCATCACTCCCGAGTTCGTGGAGTGGATGATGGGGCTGGACGAAGGGTGGGTGACGGGCGTTCCGGGCCTGTCGCGGACGCGGCAGTTCACCGTGCTGGGCAACGGCGTCGTGCCGCAGCAGGCCCGGATGGCGCTTCGCATCCTTCGTCAGCGGTTCGAGATCGAGGACGTGTGCGCGGAGGAAGCCGTTCAGCTTCTGCTCGATGCACCTGTCTAGCCGACACGCCTTAGCCGACGCCGTGATTTCTTCACGGCGTCAATTTATTGATCATTCATTTCCGCAGGTCAGCGCTTTCCTCGGATGGCGATACTGCATTCTCCGCAGACCAGGTAGGGCACTTCGGATGCTACGAGCTTCGGCTGAACGCCGGCGATGGAGTAGGTGCCGAGCCCCTTCGCCTCCATCCTCATCTCCAGCTCCAGCGTGCCCACCCTCCGGCAGTTCGGGCACGGGACGGCCGCCAAGTCGACCGGCGCGCCATCGGCCGTCAGGATCGTGTGGTTCTCGGCCTTCACGTCTTCCTCCGGATACGACGAGGCCCCCGGCTCACGCCGGGGGCCTGGAGTCTACGGGTCCACACGCCTCAGACGGGTTCACCGAGGGTGCGGCAGAGCCGGAAGTGCGCCTCCAGCTCGCTCAGGTCGAGCCCCGGGCAGTCGGGGTAGCCGGTGTACGGGGCAGTGCTCGGGAGGATGATCCGGGTTCCGCCGGCCCTGCGCTCCGTACGTCGCTTGCCGACAGTACGACGTAGACGTATCAGGGTTCGCATGTAATGCCCTTTCTGATGTGAGTATGACCGGCAGAGTTCGAGGCTCAGACGAGGGTGGGGCCGTTGTCGCCCTTCAGGCGGCCGAGGATGCCGCGCTTACTGGTCGGGACGCTTCGGCCACCGGTTTGACGCATTCGGGCCGCGCGCCCAGACGTGCCTTCCATCACGGGGTATCCGTGTCGTGTTCCGGTCTGCCGCTCAGCGCGGAAGGGGTTCTTGATTCGCATTCGCCGTGGTCCTTGTCCGTCGGGGGAAAGGTGAGCTGTTCACCCTCCGACTTGTACGTACTAGTACACACCCTAACGGACTCGTACATGGGAGGGTCAAGTGCGCCCCTTCCCAACTCCGCGCCCAGCGCCCCGAGATAGGCGTCCACACCTGGAATGACCAGAACGTCTGCCCCCTTGAGGTGACACGACTCACTTCGGTCCACGGCGTTCCCTCCGGCCGTCCGGGATACGGCGAGCGGGGCCGACCACGTAGGGCGGCCCCGATCTCCAGCACATCGCGCCTTTTGCTGGCGAAGCTCAGTCGGCACGCTGAACGCTCGTCAGCTTCACGCCCGTCCAGTTGTCGCCGTTCTTGCCGCCGATCTTCACCTGGCCGACCTCAATCCCCCATTGCTTCTCCAGCAGCTTGCGGAAGGTGGTCGGATCCGTATCCGGCGTCGTCACCCCATCACGCAGGGCCAGCGGGTACAGATCCACCATGTGGATGCCGTTATTGCCCTTCGGATTGGCGAGGATCTGCGCCACGATCCAGGCCCGCAGCGCTTCGCGCTGTTCCTCTCGGGTCATGACCGGCGGCGGCTCGCTTTCAGGCTCCTCACCGTCCTCGTCATCGGGCTCCTCTTGGTCCCGCTCGCGGGTTGCCTTCTCCGCGGCTTCGCGCTGCTTCTTCTTCCGCTTCTTCTTTGCCTTCTTCGCGGCCTTCGCCTTCGCCTTCTTGCGCTTCTTGGAATCGACCAAGGCGCCGGTGATCCACGAGGCGAGCGCCCAGCAGAACAGGACCAGTGGGAAGAGGTCTTTGCGTTGATGGACGAAGATCGCGCGGAACAGGAGCGTGCCCGGCACGACGAAGATTGCGGCACGCATGCCGATCATCTTCCAGGCGTCCTTGCCCTCGGGCTTGAACACCCACTCGATCGTGACGTTCACCAGGTACTTGCTACCGGTGGCGATGTCACCGAACACGTCGCGCAGGAAGCCGCTGATGTCGAGCAGTTCGACCAGCGACTTCCACATCTCCACGCCGAAGGTGGCGCGCAGCTCGCCCGCGGCGCCGTGCAGCCGGACCAGGTGCGGGAAACGCTCTTGGTCGTGGTCCTCGAATTCCTCCTCACCTTCCGGGGCTTCACTCTCACCGTCGGTGGGCTCTGAAGTGGAAGCTGGAGAAAAGAGCGGGGCCGAAGGCGCCACTGGCTTGGTCAGCAAGACGGCGGGCTCGGGCTTGACCAGGGACAGCAGTCGTGTGGCCTGGTGCTCCGGCTCCTCCGCGGCCGGGATCTGACTCGGTGTGCTCATGCTGATCTCCTCCGGTCAGCCCGCGAGCATGTGGGAGATGTGGTCGAAGAGGTTGGTGATGTTCTCGAACAGGCTTCCATCAGCCGCCTTCCAGACGACGAAGGCGATGAACCCACAGATCAGGCGCCCCCAGAGCTTGAGGCCGTACAGCCACAAGATGAGGAAGATGGCCACGCCGATGGCCGCGGGTGTCGAGTCACCGAGGCCAGCATCGTTGACGCTGAGCACCAGGTCCTGAGTCATGAAGACGACGTCGTCCCACAGACCTGCTGCATTGGCGAATGACGCCGCGGTGAGCAGACCGAGGGAGATCAAGATGGAGGGATGCTCGTTGACGATCTTCTTGACCTGAGCCTTGTCGGTCTTGGTAAGACCGCGAATCAGGACGCACAGGATGAGGCAAAGACCGCCGGAGCCCCACCGGCCGAGGGCACTGGAGATGCCTCCTCCAGAGGAGGCATCTGCGGAGAGGATCGTGTAACCGTGCTCGTGCAGGAAGGCGGCGGCGGTGGTGGTACGGGAGGACATGGGTGTCCCTTTCAAGGTGAGAAGAGAGAAATGAGTGCCGAAGGGGTACGGGCGCGTCAGGAGACCCTGTAGAGCGCGGTCGCCAGCAGGAGCGTCCCGGTGGGCAGGTGTGAGAGCACGTGAGCGACAGTTCCGGGCCAGTGCTTGCACCAGCTCCCGGTGCGCCGATCAATCAGCCACCACGAACCGGCGGCCGTCGCGAGTCCGACGGCGTGGGGGCCGATCTTGGTCATGTCGATGCCGTGCGCTTGCGCGTACCCGACGGCCACGAACGCCCAGGGCGCAGCGAACCATCCGCCGACGGCGGTGGCGAGCACGCGAAAGGGCACGTAGTTGGTGAACACGGCGTGGAAGAGGTTGGTGACTAGTACCACCACCGGACCGGCGAGGGGTACGGGCGCCAGAACGTTGCCGAAGCTGGCGATGATGTCGCCAACTGACTTGAGGGCGGGCTGAAGCCAGGACTGGGACTTGCCGATAGCCTTCCACATGACGTACGCGCCGCCGAGGAAGAAGCCGCCGAAGACGACCTTGCCGGGGTCGACTTCGGTCATCGAGAGCAGGTCGGTCACGTACTGATCGAGGTTGAAGGCGTAACCGATTCCGGCACCGACGGCCCACTTCGCGGCCAGGATGCGACGCCGGGCAAGCACTTGGTCCTGCTTGGCGTTGCTCGCCCAGCGAGCCAGGGCGGCATACCAGCTCTCACCCTGGCCGCCGTCGGTCTTCTCGACTGCAAGAGCGTCGGGTTCGCCCGGAGCACCGGTCACGTCGACTTGAGGGGACGGCTGCCGTGCGTGCCCCGCGTCGCCTTCCGTGTCCTCGTCGTCGCTGATCTTGCGGTTGTTGAACCACTTCAGCTTGCGTAGTCCGCGCGAGGGGTCTTCCTCGTCACTGTCGCCGTCAGGGCTCTCGGTGTCTTCGTCGCGTTCGTCGCCGGTGTCGGCGTCGTCGTCGGGGGCCCGGCGGGGCGACGGCAGAATGGCCTTGGGCCTGCGGGGACTGGGCTCGTCGTCCTTGGACGGGTCAGAGCGCCGGGGCTCGGTGCCCGGTTCGACGGTGAGCTGCGATAGGAACGGCCCGTAGGGCCAGTTGGCGGGAGGCGGGTGATCCGTCATTATGTACACCACTCCTTGCGTCATGGCTGGGAGGAAGGCCCCCGGGGATCGGCCAGGATTCGACCGGGGGCCTTCGCATGTCTGAAACCAGGAGCCTACTCACGAACGGGTGTTCACTTTGAGCGGTCTCGGTAATGCAGTGTGGTCGTGCTCGTTGTAGTGACTTTCGAGCACGACCACACACTAGCACGTACCTGTACGTGTATGTACTAGTTGTTAGAGACGGCACGCAGGTGTGAGCCCGTCGCAGCCTGCTTAGCCATCTGGTCCTTCGCCTCGTTGATGCGGGCGTAGCCCCACCGTTCTTTCATGCCGAACTTCTCGGCCAGGGGAAGGGCCTTGATCGGCTTGCCACCTACGCGCGCAGAGGCGATGTACGCGTCACGGGCCTTCTGCTTCACGACCTCTGCGTCACGCTTGGGATCACGGTCCTTGGGCTTCTCGTCCTCGGTCTCCTCGTCCTTGGGCTTCTCGTCCTCGGTATCTCCGGTCTTCTGGTCGTGTCCTGCGCCGACCGGATCAGGCTGCTTCTCGGGATTCGGCTCCCGAGTCCGCTCGGAACTCGGCTTTGCCTGGGTGTCTGCCGGTGGGGCGGGATGCTCCCGTGCGGTCTCCGGCTGAGGATCGGGAACCGGCCCCCGGGCGGGCGGTTGAGGGTCCGGGTCGTCGTCCGGGTCGTCGTCATGCGACTTCGCCCCGGGCTGCTGCTTCGGTGTCACATCGACGGGCCGGGCCGGGCGCGGCACTACGGCGCTCTGGCCCGGGTCGGCCGCCGCACCGTTCATCAGGGACGGGTCTATATCGGCGAACGGCACAGCACCCTCCGGTGGCGGGGTAATCCCCCTGGCGCGCATCCGCTCCAACAGCTTGGCCTTCGCAGGGGATGTGTCGCTGGGGAAGATCCCGTTCTGGATGTCCTGTCGGCGGTTAGCGGGCAGAGCGCGGTCGGTGGCCTCCCGGAAGAGGGTGGCGGTCTGCCGCGACAGGGCGTGTGCCTCGGGGTATGCCTCGCGGCCCATGAGGTCCGCGGTGGCGGCCCACGTGTCGTGCATAGCCAGCGCGCGCAGGTTGGCGGTGCCGCGGCGCTCGTTGAGCAGTTCGAGGTAGCGCCTGCGCCGCGCCGGGTCGCCGCCGATGCCGCGGGAGATCGCGATGTCGAGCTTGCGTTCCGTGCGGATGCGGACGCTTCGGGTCCACCGTCCGTTGCCGGTCAGCAGCTCAAGGGTGCGCTCGTGGTCGACGGCCTTGAGGAGAAAGCGGTCCTGGATGATCTCCAGAGCCGAGCGGTTGCGCCGGGCCAGGCCCATGTACGCGAAGATGCGCTGTCGCAGTTCGCGGCCGATCTGCGCCCACATGCTCATCGACTGGGCGTCAGGCTTCTTGTGCTTCAGCTCGATGCCCAGCATCAGGTGCCACATGATCATGGCCATGATCGGGCCGAAGAACGCCATCACGGTGCCGGAGACCAAGTCGTCGGCGACTTCGTAGGCGGGAAGGATCTGCACGCCGACGACGACCTTGGCGAGCAGGCCGTAGACGCCGGGGGTGGCCTCCTCGCTGTTGAGGTTCTGACGGGCCATGAAGATCAGGGCCAGCAGGACGACTTCACCGACTGCGAAGAGGGTCGCGCGCTCCACCGTGTCGGTGATGTGGAGCTTTCTCTCTGCGAAGACCCACGAGGCGCGGGCGGAGTAGAGAGTGCAGCCCGCGGCGGCGACGAAGCCGAGCGCTACGGCCAGGGACACCTTGCCATGGGCGTACTTGCCCATGCGCTTGATCGCGTAGGGCAGTATGACGACGCAGGCCACTGCGAGCGTCGCGGCGGCGATGGTCAGGATGTGGCCGGGGGGCGCTTCCGGAAGGTAGTTGAGCGGGTTCATGGCGGGTGGGGGCCTTCTCTATCGGTGGCGGCCGGTAGCCCTGCGCGGGAAGTTCATCCTCCCGGAGTGGTGATGGCTACGGAGCAGTGGGCGAGCAGTGGGCAGTTCGAGCAGATGCCGGCGGCTTCGGCTAGGTCGACTGGGTCTGGTCGGAGCGTCACCGCGAGGCGTTCGTACAAGCGCACGTGTCCGATGCACGATGCCATGCCCTTGTCGGTGGGGATCGTCTGCGCCGCGCGCAGCATCTCGCGAGCACGGAGCGTTTCCGGCGATATCTTCTTCGACTCGGGTGACATGTGGTGCTCCGGGGAAGTTCACGGCCAGTATCACACACTCCGACGGACTAGCACGTCAAGCGCTTAGTGCGTAATAATCCGTCGTATGAAGACCTACGCCACCCAGGAAGCCCGAGGAATGCTGGGAAAACTCCTCGAAGGCGCCCAATGGGACGACGAAGTACCTTTCATGCTGCGGTTGCGGAAAGACCGCGCAGCCGTCGCCGCGCCGAGGCTCTGGTTCGAGCGCGCCTGCCGTGCGCTCGACGAGCAGCCCGAGGTGTCCCAGACGAGCAGCAACTTCGGAGAGCTGCGTAACCAGCTCGTGGACATGTGCGAGCGGGTGATGTTCAACGGCGAGTTCATCGAGCTGCCGCGCCTCGGACATCGCGCCTGCGTTCTCGTACCGATCCCCTGGTACAAGCAGATCGTGGAACTGATCGGTCATCCCGCTGGCGATCCGCCGGACCCGAGCCCCGAGCATCCCGGCGTTCGCGTACCGGTCTCCTGGTACAAGCGGGCCGTGGACCTGATCGGCCCTCCTGACGGCGATCCTCCGGAGCCGTCCACCGGTGCCGAAGGGTCAAGGGAAGCGTGAAGGGGGCCGCAACCACCTGGTTGCGGCCCCCTTCACGTGTCGTCACTTCCCGAAGATGGGCGGGACTCCATCGTCGTCCGGGTTGGTGGACCACACGGTCTGGTCGCTCTGGCAGAAGTATCGGTCGTTCACGCCGTCGGTGTCCTTGTGGCACTTCGGGCACTCACCGATCGTAAACTGCGGTAACGCGGCGCCCTGCCCTTCGGATGCTGCCATGTCAGTTCACCCCCCTCAACACGCCGAGCACCAGGCCCGCGACGAGGAAGAGGCAAGGGACCAAGTCCCGCGCCTCCCAGCGGCGCGGAAGAAGCTGGTGGCGGTGCCGCTGGTCGACCGGCACGACTCGGTGGCCGCCTTCCGGCGTGGTAGGGGCGCCGTGGTCGGGGTTTTCGCGCATACTCTTGGTGTCCAATCAGTCAGATTTGCTGCTGCTGTGCTGGACGCGGCGCCCTCGTTACTGCTTCGGGGGCGCCGACGTTTCGAGACTAGCTCAATGGTATGTCGACGACAAGCCTGTTGATCGAAGACTGTATGTGTGCAAGCATTCGAGCCATGCCGAAGCGAACGAAGCCCCGACGTGGAGTGACCGACCACGACCTCACGCACGAGAGCGTGAGGGAGCTGCTTGCCCTCTGGCGCCTCATCGACACCTTTGATGACCTGCAAACGGAAGCGTTCAAGATCCGCGACACCTTCTTCGACACCGTCACGCGAGAGATCGGCGTCGAGGGTGAAAACCGCGGACTGAGCACCCGCCTGGCCGTCGAACTGGGCCTCTCCGATTCGGGGATGAAGTCGGTCAAGCATCGAGCCCGCACGCGCGACACCGCCGACGAGCGGCGCGCAGCGGCCGTCCTCGCCGCGGTGCGCTCCGCACTGAAGACGTACGAGGAGCTGATGGGGGACGAGGCGGACAGCACGGAGCACGACGCGGCATAGGAGCCGCCACGCCCGAATCAGAGCAAGCTGCGATCAAATTAGGCAAGTGCCACCATCGGGGTCACCATGCCTGGAACCCGCAGTCGATCCAGCCCTCCCAATACAGCAAAGGCCCGGCCGGTCACCACAACCAGCCGGGCCAACTGCTCGGAGCCCCGCATCCTGACCCTCCCGGGCGGACGTCTACGCTCCCCCCGTGGTCCTTGAGCTTCCAGGCAACCGGACCACGCCGCGCCCTCGCGGGCACCTGATCGTCCACTGCCAAACCGCCTACCAGCGATCAAGCTGACCGTCTACCAGTGAACAAGCGGCTCCGACGGTACACCAACACCCGTGTGGGTGTATCCCCTGGAGCCGGCAGAGAGGCCGGAAGTGACGAATTCCCCATTCCTGCACGTCGTCGGAGAGGGCGGCGAGGACGGCCCGAAGGTGACCTTCGCAGTCCACTCCTGGCGCCGCATCGTCCGTGACGCGCTGACCCATCCGGCCCTGGCCTCCCTGCCCTGCAAGAAGGATCTCTACCTGGTTGCGCTCGACTTCTCCGCCCTGTGCGATCACCGCGGACACGGCCCCTACAGCGCCAAGGAGCGCCGCGGCCGGGCGCTGGAGGAACGGCCGGATCCATCCCTGTGTGAGCTGGTCGAGATCACCGACAAGCAGGTCTCGAAGATGCTCAAGCTCCTTGCCGCGCTCGGCTTCCTTGAGCTGACGAGGAAAGCCGCGATGGGGCGCCAGGCCGAGTACAAAGTCACCATTCCCGCAAGGGGAGTTGCCGACGTCGGCCAGTGTCTCGCGGTCGCCGCGACGCTCGGTTTCCGGCCCGCGGAAAGCCCTGACAAGCGTGCCCGTCGCACCAGCCGGGCCCGCGAGACGCAACGTCTCAACCGGGCTCGCAAAGTAGCCCAAATGGTCGTGGATAACGCTGTGGATAACTCCGGGCAGAGGAGTGTGCAGACACCCCTCCCAGGGGGGTGTGCACACACGCCCTCAGAGGAGTGTGCGAACACCCCTCAAGGGGAGTGTGCGGACACACCCCCTCTTCCTATAGGGGGTTTCGGTATTAAGGGATCTATCTCTAGTCGTCTAGGTACAGGTCCCTGGGTGGCTGAGACCGGCGCGGCCAAAGACGATCTCCCCGACGAGGTTGAGCACGGCCAAGAGCCTCCCGTCACGGTCGACGGACAGCCCTCGGGCAACCGCTGGGGCGACGCCGTCTCGCAGGCAGCAATCCGCCAGCAACGCCAGGACCGGTTGGAGGCCGAACGAGCCGAGGCCGACCCGTGCCCGGGGCTCGGCGGCGACGGATGCCCGCGGCGGCGGCCAGTCTCGCAGGGCAACAGCGAGGGCCTGTGCGTGCGCTGCTACGGGATGCTTCTGGCGCAGCGAGAGGCCAACTCCCGCCCCCCTGCGGGTGATCACGAATCTCGGGTACCGTTCGACGAAGCGCACTCGTCCCCGGCCGCACTGGGCGCTGACGGAGGAACCCAAGCATGATCCACAACCATGGCTCCACCGACTGCGTACCGATAGCGGAGCTGGACCGCATCGCCGACGTGGCCAAGGAACTGAACTGCTCCCTCGCCCATGCGGCCCGCTACCTGGAGCTGACCCGCGAGGTTGCGCGTATGGCCGCTGATGGCATCATCGCGCACGACGAGATCGGCAAGCGGATCGAGCTGGGCATGTGCACGGCGTACCGGGCCGGTGAGGACTGGGCTCGCGGCGTGCTGATTGGCTGGTACTCGCGGGACCTCGGCGAGCACTGGCGCAATGATCTCCTGGAGGCGGTCGTCACGGCCTCGGAGGTGGAGGGCGACCCGCTGACGGCGGCCCGCGCCGCGGCCGGATTGATCACAAATTTGACCCATTGAGGATCATTTCGGAACGATTCGGGCTGGTCGCCCGATGTGGAATCGCCCGCCGCGATCAACCTTCCCCCGCCGTTGCCTCGCCGGCGCATTGCGCCTTCGCAGCAACACGAGGAGCCCGTCCCCCAGAGCGGCCGGTGCGAGGGCGACGGCCGACAGCACTGACAGAGCTGACGGCCGGTCGGCGGAGGACGTCATGTCACGGTCAAGCGCCTTGCCGACAAGGGCCGGAATCGTACGCGAGGGGGATGCCTACCTTCGGCGCGCGCGAGCGAATTGACTTGATCTGCGATGATCCGCGGTATCCGGCCGGTGGTGCCCGGATGCGCCTGGTTCGGTCGGTTGCTCGTGATCGTTTGGTTATGAGTGCTCATGACTGGTGATCGGTTGCCCGTAACTCCCCTATAGGCACCCTGTATCCCTGCCTATGGCTGTCTATGTACTCGTGTGTACGTGTGTGTATGAGTGCGCCTGTAGGTGCGCCTGTATGGCCTATGCATGGGTTGTCTGTGCAGGGGTGCCTATGGGGGTGTTCCCTGGGGTGTCCTGGTGTGGGAAGGGTTCCCGGGGTGCGTAGGGGTGCCTCTGGGGGGTGTCAGGGAAAGTCCGTTTCATGCGGTGTGCCCTGATCTTTAGATAACAAGTTCATAACAGCCATGCCCTAGATTGCCCGTTTATGCCAGTGATGCCCGCTTGATGAATTGGTATGTTGGTCACAGACCTTCCAGCGACATACCGAAAAGGGGCGCACCGTGGCAGCAACGATCGGAGCAAACGGCCGGATTACCCGGACTCCCCGTACCC
>ERZ777006.26-NODE-26-length-18123-cov-206.904195_pt1 | contig 18123 bp, 25 predicted proteins | sample MGYA00374959_ERZ777006 | MGnify/ENA primary metagenome ERZ777006 (study PRJEB29305, sample SAMN08776659) | plant metagenome | isolation source: Switchgrass | host: Panicum virgatum | place: USA: Austin, Texas | collected 2014-11-04 ... | reverse complement strand
CGGTCATACTGCGGGGGGCGGCGCGGGTGCCCCAGGTCATGCCCAGCAGCAGGGGGCCGCGCACGGACCCGGCGGTGCGTGCGACACCGAGCGCCGTGGCGACCCAGGTGCCGAACCCGTTGAGGCCGTGCGCCGGGCAGCCGGTGCAGGTGGTGTAGCAGGCCATGAGCCAGGGGTAGCGGTGGCGGCGCCACAGGGCCCACCAGCACGGGTTGGTGCGCTGGTGCACCAGGTGCGCCCCGGCGGGCATGCGGGCGTCTGGGTCGGTGGCGGGGCAGCGGGAGTCGGCCAGTGCGGCGGGTAGGTCGGTGCCGGTGCAGGCGCCGTAGCCGCCGGGGTGCACCAGCACGATGCCGGTGGGTTCGTTGGTCACTGCTGGAGCGTAGCGCGGCGCGGTTTGCGCCGTTGCGGCTACTCTGGGCAGATGGAGACGGACGCCGAGGAGTGGATGCGCCGGTTCGAGTTCGCGGCTAAGGCGCTGCCCCGGGTGGGGTCGCTGCCGTTTGCGGCGGTGTGCTTCGAGTGCGATATGCGAGCGCCGTGGCTGGCAGGGTGGAAGCACCCCGGCCCGCGCGACCGCTGGGCCGTGCAGCACGCAGGCATGAGCGGGCACGCGGTGGAGCGGTACAACATGACCGATGACGGGGCCGTGACGTGCCCGGCGGGGCTGTTCCCGCAGGCGCTGGGGCACCCCCGAGGCGAGGAGAGCGAATGAGCGGCGTGGACCCGACGTGGCTGCCTGTGGGGGGCATGCTGGTGGGCGCCCTGATGGGCACCGTGCTTACGGTGCTGGTATTGCGCGCACAGTCGGGCCGGTGGCGGTGCCGGGGCTGCGTGCACCCGTACACGGTGCACATCACCCCGGCGGGGGCGCCTGCGCCCTGCGGGCAGGGCCTGGGGCTGGTGTGCGGGTGCCGGGTGTACCTGGGCAAGCGGCCCCCAGCGCGGCTGCTGCGCGTGGTCGAGGCGGAAGAGGAGCCCGCGCTGGCGCCGCCGCCTGCGGCCACGCCCTGACCCCACCCCGCAATAACGACTAAAACACCCATAAGCACGTAATATGCGCTTTATGACTGAAGCGAGTATTTTCGATGCCCTGGCCGCGCTCCGCATCGACGTGGACCAGCTGAGCGAGCACCCCGACAACTACAACAACGGCGACGTGAACCTGATCGCCGAGAGCCTGCGCGTCAACAGCCAGTACAAACCCATCATCTTCGACAAGCGCACCGGCCACGTGCTGGCGGGCAACCACACCCTGCGCGCCGCCCGCGCCCTGGGCTGGGCGCAGGTGGCGGCCATCGGCATCGACACCGACGAAGTGACCGCGCGCAAGATCCTCGCGGTGGACAACCAGTCCGCCAAGAAGTCCACCTACGACGAGGCCCTGCTGGCCGAGCTGCTGCAATCCATCCCCGACCTGGAAGGCACCGGCTTCACCGACGACGACCTGGACGACCTGCTGGCCGCCACCGAGACCGAGCTGGAGCTGCCCCCCGCCCCCACCCAGGCCGACTACGCCGAGACCCCCGAGCAGCAGACCGAGCGCGCCGCCGCCGTGGCCGGACAGGGCACGTTCGCCGCGCAGGGCGTGGCCGAGGTGATCCTGGTGATGGAGCTGGAGACCAAAGAGGACATGCTGCGCGACCTGGACGCCATCGCCAAGCACCTGGACGGCACCACCAGGGCCGCCGCCGCCGCCCGGGCCGCACGCATCGCGCTGGCCGTGCTCGACGCCCGCGACACCAACCCCGACCTGGCCCGACTGATCGAGATGACCGCCCCGGCGGAGCTGCCCCAATGACCACGATCCGCCCGTGGCGGGTGTTCGTCATCTCGGCGCGCCGCCCGCTCAACGTCCCGACCATGCACCAGCGGTGGTTCGGCACCACCGAGCCCGTCACGTGGGTGGTGCCCGAGGAGGACGCCGAGAGCTACGCCGCCGCCGGGGCACCGCACCTGCTGCCCGTGGCTGCCCCCTGCGTACCCGGCACCTGGCAGCTGCCCGCCCAGCGCAACGCCGCCCTGCGTGCCGCCCACGCCGCCGGGCACGTGTGCGTGCAGGTAGACGACGACCTGCGCCGCCTCTCCGTTCCCGACCGTGACGGCAAGCGCAAGGACGTGGACTGGGCCACCGCCCGCACCACCTTGCTGAACGCCCTGCACGAACATAGCGCCCACCTGGCCGGGATCGCACCCACGTCAAACGTGCTGTCGGCACGCCGCACCGTCAGCGCGCTCGGGTTCGCCCCTGCGGCCCTGTTCGCCACCGACACCGCCGCCCCGCAGTTCGATGAGCGCCTGCCGCTCAAGGAGGACTACGACTACGTGTGCCAGCACCTGGTGGCGTACGGCGGCATCGCCCGCGTCAACTGGCTCGTGGCCGACTTCCAGCAGCGCACCAACCGGGGCGGCGTGGTCACCTACCGGACGCCAGCGCTGGAGCGCACCACCGCCGAACGCCTACTGGAGCGCTGGCCGCAGTACCTCAAACCCCACCCCAGCCGCACCAACGAACTCAGCTTCAAACGCACCAGCGCCCCCGGGGGGACCGCATGAACCCGGCCGACATACCCACCGTGCGCCTGCGCAGCCGCGTCTCCGACGCCGAGCTGGAGGCGAAGGTCGGCAAGATCATCACCGACGCCGACTACAACCTGGTCGCCACCGGGCCGCTGCGGGTGCTTAAACCCAACGGCGACCCCCTCATGATCTACCTGCCCGGCGCCCTGCTGCCCGTAGTGGACCAAGGCCCTATCTACGAGATCCTGCACGGCCTGCGCACCCTGCTGACCGACAACCGGGGCAAGGCCAGCGGCACCGAGCGCATCGCCAAAACGGACGGCTCCCGCTCGCGCACCAAGCCCATCGCCAGCGCGGTGGTGGGCGCCATGGACCCCGGCGGTATGCAGCGCTACTGTCGCCTGACCGCCTGGACCGGCAAGAACATGCCCCGCTGGGAGGAGCTGCGGCCCCTGTTCCGCGAGGTGGCCCGCCACCTGGAGGCCGTGGTGCCCGACCGGTACGCCGCCCAGGCGGCCGAGGCCGCCAAGACCAGCCCGGAGTGGATCATCCCGGGCACGCCGTTCTCCACCATCACCGTCAACAACTCCTACCCCACAGGCGTGCACACCGACAAAGGCGACCTGGACGCCGGGTTCTCCACGATCGGGTGCCTGCGGCGGGGCGCCTACACCGGCGGGCGGCTGGCGTTCCCGCGCTGGCGGGTGGCGGCGGACTTGCAGCACGGCGACCTTATATGCATGGATGCGCATGAGTACCACGGGAACACCCATATGGTGTGCGCGTGCGGGGTGCGCATGTCTGGCATGTGCGACGCCTGCGGCGCCGAGCGCATCAGCGTGGTGTCGTACTTCCGCACCAATGTCGCCAAGTGCGGCACCGCCGCCGAGGAGCTGGCGCGCGCCCAGGCCCTGGCCGACGCCCGCACCGCCAAGCGCCGCCAGTAACCCGGTGCGTCAAATGCCGGGGGTGGTGTAGGCTATAGGGGCTGTGCCGGGCCCCTGTGTGATGGGTGGGGTTCCTTCGCTTCTGGTGCCGGATGTCCCGGGTTCAAATCCCGGTCGCCCCCATGTGGGGGCGGTAGCTCAGTCAGGAGAGAGCGCCGTCGTAAGTCACCTCGCCCGGTTGATGCTCGGGGTCCGGCGCAGCACACGCGGGGGCGTATAGCTCAGGTGGTGAGAGCGTCGCGCTGATAACGCGAAGGTGCCAGGTTCGAGTCCTGGTACGCCCACGGCAGGCCCCGGGGGTGCCGCAGCTGCGGCACCCCCGGGGTTTTCGCGTCCTGCGGCGCGCCATAGTAAATGGTTTGCGTCTGTACGGGGCCTTTTGTGTACCATAGCTACGTCGCACTCCCTGTGTGATGGCTGGGGTTCCTTCATTTTTTGCAAAGATGCGTAGCCCCCGGCCGGTGATTCTCGGGAGCGCGGCACGTGCCGTCAGGGGCACCTGTGTGATGGCTGGGACTACATCGTTTCACTTTTAATGAAAAGGTCCTTGGTTCGAGTCCAAGACGCCCCCTCCACGCGGGGGCGTTAGCTCAGTTGGCAGAGCATTGATGACAACTCTCGGCCGGTGATTCTCGGTTCCCCTGGCGGCTCGTGCCGTGCTGCCCCCGCAGCAGAAAGGCCCCGCCATGGCCCGGCACAACACCGCGACCCCTTGACCGAGCTGTACCTGCTGGCGGTGTCGTACATGGGCACCGGGGCGTTCTATGAGACCGAGCTGGGCCGCGCCGAGCGGTACCGCACCCTGGTGGCGCAGTGCGCCGTAGCCGACCCCGACTGGATGGCCCGGTTCCTGCCGTGGCTGCGCACCACGGCGGGCATGCGCGCCGCCAGCGTCGAGGGCGGCGTGGAGGCCGCCTACGCCATGACCCGGGCCGGTGTGCCCGGCGGGCGCGGGGTGCTCGCCAGCGCGCTGCACCGCGCCGACGAGCCCGCCGAGGCCCTGGCCTACGCCCGGGCCCGGTACGGGCGCACGCTGCCGCGTGCGGTGTCCAACGGCCTGGCCGACGCCTGCACCCGCCTGTACAACGAGTTCAGTGCGGGCAAGTGGGACAGCGCCGAGGGCCACTACCGGTTCGGCGACTTGATCCGCACGCTGCACCCCCGCCCCAAGGACGACGCGCAGGCGGCACTATTCCGGTACTTGTCGCGCACCCGCACCGACTCCGGCATGGCGATCCCGTACGAGCTGAAGATGGTGCGCGCCGCGCGCGCGGCCCGCATGGAGCTGCTGGGGCGCGGCAAGGCCGCCCTGGAAGGCTACGACACCGAGCAGCTGCGCCGCGCGCTCAAGGCGGCGGGACTCACCTGGGAGGATCTGCTGTCGCTGGCCGGTGAGACGGACATCGAGGCCAGGTTCATGTGGGAGCTGTGCCTGCCCTACGTGGGCTACCAGGCGCTGGTAAAGAACCTGCGGAACCTGGACCACCTGGGCGTGAGCGACGAGCTAGCCGCGCAGGCGGCGGCGCGCATCGCCGACCCGGAGGCCGCCGCGCGGGGCAACATGCTGCCGCTGGCGTTCTGGAAGGCCCACAAGGCGGTGGGCACGCTGCGGTGGGGCCACGCCCTGGAGCAGGGCCTGAACCACACCCTGAGCAACATCGCGCCGCTGGCCGGGCGCACCCTGGTGCTGGCTGACCGCTCCGGCTCCATGTTCTGGGACAGCCTGGAGGAGCTGCGCAAGCGCCTGCGCGACCCCGCCCGCACCATGCCGCGCACCCAGCCCCCGGCCGCGCACACCAGCCTGGCCGACGCCGCCGCGCTGTTCGCCAGCGCCGTGGCGAAGCGCGCCCAGAGCGCGGACCTGTGGTGGTTCGACAACGAGGCGCACCGGGTGGGGTTCCACCGCTCCGACTCCGTGCTCACCATGATGGGCCGGTTCGGCGGGGAGCGGGGCGGCACCGACATCGGCGGGGCGCTGGCGGCGGCCTACCAGGGGCATGACCGGGTCATCATCCTCACCGACGAGCAGGACCAGTACGGGGCCCGGCAGGTGCGCAGTGCCGACTGGGCCCACCAGCTGACCCTGGGGCAGGCCCGGTATGACGTGCTGGGCCGCGTGGTGCATGAGCCGGTGGTGCCCGCGCGGGTGCCGGTGTACGTGTGGAACCTGGCGGGCTACCCGGCCGGGTACCTGCCGCACAACGGCAACCGGTTCGTGTTCGGTGGCTTGTCGGATGCGAGCTTCGGTATGGTGTCGCAGCTGGAGCACTCTGGCAAGGCCGTCTGGCCGTTCTAGCCCGCAAGCACCGGGGTCCGCGCGGCGGCGCGGGCCCCGGCCCTTTCACTCTGGAGGTAACCGTGCGCTACTGGTATGACACTGAGTTCCTGGAGGACGGGCGGCTGATCGACCTCATCAGCATCGGCATCGTGTGCGAGGACGGCCGCGAGTACTACGCCGTGGCCGCCGACGCCCCCTGGAGCCGTGTGGCCTATCACCCGTGGCTGTGCGAGCACGTGGTGCCGTTCCTGCCGCTGGAGACGCACCCGCGCCCCGCCGTGGGCGGGGGCATGCACTTCATCGTGGACCGCCGCTCCGAGGCGGTGAAGCCGGAGCGGCAGATTGCCGGGGAGGTGGCGCAGTTCCTGTCGGCGCCCGAAGGCGACAGCGTGGAGCTGTGGGCCTACTTCGGCGCCTACGACCACGTGGTGCTCAACCAGCTGTGGGGGCCCATGATCCAGCACCCCGAGCACCTACCGATGTACTCGAACGACCTGATGCAGGAGGTGCGGCGCCTGGGCGTGGACACCGCCCACCTGCCCCGGCAGGCCGCCGGTAAGCACCACGCCCTGGCCGACGCCCGCCACAACCGCGTGATGTGGGAGTGGCTGCGCGACTACCGACCCGAGGACTGGACTGACTAGGCTCATGCTTGCCTTCCTTGCTCGTAGGCACCCGCCGCGCCGCCCTGACCCATAGACCTGACGGCGGCGCGGCACCCTCCTCTCGGGCTACGGCCCGCACCGGCGCTGGCCTGCGGCGGGATACGCCGCAGGCTACGGCTGGGCTACGCCCGGGCTACACCAATAACCGCGTCAAAAGCCGCAAAACGCCCTCGCTCCCTCATAATGGGGCGTATGAGTGGATACCCCGAGCAGCTGCCTGAAGAGTCCGACACCGCGTACGCCCACCTGTGCGCGTGGCTGGACTTCGAGGACCGGGGCCAGCGCGGCGACACCGCCGCCTTCGCGCAGCGCCGGGGCATCAAGCCCGAGCAGGTGCGCCGCCTGCGCAGCAAATACGCCTGGGCCACCCGCGCTGCCGCCGCCCCCACCGTGGACGCGCAGATCAGCGAGCGGGCCACCGAGATAGCCGTGGAGAAGGCCGCCCAGACCCTGGCCGAGCGCATCGCCGACGCCAAAGAGCGCAACGCCGCCGCGCATGCGGGCATGGTCGCCAAGGTGGGCAAGAAAGTGGCCGACGCCCTGGAGCTCCTGGACCTGACCGCCCTGGACCCCAAAGACCTGGCGACGTTCATTATCCGGGGCGTCCGCGAGATGGCCCCCCGCGAGGCCGCCACCAGCGTGCAGGTCACGCAGCAGCAGCTGCAACTGGTGGGCCTTGAGGAGCTGCACGGCCTGCCCCCCGCCCAGCAGGCCAAGCGCGTGCGCGAGGTCGTGGCCGAGGCCGACCGCAAGGCCGCCCTGCTGGACGCCTACTACCAGCAGCAGGCGGCGTGACCGACGCCGACCCGCTGGCCCCGGCGCGGGTGGCGCTGGCCGGAGCCGAGGCCGGTGCCCCCCTGGCCCTGGCCGAACCGTACCTGTGCGCCGCCTACCACGATCCCGCGTACATCCCGCAGGCGCACCACCGGCTGATGAGCCGGGAGATCAAGCGGTGGTCGGCTACGCGCAACGGCCGCCTGATGGTGACCTTGCCGCCGCAGGTGGGCAAGAGCTGGACCGCCGTGGTGTGGACCGCGTTCTGGCTGCTGGCCTGCGACCCCACCCAGCGCATCATCATCGCCTCCTGCACCTCCGACCTGGCCCAGCACCACGGGCAGGCCATCCGCGACCGGATCGAGGAGTACGGCGCCCAGCACGGGCTGGTGCTCAAGCGCGGCTCCAACCGCGCCGACCACTTCACCACCGAGCACGGCGGCTACGTGCGGTGCGTGGGCGTGGGGGGCATGGTCACTGGGTTCCCGGCCACACGGTTCCTCATGGACGACTTGTTCAAGGACTGGATCGAGGCCAACAGCCCCACCATGCGCAACAAACGCTGGATGTGGGCCAGCAGCGCCGCCCGCACCCGCTTGCAGCCGGGCGGGTGCATTCTGCATGTGGGCACCCGCTGGAACGAAGACGACGTGGCGGGCCGGTTCATCAAGGAGCAGCCCGGGGTGTGGCGGGTGCTGCGGGTGCCCGCGCTGGCGACCGAGGAGGACGACCCGCTGGGGCGCCCGGTTGGCGGCCCGCTGCCGCGCCCCGGCTACGACGAGCACGACACTCAGGCGCTGCTGGAGGAGTGGCACCTGCACCAGAATGAGCAGCCGGTGCTCATCTGGGAGGCCATGTACCAGGGCGACCCGCACCCGCCCGGCGGGGCCCTGATCGATGCGGATGCGCTCCAGGGCCTGGAGTACCTGGAGCCCGAGGCGCGGCCGGTGACCCGGGCAGTGAGCGTGGACCCCAGCGTGGGCGACGCCAGCGCCGCCGCCGGTGCCCCGGCGCGGCAGAACACGTTCGGGGTGGTGGCCGGGTGGGTGGGCGACGACGACCGCCTGTATTACACCCACGACGCCACCCGCGTGATGACCCCCGAGGAGGGCTGCCGCGCCGCTATGCTGCTGGCCGCGCAGACCGGCGCGGGCGTGGTGCTGGTGGAGAAGAACCAGGGCGGGGAGGCCTGGCGGCCCCTGTTGGTGGCCGCCTGGGAGCAGCTGGTGAAAGAAGGCAAGGCCAGCGGGCACATGCCCCGCCTGGAGCTGCACACTGCCAAGGGCGAGAAGGGCACGCGGGCGCAGATTGTGGCGGGCATGATGCACGCCGACCGCGTCCGGTTCGCGGCGAAGCTGCCCGACTTGTGGAAGGAGTGGACGGGCTGGCGCCCCGGCGACGACAGCCCCGGCCGCATCGACGCCAGCGGCCACATGGCGCTGCTGCTGCTGCCCGAGACCCCCCGCAACCACATGGCCGCCGCCATGCCCGCCACCAGCCCGCTGGTGCAGAACCGACAAGGAGGGGATTTCCCGTGGAGATAGAAGACGAGACGTACGTGCCCGACCGCGACGCAGGCGACCCGCCCCAGGTGACCGTGACCTGGATCGACGACACCTACACCGACCTGCTGATGCGCCGCAGCGACGTGGAGCACGAGTGGACCGGGGTGATCCCGGTGGGCACCGTGCCCAAGGTGGTGGCGGGCCTGGTGGTGCAGGGCCTGGCCGAGCACGAGACGCTGTGCCTGCCCGACCTGCGCCTGCTGCGCCTGGACCTGCTGACCGAGGGCATGGGCAAGCGGCCGTGGTGGTGGCTGTGGAAGGTGATGCGCCGCCGCATATGAGCCCCGCACGGGTACAGTGGTGGCGCGCCGCGCCGGGCGTGCTTGGGCCACAGTCATGCGTGCCGGGCGCGGCGTCCAACACGGGGGCGGCGCATGTTTGCGCGCCGGGTGCGGTAGGCTATAGCTGCTTGTGAGACAGCGTGGCAAGCGTCCGATGGATTGAGATAACGGTGAACGAAGGAGGCCGCCGCCAGCGCGGCCGGTGCCCGGTTGCACGCCGGACGCCAGGTGATTCCACACAGCTGGCAGTGCACGGTAGTCGAAAGCCGTGCGCTGGCGCGGGGTTGCTGCTGTCAGCCCCGCGCCGCAACGCACCAGGTGCTCCTCGCACTCATTGCACTGGCGCGGCGGCGACTGCATCGCTGCCGCGCCGTTTCCATGCCCCCCGTGTTGCGACCGTTCCACCCATGCTGTAGCATATAGCTATACCAACGAACGGTACGCAGACCGAGGGAGCGCGACATGCAGCAGGACACCGAACTCCAGATCGACATCGACTTCGGGGACTTCCAGGAGCGCGTCTCCTGCCAGCGCACGCAGGGCGACTGCCAAGAGTGCGGCGCCAAGGCGGTGCAGGTGCACACGTTCACGCATCCGGCGGTCGAGCCCGAGACGGGCCCGCTGGTGCTGTGCGAGGCATGCATTGCCAAGGACGCCGAGCTGACGCTGGTGGCCGGGGCCCCCGCGCCGGGCCCGCACGCCGAGGCCGTGGACAAGCTGCGCCGCGCCATCGAGCGCGACGGCCGCGCCTACGCCTACATCACCTGGACCGGACCCGAGCACCTGGGCGGCTACGACAACGAGCCGGGCGACTACACCGGCAATTACAAGGTGTTCGGCGTGGAGGAGTATGAGGGCGAGCTGTGGCTGGAATGCAAGGAGCTGTCGGGCATCGAGTGCGACATCCGCGTGGCCGAGGCGACGGCGATCGTGGTGGACTAGCGCCCCAGCGCACGCCCCCGGCCGGTAGCCGGGGGCGTTTTTATTCACCCCCGGTGTTGCAACCGTTCCACCCATGCTGTAGCATATAGCTATACCAACGAACGGTACACGAACAAGGGAGCAAGCCATGAGCCAGGAACGCGCCGCCATCCTCCAGCAGATGCGCACCATCGCCGCCCGCACCGCCAAGGCCCGCCGCACCGCCCGCAACTCGCAGGACGCGGGCTACGTCGCCATCGTCAACAAGTCCATCCGGCTCAACAACCAGCAGCTGGAAGACCTCAAGGTCCGCCTGGCCGACTGGCCCGCCTAACCCCACCCCCGGCAAGGAGCCACCACCCCATGAGCGCCATCCACTTCCAGCAGAACACCGCCGCCGCGCTGGGGCCCGGCAGCACCTTTAAGGTGCGGGCGCCCCTGCGCCCCGACACCGAGTGGCGCCGCGCGCTGGCAGGCCCCGTGCTGGTGACAGCCGCCCAGCAGGAGCTGGCCGGGCCCAACACCCACCGGTACCGCACCGTGCGCGTGCTCACCGCCCTGGCCGACACCATGGGCAACACCGTGACCTTCCAGGTGTCGTGCATGGTCAAGGGCCCGGGCAGGCGCGGCCACCGCGTGACGGCGTGCTTCACCGTCCCGGCCGACGCCCTGATGAACCAGTAGCCCCCACCCCCCTTGCGCGCCGCCGGGCGGCGCGCAAGGGGGGTGCGGTAACATATAGCCGCCCCGCACGGGGCTGTGGCTTGGCCGTCCGCCGGAGCGGCCAGATCGGTACCTTTGGTTTGTTTACCATTTGGTTTCGTTGGTTATTCGGTACGCCCGCTTGCGGGCGTGTACGGCGCGGGTACCTTGGTGGCCCGCGCCGTTCGCCTGTCCCCCGTTGCGCGGCCGGGCAGGATATAGTGAGCACGCCTCGCGGGTTGGCACGCGGCGCCAGGTGCGCGCAATGACACCGCACACCAGCGGCCTGCGCCTGCTCCCGTGGACGCAGGCCGCGCCCGCAAGGCAGCGCCGCCCCCCATGGGGAAGCCGGGGGCGGCGCACACCCCACCCCCCGTTTATAAGCGCCCTCATGTAGCATATAGCTAAGGCCGGGGCGGGTGCCCCGGCCAAGAGAGGAGCACGCATGACCACCCCCAACGAGCGCCCCGTGCGCTACGTGGTGCCCTACCACGACGACGGCAGCTTCCCGCAGGTGTACGAGTGGTTCGAGGGCATCACCGGCGGCCAGGACGAGACCGGCGCCTGGACCGGCCACCCGGTGACCTACGAGGAGGCCGACACCTGGGAGGGCGCCAAGGCCCGCGTGGAGGCCGAACTCAAGCGCGAGGCCAAGCTCATCCGAGAGGCGCGCGCCCGCTGGCGCGACGCCGGACCCGAGAAAGCGGTGAAGCCCCATGTCTCCTAACGACAACACCCCCGCGCCCGTCAGCGAAGGAGTCACCATCCGGGTGGAGGGCCTGCAACCGTACCGGCCCGGACGCGCCGAGCGCGCCGAGATAAACGACCTGATCGCCAAGCACCGCCAGCGCGGGCCTTGGCTGCTCACGCTCGCTACGGCCGACCTGGGCGTGCAGCTGCGCGCCGGGCAGATCACGAAGACGGAGCTGACCCGGGCGCTGGCGGCGCGGATGCGGGAGTCCGCGTGGGGCGACGGAGCCGGGCCCGACACCGAACTGGGGCAACTGATGGGCGCCATGGCCGCCTGCCCCGACGACGACACCGCCGAGGACCTGCTGGGCCGCATGTACGACGCCGCCGACGAGGACCGTGTCTGGATCGAGCCGTGAGCGTGAGCGTGGAGCTGCTGCTGCGCAGCCCGCTGGTGGCTGCGCGGCGGCTGCCGCCGTACCAGTCCCCCACGGCCGAGCTGGACGGCGCCACCGAGCAGGAACGCAAGATGAACGGCCTGCGCCTGACGTGGGACGCCAGTACCGCGCTGGGGGTGCTGGCCGCCGCCGGTGCGGCGCTGCGCCCCCACGGCTGCGACGCCGTGACCTGGCAGCCGCAGCGGCGCAGCGTGTGGCTGCGCCCCGACGACCCGGCCCGGGGCATCGAGCAGTGGCTGGGCCACCCGGCTACGGGCGCGGGCGTGCTGTGGGCGGCGTGGCACCGGTGGGGCCAGCCCCTGGCCTGGAGCGCCGACCCGGCCGACAACGGGCCGGTGCGGCATTTCATGGCGGTGTCGTATGCGGTGAACGGGGCGTTCCCCGGGGATGCGGAGGCCGAGCTGCACCGCTGGTGCACGGCCATGGGCCCGCAGCTGGCGGCGCTGGACGGCTGGGTGCGCGACCCCGAGCGGGGGCACTGCGCCCCGTGGCAGGGGGGCGCCGGGCTGCGCGCCGCAGCCGATATGCCAGCCCCGGGGGCGGGGCCGGGTTAGGCTGCCCACTGCACGACGCATGTTCGCCCGGGGGCCCACGCTGCGGCCCCCGGGCGCCTTGGTGCCTGCAACCTTGCTGCGCCTGTCACGGGGGTGGGCTACGGTCCGGGGATGACCGGAATCGACTTTGCCAATCCCGGGCAGCTGCTGCTGGGCGCGCGCGCCAACGGCTATCCGGGGGTGCTCAACGGCACCATTCACGGCCTCCAGGATCACGAGCAGCGCATTGGGCGGCGGGTGCACCTGGGCATGACGTTCGTGCGTCCGGGACAGGTGCCACTGCGCACCGCCAGCGACATGAAAGTGGCCCGCCGCCCGGGCACTGGCCTGGTGGTGTGCTGGAAGCCCCACCGCACCTGGGCGCAGGCCACTGGCCGCGACCGGGCCACCACGGCGTACATAGGGCAGGTGGCGCGCTGGCTGGCCGCCACGCATACCCCGGTGCTGCTGGTGCTGCACCACGAGCCCGAGAACGATGTGGGCCGTGCGGGCAGCACCGCGCACTACCAGGCCATGTGGCGGCACGTGCGGTCGGTGTTCGATGACCACGGGGCCGCGAACGTGACGTGGGGCGCGGCGTTCATGAACTACGACAAGTGGGACGCCCTGCTGCCGCAGCTGTGGCCCGACCCGGCCCCCGACTGGTGCTGGTGGAACGCGTACGGGTCGGTGCAGCGCCCCGACTGGGCAGAGAACGTGGGCCGCTTCTACACCGGCCTGGAGGAGCGGCGCTGGTTCGATCCCGGGGCGGCGCACTGGGGCGTGCGGGAGTGGTCCACCAAGGGCCTGGGCGAGGCCGAAGGCGCCGCCTACTTCGAGGGGGCCCGGCAGGCGGTGCAGGCGGGCATGTTCCCGCTGGTGCGGGCGTACATGGTGTTCGACTCGGACGGCAGCGAGCGAGACCCGGGCATGCAGATCGGCCGCAACAGCGATGGCACCCCGGCCCCCGCCAAGCAGGCGGCGTACCGGGGCTTCGCGCACGAGGCGGCGTTCGGGCCGGTGGCGGCGCCTTAGCGGGGCGGCTGCTGCGCGGTGTTCGCGGCGATGTTCTGCAAGTTGATGTCCTGGTTGGAGGCGCGCAGCAGGCTGGACATGCGGAACATGTCTAGGAACCAGCCCACCGTGAGCAGGCCCAGGGTGCCCAGGTACAGCCACCCACGCGAGGTGTTGCGCAGGTAGAAGTGGTGGGCACCGGCCAGACCCAGGGTCCAGTACCACAGGTACGCCCTGCCGAGGGTCTTGTTGGACTGGTAGCCGTGCACGGGGCGCTGCGTAGACATGGGGGGCTCCTTCGTTTGCTGGCGAGCGGCGCTCACCTTGAGCGGCTATATGCTACATCAGCGCGGACCCGGCTGTACACAAGCGAGCGCCGGGCCCCGTGGGGGCCCGGCGCGGCAGGTGCGGGTGCTACCAGCGGTAGTGCTCGATCACGTCGGCCAGGTCATCGGTGGTGACCTCCTCGGCCGGGAAGTCGGCGAAGGCGTCGCGCAGGGCCTCGGTGGCGGCGTCGGTGTCGTAGTTCCCGGCGAACGCGCCCGTGGCGGCGAAGTAGCTGGCGGTGGCGGCGATAGCGTCGAACATGTGAGGCTCCTTGGTTGCGTACCGTTCGTTGGTATAGCTATATGCTACAGCATGGGTGGAACGGTCGCAACACCGGGGGTGAACATATTCCACCAGACGCCGCAGCCTCACTCCTCGCTGGCAGTGTGCAGCATGCACGCGCGCTTAGCGGCGCCCACGTTGTCGTACGTCCAGTACCACAGTCGCTTGCGGCCCTTGCTGGCCTGCACCGCTACACGGCGGCGGCTGTCCTCGGTGACGGTGTAGGTGCGGCCTGCCGTGTCCTTGGCGGTCCACTGGCGGCCCGTGGCGGCGGCTTCCTCGTGCCAGTGCAGGGTCTCGCGGCGGCGGCGCCGGTGGGCCGCCGCCCACATGGCCGCCGCCAGCGCGGCCTCGCCGTTGGTGCGCAGGGGCACCAGGCGCAGCACCTGGCGGCCGTCCCTCTCGTAGATGTGCAGGCGCGCCTCAAGCACGGTGCCGTCCAGCTGGCGCGTCTCGGTGACGATGTACGTGTACTCGTTGTCCTGGGCGCGCCAGTTGGTCTCGATGAACGCCGCATACCCGGTGTGGCGCTGGCGTTTAGGCGGCCCGAACCGGGGGCGGGCGGCTTCCAGGCTGCGGTGGCACAGGGCGCAGTCGGCCTCGGCATGGGTCAGCGTCCAGGAGCGGCGGGTGTCGGCGCGGGTGGCGCCGCACACCGTGGCGGAGCCGTCCGGGGTGCGCACGGCCAGGTGCACCTTGGTGCCGCTGGTGAGGTTGAGGGCTCGCCACTGCACCACGGCTACACGTACTTTCCGGTGCGGCGGTCCTGGGGCAGGCGCACGTGCTTGGGGCTCGACCAGATGTGCTCGCCTGCCAGCTGGCTGCGCGTGAGCGCGTGAGTGCGCTTGAGTTGGGCGCGCTGCTCGCGGGTGGCGGGGTCGGTCTCGATCGCCACGACGGTGGCGGTGTACCAGCGGGTGACGTCCAGGTACTCCACGTCGGTGCCGGGGGTGAAGGCTTCGCGCTCGGCCGGGGTGAAGCGCATGCGGGTGGCTGCCATGGGTGGCTCCTCACTCAATCGTTTAGCTATATGCTACATGATGGGTTGCATAAAGGTGCCCCCGGGGTGGGCCCCGGGGGCGGGTGTCATGCCCGGCGGCGCGGCTGCTCGATCACTTCGACCCGCGTCTGGGCCCGCTCGCACAGGTCCCAGGTGACCGGGTGCAGGTGGCCGTCCTCGCGGAGCACGGCCAGCGCCAGCCGCAGCTCGGTCCATTTGCCGTCGTTGTGGACGCTGACCACGGTCCACGCGGACTCGCACTCCACGTCCTCGGTGCGCAGGCAGTAGCGGGTGAGGTCTTGGCGCATGTGCCAGTCGATGTAGAACCGCTCCTGATCGGGGTCGGGCTCCAGCAGGCGCAGGTTGTCGGCGGTGGCCTGCGGCATGGCCGCCACCACCTGGGCGCCGGGCTGGAGGTCGGATACGGGGCGGATGGCGAGGTTGCGCACGGGGTGCTCCTTGCGGTTGGGGCTAGCAGCCCAGGCGGATGCATTCCACGTCGTGCTGGGGCAGCACGGCGTAGTCGTAGCTCATGTGCTCGGGCTGGTTCTGGTAGTTGAACAGCACCGCGCCTACGGTCACCACCACCACGTCCTCGCCGTCCTGCACGTTCTCCACCGTGACCACCAGGTTGCGGTCTACGGCGTCGCGGTCCATGCCGAAGCGCTGCGGCTGGCGGCGGCACAGCACCTCCATCGATCCGGCCCCGGCCGACAGGTTGGTGGGCACCTGGGCCAGGGGCACGGTGGGCACGCCCAGCAGCACCTGGTCGCCTTTGCGCAGCTGCGTGACGTTGCGCAGTACGGTGGGATAGTCGGACATGGGGCCTCCTTGAGGGTTGACGTGTTAGCTATATGCTACATGAGGGCTGCCATTATGCCAACGGGGGGCGCGGTGAACCTGCACATCCAGGTCTAATCCGGTAAAAAGCCCTGCTCAGCCGATACCATCGTGAACATGGACATAGTCGGCTTTCTGGTGGTGCTGGGCATCAGCGCCCGGCTCACGCGCCTGGTCACCCACGACGAGATCATGCAGCCGCTGCGTACCAAGGCCGGAACCGGCTGGATCGGCTTCATGGTCCAGTGCCCCTGGTGCGTGGGCCTGTGGATCGCCGGGGCGGTCACGCTCGTGTACGCGCTGCTGCCCGCCACCGGCCGCGAGGCCGCCGCCTGGGTGGCCGCCGCGCTGGCCGCCAACCTGCTGTGGGCCCTGGCGCAAGACGTGTGGGACACCGTGCAGGAGCTGCACCGCGAGCGCACCCTGGCCGTGGCCCAGCCGCAGCCAGGGCCGCCGCGCGGGCGCGGCGCCCGCCACCCCCACCAGCACACAGGCCAGGAGTAGCCCCGTGGCCGCCCGCTACCGCAAGAAGCCCGTGGTCATCGAGGCCATGCCCTGGGACGGCACCCCCCAGGCGGCCGAGCCCATCATCACGTGGGTGCTCGACCACGACGGCAACGCCACCTACTGGTGCCGCGACCCCAAGGCATGCGCGCGGGCCGGACACGCCACCGGCCAGCACGACATCCGGCTGCGCACCCTGGAGGGCGACATGCTGGCGCGCCCCGGCTGGTGGGTGGTGCGCGGCATCGAGGGCGAGTTCTATGCCGTCCGCCCCGACATCTTCGACGCCACCTACGAGCCCGAGCAGGAGTAGGCCCATGCCGCGCATGAAAGAGGACTGGTGGCGGTGGCGCAAGCCGGGCCGCCCCGCGCCCGAGATGCAGCTGAGCGTGCGTCCCGTGGACACCAGCATGCGCGTGTCCAGCCTCAACAGCCACCGGCAGGACTGGCAGGCCGACGCCTGGGACGCCTACCGCGACAACGTAGGCGAGTACAGCGCCGTGGTCAACTGGCGCGCCAGCGCCATCAGCAGGGCCAGCCTGTTCGTGGCGCGCCTGTCCGACGACCCCGACGCCATGCCCGAGCCCGTCGAGGACCCGCTGCTCAACGGCCTGCTGGAGCGCCTGGGCAGCGGCGGCGCCGCCGGGTACAGCCAGCTGCTCAAGCGCATGTCCATCCATATGGACGTGCCCGGCGAGACGATCCTGGTGGGGCACGAGAACCCCGAGCGGGGCCAGGTGTGGTTCCCTGCCAGCACCGACCAGATCACCACGTGGGGCGGCAACGTGGCCGTTCAGGTGGACAACACCGGCGACCCCAACGTGGACTACCTGGAGATACCCGACCCCGCCCGCGACCCGCAAGCGGTGCGCACCACGGTGCTGCGCCGCATCTACGAGCCCGACCCCCGCACGCCCTGGCTGGCGATCAGCCCCGGCCGGTACGCGCGCAAGCCGCTGCGCATCCTGGACCGCCTGACCGACCGCGTCAACGCCAACACCCTCAGCCGCCTGATGAACAAGCTGATGCTGGTCAGCGGGGACGTGGCGCTGCCCACCATGCCCGACCGGGCCGACCTGCACGCCGACCCGCAACTGGCGGCGTTCATCTACGGCGCCACCACCGCTATCGCCGATGCGGAGAGCCCCAGCGCGGTGCTGCCCATGATCGGGCGCGTGGCCGGGGAGGTGGCGAACAAGATTGAGATGATCGACTTCGGCACCCAATTTGACGAGCAGCTGGTGCCGCTGTTCGACCTGTTCGTGCGGCGCCTGGCGCTCATGCTCAACGTGCCCCCGGAGATTCTGCTGGGCATCGGCGACTCCTCCACGTTCGCCAACGCGTACCTGGTCAGCGAGGACGCCGTGCGCATCCACCTGGCGCCCACCCTGGAGATGCTGTGCGACGCCCTGGCGCGGGCGTATTTCCGTCCGGCGGTCAAGGGCCTCAACGCGGAGCTGGGCCGCGAGATTTACGACCCGGAGTCGTACACCATCTGGTACGACACCGCCCGCCTGACCCAAGCAGCCGACCGCAGCGAGGACGCCCGCGCCGACTACGAGCTGGGGGCGATCGGTGCGGAGAGCCTGCGCCGGGCCACCGGCTTCAGCGACGACGACGCCCCCACCGCCGACGAGGCCCGCACCCGCCTGCTCACGCAGCTGGCGCTGGGCCGGGTGCCCATCGCCGATGCGCAGCCCTACCTGGACGCCATGGGCATCAGCCTGGAGGCCGTGCCCGACGTGCCCGGCCGGGCCGCCACACCGGTGGCCCGGCCGGGCACGTCGGGCACGGCCTCCAGGCTGATGCCCATGGCGTCCAG
>ERZ777006.25-NODE-25-length-18221-cov-76.182264_pt1 | contig 18221 bp, 24 predicted proteins | sample MGYA00374959_ERZ777006 | MGnify/ENA primary metagenome ERZ777006 (study PRJEB29305, sample SAMN08776659) | plant metagenome | isolation source: Switchgrass | host: Panicum virgatum | place: USA: Austin, Texas | collected 2014-11-04 ... | reverse complement strand
CTGCGGTCCCGCCCCCGCCGGTCCCGGCTCTGCCTGGGGTCCGCACGCCGGAGGTTTCGGCCGCACTCCAGTCCGAGGAGGCCGCCGTCGATGTCGACGGCGTGTCCGCCCGGGATGGCGTCCGGGGCGCGATGGTGGTCGCGATCGGTATCGCGGTCGCCGCCCTGCGCGGCATGACCCAGTGGCTGGGGGATCGCCGGCAGCGCTTCCAGGACCACGCGCCCGTACGCGAGGCCGCCGCGAAGGCGAAGGCCGGGGAGATCAAGGCGCAGGCCGAGCACGCGGCGGCCCTGCGGAAGATCAGCAACGATGCGACGCAGGCTCGCGCCAAGGGTGGGGCGTCCGTGTCGAACGGCGGCGGGAAGTCCAGCGGCGGTTTGTTCGGGGGCAGCTCGTCCGGGGCGAAGGGCGCGTCCGCCAAGGGCAAGACGGCGGCCAGCCCGTCCGGCGGGCTGCCGGTGAAGAAGACCGGGAAGGAGTCCCCGGCCTCAGTCGGCAAGGCGGCCAGCGGCAAGGGCGCGGACCTCAAGAAGCTGGACAAGCCGTCCAAGGGGGTCAAGTCCCCGATGGGCGGCAAGTCGTCGAACTCCCACGGATCCAGCCCGGCGCTGGAGCGCGCCCGAGGCCGCCAGGAGCGGAAGGCGGCCGGTCAGCAGGCCAAGGCTCAGCGGCATGCGGACCGGCAGGCGGCCCGATTGCAGAACCGGGCGAAGGACCAGGACGCGGCCCGCGACCGCACGAACGGGGCCAAGCAGGCCCGCCAGGCGGCGCGGGACAAGGTCCGCACCGCCCGTATCGAGGCCAAGGGGGCGAAGAAGCAGCAGGCCCGCGACGCCCGGTTCGAGGCCAAGCAGAAGGCGCGGGAGGCCCGGCAGGAGGCCAAGCGGAAGAGGAAGGAAGACGCAGCAGCCGTCGAGCCGGACCGCACCATGCTGGGGCAGGCCGCCGCGAAGGCGGCCCGGCGCCGGCTGAAGAAGCGCCGCAAGAACCTCACCCCGCCGATCATTAGCAAGGTCAAGAAGCCCAAGAAGAAGGGCAGCAAGACTAAGGCCAGCGACAGTACGACAGCGGCCACTACCACCGCCCCGAAGGTCGACCTGACCAAGAAGCCCAAATCCGCCCCGGGAACGGGCGCCACCGCGGCCCCGAAGGTTGATCTGACCAAGAAGCCGAAGGCGGGTAAGACGGGCAGCACCGCGGCCCCGAAGGTCAACCCGAAGAAGAAGCCCAAGACCTCCTCGGGGAAGAGCCCCAAGCCCGCGTCGGGGACCTCGGGAACGGGCAGCACAGCGGCCCCGAAAGTCAATCTCAAGAAGAAGCCCAAGCCCAAGGTCGGGACCGGGACGGCGGGCGGCACCGCCGCCCCAAAGGTCAACTTGAAGAAGAAGCCGAAGGCGGGCAAGGCGTGGTCGCGGATCTGGGGGAAGAAGCCGAAGCCCACTCCAGCGGCCCCGAAGGGCGGCAGCAGCAGTAGTGGCCCTACGGGCAGCGGCCCGGCCGGTGGCGGAAGTGCGAAGGCGAAGGGTTCCAGGCCCGGTTCGCGGTCGCGGCGTAACCGCCGGCAGCAGGCCCCGCCGAGGCAGGAGCCGCGTACGGACGGTACGTGGCTGAGGCCGCCGCCGGGGATGAGGGCGACCTACTCCGTCACGCTCACCCGGCTCGATCAGGAAAAGCCCAAAGTGGCCCCGGCCGCTCTCACGCGTGGCCGCTTGGGGCTTCCGGTCGGCAAGTCAGCGTCCCGGGCGGCCAGGGCCGCCGCGGTGACCGGCCCGGCACCAGCAGCACAGAAGGGAGCGCGGCCGATGGGCGGAGCGCCTGCCGTTGGAGATACCCAGTTCACGGACAGCGATCTGACGGTCTACGACGTCGTCGAGTCGGACGAGGACATGGCACAGGAGATCATGGCGGGCGCCGAGCACGCCCGGCTCGTCGCTGACCGCTGCCAGCGCCTGGCGGGCGCGATCGAGGCTCTGCGGGCGGAGCTGCTGGCCAAGAGCGTGCCCGGTGTCTTCGTCGGGTGGTGTATCCGCCTGATCGAGCGGGCTGGGGTCGTGGAGAGCAAGGCCGAGGCGGTCGCGGCGGGGCTGCCTCGCGCGTCGGAGGCCATCGCTCAGGCCGGGCAGGTCGCGGCCGAGCACGACAAGCCCGTTGCGGACGTGGTCCGCGACATGGGCCACACCGCACCCGCTGACGCCTCGTACCACAAGGAGTAGCAATGGCAATGGACCTTGCACGTGTGGGATCCAAGGTCGTCGAGCTGTTCGCCGACGGCATCACGTACACCGTCGCCACAGCCAAGCTGGGCATGGCGTCCATGGCCATGCTCGCCCTGAGCGAGTCCGTGCGCGGCGCCTACAACTACGTCGAGGACTGCGCGCGGTCGGTGGACACCCTGGCCGACACCGCCAGTGCCATGTGGGTCGAGGGTGTTGTCGTCGACGCGCACCGCGACGCGGCGGCGGTCATGCGTGGCGTGCTTGCCGATGCTGAGTCGCTGGCCAACGAGGCGGAAGAGATGGCCCGGGACTTCACCTCGGCCAAGGAAGAACACGAGGCCGACTACGGGCCTGTGCACGAGGCCGTCGTGTCCAAGCCGGGCGCTTTGGCCGACCGGACGTACTACAGCAACCGATAACCCCCGGCGTGGTGGCCGGCCCGTGGACTACGGGCCGGCCACCACGCCCTGTTTTCCGATCGGAGGTAGCCCTCATGTTCGCTCGCGCGCGTGCCACGGCCGGCCGTGTGGCCACCGTCGCCGGGTCCGCGGTTCTCACCGGGGGCCTGTTCACCGACTTCCTGACCACCCCTGGCGCCCTCGCCGCCGCCGCGGCGGCCGGCGTGGGCCTGGCCACGAACATCAAGATCTGGCGCGACGCTCCCGACTCGGTGAAGACCGAGGCCATCACGGTCTACGCCGCACCGCACGCGTTCTGCGCGGCCATCCTCGTCGGTGAGCGCCTGGCGCCCGACGGCGCCCTGTCCGTGCTCGTGCAAGCGGGCTTCGTCGCGTTGTGGACCGGCGCCACCTGGGTCATACGGCCCGCAGAGGCAGCCCGCGAGCTTGTCGACGAGGCGATCGACCAGGAGATCGCCGAGGCGAACCAGGGGAAGGACGCCGAGCCGGCTGGCGAGATCGCCGAGGTAGTCGTCGTGCCCGAACCCGTCTACGCCAGCCCGCAGGCCCGTTGGTGGGCCGAGGAGATTGCCGTCGAGGACGGCATCGCCCCCAACACCGTGCTCCTGGACTACCAGCAGGTCAGCGAGAAGTGCGTGGCGGCGATCATCGGCTCCGACCAGCGTGGGACCCCGGTGACCGTGCCCGAGAACTTCACCGCTCGGCTGTCGGCATACCTGGACATGCCGGAAGAAGTGATCGAGATAGGGCCCGTTCCCGGACGCGGCGCCGGCGTGCGGCTGCTGGTCGTGGGCGAGCGCCCCGCATCCGCCGAGCCCGAGCCCGCGCCTGAGCCGGAAACCGCCGACAGCGACGAGGAGACGTGGGCGGCCATCGCCGCCACCGCCATGCCCGGCGTCGAACTCGTCGAGGCAACCACCTACGAAGTGCGAAGGGAGCTGACCTGACCGATGGCCGTGAAGGAGTACGTCCTGCGCACGCCGCCGGGCGGGGTGAAACGCTACGACCATGACGCGCTGTGCGACCTGCTGGACGTGGACGACCGGTCGCGGGTCATCTTCGAGCAGGGCGTAGGCCGTGAGGCCATCGTGCGGGTCTACCCCTCCAATCCGCTGATGAACATGCGGGACATTCACGTGGACGACCTGCTGATGGACGCTCGCGGCCGGATCATGCTCGGCACCTACTACGACGGGTCGCCGCTGCGCTTTCGGCTGTTCGACCCCAAGACCGGCAACGCGCAGCGTGGCGCCATCTTCGGCACCACCGGCGCCGGAAAGAGCAGGCTGGTTCAGGCGATCCTGGTCGCAGCCAAGCGGTCCGGCATCGTCGTCCACCTGGCCGACCTGAAAAGCGGCCAGTCCGTCCCCGAGGCCCACGGGCAGGTCGCCACCCGGGTCACCACGCAGTACGAGGCGATCCTGATGCTGCGCGGCCTGGTCCACGAGGCTGAACGCCGCATGAAGGTGTACGCCGGGCGGGGCCGGAGCGGGTTCCTCATCAACGACCCTGACCCGCTGACGTACGGGATCGTCGACGAGGCCAACCGGCTGTTGGAGAAGGGCGCCCCGTTCCGCGACGAGGCGGCCAGGCTCATCAAGGAGCTGGGCCGCACCGGCCGCTCGGTGGGCGTCGGCATCATCATCGCCGCCCAGGCCAGCCACCTTGAAGAACTCGGCGGCAGCGACACGCTGCGCGCCATGCTCAAGGAGGGCGAAGTCATCCTGCTGCGCTGGAGCAGCGCCATGATGCAGCAGCTCGTCGGCGACGGCCTGGTCCCGAGGGGAGAGGCGTTGCAGCCGATCCTGAAGGTCGTCGGGCGCGTACAGCGGATCCGCCGGTTCAACGAGGTGGCCGACGATGACGATGACGACGTCAACAGCCAGGGCATGCTCTACCACCTCACCGGGCCCCGCCCCACCAGCATGGCCCGCAGCTACGTCGTCGGCTCGATTGCCCCCTGCCCCGGCTACGACCCGCTGATCCTCGCCCTGTACGGCGACGGCGAGCCGCCGGGGGAGGCGATCGACCTGGAGGCGCACATGACCGCCAAGGAACGAAAGGCGGCCCGTGGCGGCGGCAAGAGCGGCAAGAGCGGCGACCAGGACGACGACGAAACAGACGAGGACGGGGAGTCCGACGAGGCGCCCGCGCCGGACGTGACGTCCATGACGACCGCCCAGCGGATCCTCGCCCTCCTGCCGGCGGACGGCATGGCCGAGGTGGACCTGCTCGCCGCCCTCAACGACGACGGCGGCCGGGAAGTCCGGCGCGGCACCTTGCGCACCACCATCAGCAACCTGCGCGGCCAGGGCAGGTTGGCCCGCCCTGACGGCAGCACACGCGTCGTCCCCGCGCCGACGGACGACTAACCCACACCCATCCACCAACGGCCCGGAGAACGCCTCTCCGGGCCGTTCTGCTGTCCCCTGGAGGGAGGCAACCCGTGCACACCGTCCAACTCCCCGCCGCCCCCGTCCAGGAGCCGCAGGAGGCCATTACACCCGTTCGCCGGAAGCCGCTCGGGTTCGACGCCCGCATGGCCGCCGCGTCCGAGGATGTGGCCGACCGATGCCGAAAGGCACTGCTGAAGTTCGACGTCAACAGCGCGACGCCTGGCACCCGGCTTGACCTCGCCGACGTCGTCCGCGGCCCCGTGCAGCTGCCCGAGCCGGACACGGTGCCGTACCCGACGCCAGCCGCCGCGACCCTTCAGCGCGCCGCCCGGCGCCTGGCCACCGGCGGATGGTGCCAGCACGACCTGGTCGACGCCGACGGCGCCCGCTGCCTGTACGGCGCCATCAAGGCCGAGGCGCCCACCGCGGCGGCCGAGCGCGCCGCCTTGGCCGTGCTCCTGGACGTCATCCGCCGCAGCTTCCCGGACGCCGACTCCGTGCCTCAGACCAACGACCACCGGCTGCGCGACGCCGAGGCCGCCGTGCAGCTGCTCGACGACGCCGCCCGCGTGGCAGACGCCCGCGGCATCTGACAGCTTGGCCCGGCCCGGTGCTGCCCCGCTTCACGGCGGGACGGTGCCGAGCCCGGCAGAAGCCCGGGGTAACCCCACCAGGAGATCGCATGACCGGTACCGAGGTATTTGAGACCATCCGCTACACCGCCGACGTCGTGGCCGTCACCCCCGATGGGCGGGTCTTGCTGATCGAGCGCGGCTGGGACCCCTACGAGGGGCACTGGGCCCTCCCGGGAGGGCATGTTGACCCCGGGGAGACCAGCCTCGCCGCCGCGGCCCGCGAGCTGGCCGAGGAAACCGGCGTACATGTGGCGCCTGCTGACCTGCGGCCGATCGGCGTCTTCGACCGGCCCGGCCGGGATCCGCGCGGCCGGTACGTCACGGTCGCCTACTTCGCCCGGGTGCCCGCCGACACCGCGGTCACCGCCGGGGATGACGCCCGCAGCGCCCGGTGGTGGCCCCTGGATGCCCTGCCTGCGCGGCTCGCGTTCGACCACGCCGACATCCTCGACGCCGTCCCGAGGCAGCACGACCCCAGCCGGATGATCACCATCGACGGCTTGACCGCCAAGTACGCCAGCAGGATCGCGGACGCGATCGGCCTCGACGTCGCCGGCTACGCATCGACCCCTGACGGCCTTGCCGGACTTCTCTACGACGCCTCGGACAACTTCACGCCCCTCGACCAGACCGGCGGCTGGCTCGCCGAAACCGCGGCCGACCTGGACGCCATCGCCCGCCTCGGCGACGACGGCCCTAAGACCCAGAGCCTCCTCCGACGCATCGACGGCCGCCTCCACGAGGTCGCCCAGGCCCTGAAGCAGCACAACTAGCCCACCATCCGCAGACGGCCCGGAGAGCGTTCTCCGGGCCGTCTGCTGCCCCTGCACTGAAGGAGAACCCCTTGCTCAAGACTCTGACCATCAAGCAGCCGTGGGCCGATGCCATCGTCCACGGCACCAAGCGCACCGAGAACCGCACGTGGACCACCCGGCACCGCGGGCGGCTCCTGGTGCACGCCGGCGCGGCCTACGACCAGATCGCCCGCTACGTCATCCCCGCAGAGGACCGGGCCGACTGGCCCGACGCACGCAAGGCACTCATCGGCCTGGCCACCCTCACCGACGTCCACCCGGCCACCGGCGGCTGCTGTGCCCCCTGGGGCGAATCCGGTGCCGGCGTCTACCACTGGACGCTCACCGACGTGGTCGCCCTTCCCGAGCCCGTGGCCTGTCCCGGCCGCCTCGGACTGTGGACCCCGCCCGGCGAGCTGATCCATCAAGCCATCCGCCAGGTCAGTGTGGTCTCGTCAACGGAAGATCGCCGATGACCACGCTGAACGCCCCTGGAAAGCTCGTGGTGCTGGTCGGCATCCCCGGCAGCGGCAAGTCGACCTTCTGCGCCCGGTACCCGGACAGCTGGCGGGTCTGCCTGGACGAGTACCGGCTTGCGGCAACCGATGACATGGCCGACCAGTCCGCAACGCCGGTGGCCGCGCGGATCCAGAACCTGCTCCTGGACGCCCGGCTCGCCCGCGGCCGGATCACCCTGGTTGATTCCACCAACATCTACCCGCACGTCAGGGCCGGACTGCTGGCACGCGCCCGCTACTGGCAGCGCCCCACCACCGCCGTGCTCTTCGACGTACCGCTCGCCGTGGCGCACGCGCAAAACGCCGACCGCGTGCGGGTCGTCCCCGCGCATGTGCTCGACGAGCTGCACGCGCAGATGCCCACCGTCGACCAGCTGCTCGACGAGGGGTTCACCACCGTGCGCCTCGCGTCCGAAATCGCCTCAGCGTTGTTCAGCGCCCGCCGGTAGTTCAGCAAAGCGCGGGGGTCGGGCCGCTCGAATCGGCCCGACCCCCGCACGACTCTACGAAGGGATCACCCAGATGATGAACATCGACGCCCGTCCGTCGGTTTGGGAGTGCCACCTCGGCCGCGTCGCGGAGCAGCGTCACCTCGTCGACCCGGCCGACGCCGCATTTGCTTCGCTCGCCGTCGACCACCCCGACCGGTGTTCCACCGATGCCGACTACCCCGGCTGGAACCCGCACTCCACACACACGCTGCGTACCATGCGCCGGCATCCCCTGCGGCCCCGCCAGCGCCGGATGAACGCCGGCGACCTCAAGGCGCTGCTCGCCAACGTGCCCGACTGGGCCGCCGTCGAGATCGTCACCTACGACGAACTGGAACTCCCCGAGGAACACGACCCGTGCGTCGAGTACTCGGCCGGCGTCCTCAGCATCGAGGCGGCATCATGAGCGCCTACATCGTCATCTCCTGCGATGCCGAGAACAGCCCCGGTGACCGCTGCATGGCCGAGGACTCGCCCTTCGGCTCGCCACGGACGGCCACCGAGGCCCGCCGCCGCCTCCACCGAGAGGGCTGGCGCCGCACTCGCGACGGCCGCGACCTGTGTCCCACCCACGCCGACCAGCGAGCCGCCGTATGAGCGACATCGACGCCCGTCTTGATGCGGCCACGCGTACGGTGCTCGCCGAGATCAGCCGGACCGACGCCAAAGCCGGCGTGCTCCTCACCGCGTTCAGCCTGCCGCTGGCAGCACTGGTCGCCGCGGTGCCGGGCCAGGCCTTACCCGTCCTGGCCGCCGTCCTCGTCGGCACCGGCGTCATCGGCCTGGCGGCCTCCATGCTCGTCGTCCTGTTCGTCGTGCGGCCCAGGATCGGTGGGGCCGCACGCGGCAGCTACCTCTACTGGAGCCTGTGCACCGAGGACGAACTGGTCGATGACCTTCAGGCACCGAAGGAGCAAGCTGCGCACGTCATTCGCCTGTCCCAGATCGCCCGCCGCAAGTACACCGGGCTCCGTATCGCCGGTGACATCACGGCCGGCGCGCTGCTCGCCCTCACCGCCGGCCTTCTGACGGCTCTGCTGTAGTACTCCAAGGCCCCCAGGCCGCTGCCCGAGCTCGGGCAGCGGCCTGGGGGCCTTTCTGCGTGTTCGGGATCACTCGGCCCGCAGGGCCAGAAGCCAAGGGCTTCCCACACGGGCCCGTACAGCTCACCAGAGATGCTTTGGGTTGGGCGGGCACTGTGCGGGTTCAAACGACGTGGGGGCTCCGCCCCCACACCCCTGGGCCCTCCACAGAGGGGAGGGGGCGCCGTTTTTGATCTTTCGGTCTGTGGGTGGTGTTGGGGTGGTGGGGTCGGGGGGTTCCCTCCGCGGTTGGGCCCCCGGAGGGGACCACGGTGTCACGGGCGGCAGCAGGGCAGGCGTCCGGGCCGTCGAGGGTGTCCGGGAGCATGCGGGCGTAGTGGTTGATGACCCGGGCCAGGGTCTTCGGCACGCTCAAGATCAGCTCTGCCTCGGCGGAGCGGGGTTCCTCGGCCAGCTCAGGGATGCGCTGCTTGAGCCGGCTGATGGTCTGCTGCACCTGGTCGGTGGCGAACGCGGCAAGGACGCGGACCTGCTCGGCGGTGGGCAGGACGGCGATGGTCGGGGTGGTCATGGCTGTGGAGCGTACGGGCGTCTGCGCGGCCGGCTCAGGCGGACGACTCAAGTGCCGTCTTGCGGGTGATCAGCCGGCCGCGCCGTGCCGCTTCTCCACGCCATCAACGGCTTTCGGTTTGGAAATCCTCTGAAGCGAATCTGTATGTCCGCTTCAAGATCCACCCTCGCATCTACTCGATCATCCACCACCATTTACTCTTCCCTTCATCGTCCTCACTGATCCAAGATCACAAGAGGATGTACCAAGGCGCCTCCCCTGACGGGGAGGCACGCCCCCCGCGAGGGGAGGTCCCTTGGTACATCCCCCCAGCACTGATCTTGGGCTGGGGGGATGCTTCATCGGTTGCGTCGTGAGCTGACCCTTCCCGTCCGGGCGTGGGTAGGGTCAGCGGCGACCAGGGGAGGCGGGGCCGTGACGGATATCAACGGGCTGCTCGCACGAGACGTCGCGGTGACCATCATCCGCGTCATGGGCTGGCAGACGGCCGCCCGTACGAGCGCCTTCGGCATCGACCAGGAGCGCATCGAGCACCCTGGCGATGGCCGGTGGATCGGCGTGACCAGCAGCCTGCACCACACGTGGGTAACCCTCCACGCCGGCCGGATCCGCGCTGGGGAGTTCGCCGCTCCCGAGGTGGAGTCGGGCCGGCTGGACGGAGCCGACCAGGCGGTGCTGGCGCTCGCGGTCCGGCGGCTGTGGGAGCGCCTAGACGGCCTGGAGGAGAAGACTCTGTAGGGCCGGCCCTGGGGGCCCGGGTCGAGGAGAAGGAGTTCTACTTCATCCCCATGGCTATGGCGACCGCGCGTGCCGCCCAGCCGGGCAGCACGTCGACAGCCGCGCCGGGGTGGCCATGCCCCACGCCGCGAGCCATGCCGCCGTACTGTGTGTACCCCGCGACTACGAGCCCGGAGGGATCGACAGGCACGGCTGGTGGCCACAGACGGGTCAGCCACAGCCACGTAGCCATCAAAGATGCTGTGGCATCCGGTGTTGGGGCGGCCGGGGCAGTGTCGAGACTGTGTGCCAGCTCCTCGCCGACGAGTATCGCGGCCAGGTCTCGGATGTGCCTGGCGCCCAGGTCGCAGTGCCTCAGCAGCTCCTCCAGCGGCACCTCATCCGGGGTGCGACCGGTCTGCTCGGCGAGCGCCTGGAGGACGGTGGCGAGGACACCGCGGATTCCCACCCAGTCCCAGTCGTTGTCGTTGCGCAGGGCCGGCGGCACGCTCGCCGCGGCGATCTCCTCGGCCCGCGCCAGCGCCCTTTGCCAGGTCGTCGGTTGCTCCCGCATGCGTGGCACACTACGGGGCCTGCCCCGGGTACGGTCGGCCCATGACCGAGCTCCAGTTCACCGCCCGCGAGGCCTGGATCCACCTCAAGGCGCCGGGCTTTGAGGGGCAGGTGCCGGTGGAGTGCGGCGAATGCGGCGCCCGCGAAAGCCTGGCCTTCACCGCGGTCGATTCCGACGCCTACCTCGTCTGCCCAGCCGGCCACGCCACCCGGGACGCTCGACTCACCGCCGCCGTCGTGCGCGCCGCGGTCCCGCAAGCAGTGGCCGGCAGCACCCTGGACCATGTGACCTTTCACGTGGCGGCCGACGACTGAGCCGTCTGGAGTCAGCGCAGGACGGCGGCCCAATGAGCCAGAACCGAAGGGAGCTCCTCGGCGTCCACCCACGCCCGGAACAGCTGCTCGCCCCGCTGCTCCGGGGTGCCGGTGTACACGCCGACAATCGAGCGGTCGTGCATGAGCGCGTCCTCGTCGGCCGCGTAGCTTTCATTCCACACGCACACGTATCCCTGGCGGTACGTCAGCGGTCCGATCTCGTACATGTCGCCGGGCGACCCGGGACCTGCCTGTATGTCCATGTTCCCGGGACCTTAGCCCGCCCCGCGGTGATCCGTTTACCTGGGAAGCCCCCCGACCGGCTACGGCGTACTTCGACTGCTGACCCTCCCTGCTCTGGAGGGGGAGGCCGGGGGTTGCTTCACCCGTTGCCTGAACCGTTGCGTGGACGGTTGCCTCCGCGGTTGCTCTACCAGTCGCGCCATGAGTTGCACGACCCTCGGGCAAGCCCCCGGTGTTCCCGCAGATGAGCCCGCGTGGGCAAGCCCCTCCCGGCCGCCGACATCTCCTCCTGCAACAGTCAGGAGGAGAACCTGTATACGGATCCGGGGACGCCCGGTAGCACCTCGCGCCCCTCTCGGATCGACGCCAGGGCCGAAATCAGGGCCTCCCTCTGACGGCCTGCTAGATGCTAGAGACCAGGTCGGACGGCATTTTGAGTGCTAGCGGGGGTGCTATGTCTAGCACCCGAGGGTGCTAGAGCTGCCGGCGATTTCCGCGGCGCGGGGGTACAGGAGTGGTACAAAAACGTACGGTCACAGGCGAACCGCGGAGCCCGGTGTAGCACTACACATCTGTGCTGCTCGCCCCGTACATGGGTGTAGACGTCTGGGTCGAACGGTGGAACATCCCTGGAAAGGCCGTCTGCGATGCCCTCTCAGGTCCTCAGCACCCGTCTTGCTCCCCACGTCTACGACCAGCTCCGTGAGCTGGCTGAACGCCGGGGAACGTCCCTCGCTGCCACGGCGGCCGACCTGTTGACCGCCGCCCTGGCGGACCCGGCCCAGACGCCGCCAGCAACGGACGGCGCCCTGGTCTCGTCGGTGCGCTCGGTGCTGGAGGACGTCTCCGCACCGCAGGCCGTCCTGCACCGGGAGATAGCAGTGCTCCTGGCCCGCACGATCGAGCGCAGGGAACGGGGTCATCTGTCCGCCGTGAAGCCCTTGCAGGACGCCATCTCCGCCGCGCTGAAGGCCCAACGGAGTGCGGACCAGCCCAGGGACGCCGACCCGATGATTGCCGATCTGCTGGCCAGCCTCGGCGGCCCTGGCGGGCTGCTGTAGGCCGGCCGCTTCACTGCTCGGGCAGAGTCACCGCTCACGCAGCTCGTAGGGGTTGATCTCCCCGTACCGGTCGTCGGACTCGGTCAGGTCAAAGCCCTCTTCCCACGCCGAGGTCTCCGGCCAGTTGGCCGGGCCGCCGACCCGGAACTGCGGATGCCCCCAGCGAGGCTCACCCACGCAAAACGCGTGCACCTGAGGCTGTGCGTCGCTGCTGCGACGGACGAACTCCTCGTCGTAGATCAGGAAGTGGCCCATGTCGTCGCGGTCCTCGCGGATCTCTTCGGGCAGCGTGACCACCCGGGTGATCTTGTCGTCATCGCAGTCGACTTCGACCATCACCGGCATCACGTACCGGACCCACCTCCGCGCCATCAGCCCTACCCCTCATCGCATGGAAACCGGCCGACACCGTACCCACCCCGGGCCTACGGCCGGCCCGCTTCACCAGGACGTACCACGAACGGGGAAACCGGTCCTTGCCGCGTCCACGCCAAGGACCCTGGGGAATACGAGCAAGATTTTTCGCGCGGCCGACCCTCTACCGCAGGTCAGCCGGACGAATTGCTCTCATCTGCAATGGCGCGCGTCACCCAGCGGCCGTCGCAGCCACGGGCCTATCCGTCACCTCAGTGGATCCCGAATTTTGAGAGTTTTGAGAGTCCCCTACGCGCGCGCACGCGAAGGGTTATCGCCGCCCGTGGCGGGCGCGCGGTGGACCACCTCGTACCGGTCGTAGCGCGGCGGGCCAGGCCAACCCGGCGAGCGGGTCTCTTCCGACGGGCCGGACACGCGCACAGCGGCCAGGTGCGAGAGCCTGTGCCGCCACGTCTCGTAGACCCACCGGGCCACATCACCGGGGCCGCACTGCTCTCGCAAGGCCGCGTCGACCTCGTTGAGATGCCGCCGATCCAATACCGCGGCGACCCACGCGTCGAACTCGAAGAACGCCACGCGGACGCTCACTGATTCAGCATCTGTGAAGTCCTCCACGCTGGAGGTCTCCAGCGACACGGACCACTGGTGTCCGTGGATCCGGTGGCACGCGTGCCACCGAGGCATCAGCGGCTCGGTGTGCGACGCGGTGAAGTCGGCGGTGTGGGTCAACGTCATCAACGGATACCCCCTGGTTGGCAGCACATCATCCCATCGCCCCTACTGCGGGCGCCGGCACCAGCCGGGATCCAATCAACAGCGGGGGGCGGAAACGGTCGGTTCCGCCCCCCTCCCGTTGATGTCGGCGCCTTGAGGGGCCTCGGTCACCGTCACGGCCCCTTTCCCCACCGGTCGGTCCGGCGGCGAGTGCACCCTGCCCCGCCGGGCCCGGGGGGAATCGGGTACGGGCCTGCACCCCGGCGCGTGGTCGCTTGGCGTGCGCCTGGTCGTGTCCGGACACGACCGTGGGGGACTCTCGGGAACCCTCCGTCCGTGCACCCTTTCCTGATAACGTCCCTTCTCACGAAAGGTCAGCCGAGGGGAGACAGGCCCGTGTTGGACGCCGAGAGCGAGATCGTCACCGCCGAGCTCGTGCCCATAGACACGGCCAGCGCGCCGCCCACGGCGCGGGACGCCGAGCGCGACGCCGCCATGGCCCACAAGGTCCGCGAGGACCTGGCCTCGCTGATGCCATCGAGCACGTCCCGGGCGTACCGCAGCGACATCACCCAGTACCAGGCGTGGTGTCGCACCGAGGGCCTGCCGGCGGCCCCCGCGACGGCTGACCAGCTCGCCCTGTACGTCGCATACCTGACGCTCACCACCCGGCCACGCACCAACCGGCCGTACTCGCCGCGCTCGATCGAACGGGCCATCGCCGCCATCCGTGCCGCGCACCGGGCCGCCCGCCTCGCCCCGCCCGACACCGAGGCCGCGCTGAAGTACCTCGCCGCCTACCGCAAGGCGCTGTCCGTGGCGAACGACCCCGCCGCCCTGCCCCGCCAGGCCGAGCCGGCCCGGCCCAGGCAACTCGCGCGCATGGTGGCCACGCTGGACCGCACGACGCTGCGCGGCGCCCGGGACGCGGCCGTGCTGCTGCTCGGCTACGCCATCGCCGGCCGCGAGTCAGAGATCGTCTCCCTGGACCTCTCCTCGGTGCGCGACACCGAGGAGGGCCTGTATGTGACCGTCTACCGGCGCAAGGTCGACATCTGGAGCGAGAACCTGCCCATCCCGTTCGCCGCGGATCCCGCCCTGTGCCCCGTACGGGCCTTCCGGCAGCTGCGCGAGGCCATGGCCGGCCGCGGGCTCACCGGCGGGCCGCTGTTCGTGCGCCTGGACCACACCGGCACCCCGGCCGCCGTCCTCGGCCGGCCCCGCCGCGACGGCACCGCCGATGCCACCGGCCGCCTCACCCCCGAATCCGTCGCCACCATCGTCGCCCGCACCGCCCACCGCGCCGGCCTGACCGGCCGCTTCACCGGCCACTCGCTGCGCCGCGGGTTCGTCACCGAGGCCCGCGAACGCGGCGTGCCCTTCGAACGGATCGCCGCACACGGCGGCTGGGATCCCCGCTCCCGCGCCCTGCTCGCCTACTCCGACCCCGGCCTGTCCATGGCCCACTCCCCGGTCTGCCTGTAGACCCACTCACCACCGAAGGAGACCCCGTGAGCACCGAATACGAGCAGTGGCAGCAGCGCACCGTCCACCGCCCCGACGACGTCCCCGCCCGCACTCCGCTGTCCTGGCAGGTGGAGAAAATCGACACTGCCGCCGAACGGCTGTCGAACCTGCTGCTACCCGCCGACTTCCCGCACGATGTCGACCGCGGCACCGTCGACGACGCCCTGACCCAGCTCGCCCTGGGCGAGTCCATCCGCCGCAGCGTCGCCCGGTTCCGGGCCGGCGACGTCCACCAGGCCCTCACCCTGGGGGCGACCTGGGCGCAGATCGGCGCCGCGCTCGACACCACCCCGGACGACGCCCGCGCCCTGCTGCGCACGTGGGCCGACGGCCAGCGGCGGCTGTATCAGAGCGACGTCGCCGAGGGACGGAAGCGGCCCATCGGGCTCGACGCCCAGGCGTACGCCGCGGTGCTCGCCCTGCTCGCCCTCGCCGACGACGAGCCGGCGGACCGGATTTCGCCCTGACTGTCGGTGGCGGCGTCTACCGTGGTGCGGACACGGCCAGACGCGTACCGCCGTTCGCCGCCGCCCTCGCGCCCACGCTGCCGGGGCACAGTCGGCCAAGGTCTCTCGGGGCCCGCGAAGTGCACGTTCCATCCTGCTGATGGCCTCGACGTACCGGGGCGGCGGGAGCGTGGGGACCGCCGCCGTCTGGAGTACGCCATGCCGAAGAAGCAGACCACCGCGGGCAAGAAGGCCCGCGCCGCGGCCCGCGAGGGCGAGAAGTTCACCACCGCCCGCCGCCTCGCCAACGACCGCCAGGAGCATCCGGAGTCGGAGCCGCCGCGCATCTACCGGACCGCCGGCGCCCCGTGCCCGGTCGACTGCGACGGCACCGCGCACCCCGGCGCCGTGTGCTGGCTGTGGCGACCACAGGACTCCAAGAACGTCCGGCACGAGGTACGGCGCGCGGCGCAGCTGCCGAACGGACGGGCCGGGGAGCTCTGCCACCGGTACGAGCCGCCGACGCCGGTCTACCCGAACGGGTCCTTCTTCGCGCGAGAGGCTACGTGGCTGCTCGCCCTGGTCTACGCGATGCTCACCGACCAGCACCCCGAGCTCCGCCCCGGCCGGGCAGAGCTGTGGGCGGCCGTCGAGACGGACGACCAGGCCGCCGTCGACGCGGTGATGGAGCCGCTGGACCGCGCCGCGGCCCGGCTGATGACGAAGGTGCCCAAGCAGTGGTGGGGCGAGGTGAAGCCGCGCCTGGACACGTACGCCGACTTCGTCGACACCGACGACCGGCCGCTACAGACCTGGCAGGAGATCGACGACCGGCACCACGTCGGCCGCCTGGTCGACCGGTGGCGCCAGGCGTGGAAGAAGACGCACCGCAACATGCACGGCTTCATGGAGGAACCCGGCGTGCTGTGGTCGGCACCGAAGGGCTGGCTGGACGACCTCCTGGTCGATCGGCACGGCGGTCACCACGACGGTGCCAGGGTCCGTCTCACCGACGGTCGTCCCGCCGTGGTGTACGCCGCGGAATGGGGCGAGGCAGGCCCACCCGTCGCCTACCGCGTCCGGGAGCTGGAGCCAGGCAAGCACGGCAACGCCGGAAAGCTGGTGCCGTCGCTCACCAGCGACGAGCTGGTGCCGCGCGAACAGATCGACACCGAGATCGGAGATGATGTGACCCGCTGGATCGAAGACCCCACCATGGAGGCCCCGGAGGGGCACCGGTGGATGCGGCCGGCGCCGGACGACTGCCCCAACTGTCCGTGCCACACCCTGCGCGTGTGCGAGACCCTGGCCTGGCACCGCGCGGACCGGCCCACCTACCCGGACGGCACGGAGTACGACAAGCCGTGCCCCTGCGAGACGCGCGAGGAGGAACGGGAGGTCTCGGCGACTGTCTGCGTGGACGGCGCGGAGTACGTCGTCAGCGCGACATTCCGCCTCGGGGGCCTGGTGACCGAGCGGATCTGGGAAGGCGTCATCGCCGACCCCGACGGGACGACCGCCCCGATTCCGCTCGCCATGGTCCTGCTCCACCCCGACATCGGCGGGCGCGGTGACACGGCCGTGGACAACCTCGGACGCGAGTGGATCCAGCACCCCTACGCCAGCCACGGCGGCCTGACGTACCTGATCACCGGCCTCCACCCCGAGGCGGAACGCGACCACGGCGCCTGACACTCAGGGACCCGCCAGATCCATCCGGCCAGGATCCGACTGTCAGCACGGCCCCGTACCGTGAACGACTGTCAACGTCCCCGCTGGCTGCGCTGTACGTGACACTCCAACCCCCGCCCCTCGGGCGGGGGTTCCGCATGCCCTGGGTAGCGTCACCGGCATGACGACCACTCGCCGCACCACCAGCCAGATCCTCGGCCACTGCCGCTGCGGCCACACCCAAGCCCGGCACACCGACCGCACCGGCCCCTGCCAGGGATACCCCGACGGCCGGCCATGCGGCTGCACCGGATACGCCCAGACCACACGGTGACCGGAGATCACGAGGCCATGGACGGCAACACTCCACAGGAAACAGCAGCGTGGAAACGCCTTGATCGCGAGCCCGAGAAGGCACACGCCCACTTCTTGACGTGGCTCGCCCTCGATGACCGGAACCTCGTCCGTGCCGCGAGGCCGATGCGGCTCTCACACAGCAGACTCTGTGCCCTGTCGTCCGAGTGGTCGTGGCAGGCCCGAGCCGCCGCCTACGACCAGGCCGAGGCCCGCCGCATCGCCGACGCCACATCAAGAGACCGAATCGCCGCCGCCCGCGCGGTCGCCCGCGACATCCGCGAGACGGCCGAGGCACGCCTGAAGGTGCCGGCGGCCGAGCGCGACCCTGCCGGCGTGCAGCGGCTCGCCGCGGCCATCAAGGCCATCACGCCGGCCGTCGAGGATCCGCCTCCTGTACAGGCCGTCCGGATCGACGTGGAGGGCCTGTACGCGGCCGTCAGGCTGCGCGAGCAGCAACGCGAAGCCGAGGAAGACGCCGCGGCGTAGAACCCCACAACCGCCCTCAGGCGGTATCGCCCTCCCAATACCAGCAGCCCGGATCAGCACCCGGCTGGGGCCCGTACCAGGCCCGACCACCCGGCCCGAACATCCCCGCCGGCCCGTCCGCGATCAGCGCCCCGCCCTCTGCCCGCTCCGCCGGACTCAGGCCGGTCACGTCGACCAACTGCCCGTCGAGCGGACCGCCCAGGAGCTCCACATACTCGTGGCCCGGCTCCGGGCCCGGATCCTCGTCAACATCGGCGCCGTACACCCGACGCCCCTCCCACGTCATGTCCTTGCCCCTCCACACCTGCCGGTGGGCAGACTGCCCCTTATGGCGTCTCTTCCGCGAACCGAGTGCCCCGTGTGCGGCCGTGACGTCGCCATCAGCCTCCAGGGACGAACCTGGCGACACGACCCCGCATCGGGACGCACCCCGGAGCTGAAATCCTGCCCCGGCAGCCTCAAACCGGTCCGACCGCCCGAGGGCGACCTGGTGCTGTTCCTCGACCCGGCCGACACCACGGCCACGGTCGCCGACCTCGACGAGCTGCCGGCACCACCAGGCCTGTTTTGAGGGATCCCTCGTCCGTACGACGTCGCACGGCCGACCCGCGGCGCTACCTTGGCCGCTCCGACAGCCAGGGACAGGAGCAACA
>ERZ777006.24-NODE-24-length-18380-cov-232.315689_pt1 | contig 18380 bp, 22 predicted proteins | sample MGYA00374959_ERZ777006 | MGnify/ENA primary metagenome ERZ777006 (study PRJEB29305, sample SAMN08776659) | plant metagenome | isolation source: Switchgrass | host: Panicum virgatum | place: USA: Austin, Texas | collected 2014-11-04 ... | reverse complement strand
TGGCCGCCCCCAAGGCGGCCAAGGCCCCCCGCAAGAGCGCCAAGCGCTACGCCGAGCCTGCCGTCAAGCGCGGCCAGCTGCGCCCCGCCCTGGACGCCGCCGCCGAAGACGGCTGGGAGGTCCTGTACGACAAGCCGGTCAAGGGCTACCAAATCTGGCGCGGCACCGCCCAGGGCAACGCGTGGGCGCTGCACTGCCTCAAGCACCAGATCACCGTCACGGTGGGCACCCTGCGGGAGGCCGGAGACGGTGGCCGCGCCGGGGGCTGGTGCGCCGACTGCGAAGCCGCCATCGAGCAGGTCGAGCTGCTGGACAACGACCTGTCCGACAACGTGGATGGTTTGGTCACCGAGGACGAGCTGAAGGCGCTGGCGGCCATCAACGGGGGCGGCAACGCCACCCAGGTGTGGGACCCCAACGCCGCCGCCGAAGCCGCCGAGCTGGAAACCATGCGCCGCCTTGAGGAGCTGGGCCTGGTCGAGCTGGCCGTCAACGACCCCGACAACATCTGGGTCTACCTCACCGACCTGGGCGAGCGCGCCCTGGCCCGCAAGTAGCCCCGCCCCCAGCGGCCCGCACCACCGGTGCGGGCCGCTGGCGTGTCTAGGCGTCGGCCTTGGGGCAGTCGGGGGTGTGGCTGCCCATGCGCCCGCACGTGCGGCACAGGGCGGCCAGGTCCATGCGGGCGCCACTGGCCCGCTCCATCAGGGCGGTGGCACCGGCGCGCGCCTGCGCCGGGTGCAGGGCCGGGGGCGGCTTCACGGGCCGCATCCAGGTGGGCTCGCGCGGCAGCGGCGAGAACAGCGCCGTCCGCGACGCCTTCACCTGGTCAGGATCAGCCCCCGGGCTCTCAATGAACTGCCAGTACATGCCCGCGCACACGCGCCACAGCGGCGCGCTGGCAGGGTCCACACCGGCGGCCATCAGCGCCCCGGCGGCGTAGGCCCAGTCGCCCATCAGGGAGGCGCACAACCGCACTGCCGCACGCCAGCCGTTCACTCCCGGGGCCACACCGGCAAGCTCTGCCACCAATGCCACGGTGGCCTCGTCGGTGTCGCTGCGGTCCAGGGGGTCGGTGACATGCCGGAATCTCCGGTGTACTTCCGCCCGCGCGTCCTGCTCCAGCAGCTCCGGGATGATCGGAATGTATCGGGTTATGGCCCATGCCAACCGCAGGGTGGGCACGGCCGGAACAGTGTAGCGCCGCCCGGCCAGCTCCACTACTGCGGGCAGCTCGCCGGGGCCGCCCGGCCACAGCGGGCCCGGCACCGGCTACGCCGCGCTGGCCGCGCTCGCGCCCCACACGTCGCGCATCAGCGTCTCCATGGCGGCGGCCAGGTCGTCGCGCTGCTCGTCGGTGTCGGGGTCGGCCAGGTGCGCCAGCACCTCGGGGCGGTCCTCCTTGGCGAACGCACACAGCACGAACTGCTCCAGCAGCGCCAGCGCCCCGCTCAGGCGCTGCGCCTGCTCCGGGGTGAGGTCTTCAGGGTTCAGCTCGGTGAAGGCCAGGCCCTGCAAGTCGGCCAGCTGCTCCACCAGCGGGAAGTACAGGTCGTCCTTGGGCTTGGTGACCGTGTACACCTTGCCCGCCTCACCGAGCATGACCCGCGCCTGGGGGCGCTTCTTGCCGCGCACCACCACCAGGGGCAGCGCGTCGCCCTCGATCAGGGCCTGCGTCTCCTCCTCGCGCACCTGCGACGCCCTACGGGCGCTCTCCAGGTCCGGCGTGCGGCTGGCGGCGCGGGGGGCGGCCTTCTTCGGTGTGGCGGCCTTCTTGGCGGCGCGCTTCACGGCGCTGCTGCTGGTGCGCTTGGCTGGTGGCATGCCCACAGTGTAAACGCGCGAAAGCCGCAAACCACTCAATGCGTTCGGTTGGGTGTTTCATCGGGGCAACCCGTACGGGCCGCGCTACCCTGGGCACGCCCGTGACACCCGGGCCCCGGCCGCACGCCATGCGGCCCCCGCGCCCGCGCGCAGGCCGACCCGCGCGCGGGCGCTCACCCCTCGTAGGGCAACGGCAGCGCGTTCAGCAGCCGCGCCTGCGGGTGCTCCCAGGCGCGGCGGCACATCTCCCGCGCCCACGCCACCACCTTGGGGTCGTCAGTCAGCTCCGACCGCTCCAGGTGCCCGTGTCCCTCGCTCCACTGCGGCAGCAGCACCAGCCCCGCATCGCCGGGGCCGTCTGCCAGCAGCACGTCCTGGCGAAGCACCCCCTGCGGCCACCGCCCCGGCGCCTGAACGATCATCTTCACCTGCTCGCCCGCACCCATGGTGAACCAGTAGCAGTCCATACGGAACCGCATATACGGCGTCATGGGGGTGTGCACCACGTGCACCGCCCGCACCGTGCGGCCCTCGGCCCGGGCCGGTTCCAGCACCTGCTGGCGCCAGCGCGCCGTGCACCGGGTGCTGGCGGCGGCGTCTCCGGTGCGCCAGGCCGCCCACTCGTCGGCCTCGCCGGGCAGCCGGTACAGCTGCCGGGTACGCAACCAGCACACCAGCGTGGCGCTGGCAAGGCGCTGGTCTAGTTCAGGGTCGTCCAGGGAAGTGAGGTGACGTTGCATGCACGCACGGTATCAGCGCGGTTTGTGCAGTTCGTGGCCCGGCCACAACTGCCCCCACGGGGTGGCCGCCCCCCACGCCGCCGCCTGCGCGGCGCGCGCCCAGGCCACGCGCTCGGGGTCGTCGGTCACGTGCATGCGCAGCAGCGCGCCGTGCTCGTCGTAGTCCAGGTCGGCCACCACGTCGTCCACCAGCCAGAAGTCAGCGCGGGGCACCCCGTGGGGAATGCGCTGGGGCCAGCTGCCCCACGGCACCGGGATAATCCGCACGTCCTCTCCGGCGGCCACGGTGTGCCGGTAGCACTCCATGGCGAACGCCACCGACGGCGTGATGGGGAACTGGATCATGTGCACGCGGCGCAGGACGCGACCGGTGCCCTGCGCAGGCAGCAGCACGTGGCGCAGCCACCCGTGCATGGCCCGGCCGCAGGCGGCGCGGTCGCCCGCCAGCCACTGGCGGCGCTCGTGCTCGTGCTCGCTGTAGTGCTGAAGGGTGTGCTGGGAGAACACGGTGGCGGCGTCGGCCACGCGGTCGGCCAGCTCCTCGGCGGGCGAGTGCTCAGTGGTGTAGCGCATGCCCGCAGGCTAGCGCGGCACCCGCAGCTTGATGCGGTGCGTGGCCCCCGCTCCAGCCATCAGTCCGTTCTGCACGAAGTCGTTCGGGGGCACGCCGCGCACCCGCTTGGCGTACACCCAGTTGCCGCCCCGGCCCCGGAACCGCAGGAACTGCCTGCGCACTGGCACCACCGGGCCCCGGCCCCGGATCACGTAGCCCACGTAGTTCACGTCGGTGTAGATGGTGGACACCAGGCGCAGGCTGCCCCCCGCCGCGAAGTGCTTGAGCCGCCAGCTGGCGCGCAGACGGCCGGTGTCCACCGGGGTGCGCTTCTTGATCTCGCGCTGCACCCCTCGGGCCACGCCCCGGTTCCACTTGGCGACATCGCCCCGTGCCGAGAACAGCTGCTTGATGCCCGCCTCGCGCACCCTGAATCCAGACATAGCTCCCACGGTAGTCGCACGATGCGGAAACGTCACGATTCGGGAGAAGTGCTCACCCCGTGTTGCGGGCATCCCACCCCTCATGTAGCATATAGCTATACCAACGAACGGTTCACAGCCAAGGAGCACGCCATGAAGGTCATCGCCTACCAGCCCACCGCCGACTTCCTCGGCACCTGCAAGCCCTGCAACCTCCCCGTGCGCTGGTCCAACCCCGACCGCCCCGAGAAGTTCAAGACCGACACCACCACCTGCACCCAGTGCGGGGCCAAGCTCAAGGGCCAGCGCATCTACGCCACCCAGAGCCAGCGCGCCTGCGACATCTCCTGCCAGTTCGCCAAGTCCGACAAGTGCGCGTGCTCCTGCCGGGGCAAGAACCACGGCATCAAGTTCAACCCGATCATCGCCGGAGAGACCCTGGCCGCCAACCTGGGCCTGTACCGCCAGCGCTACGCCAAGCGCAGCGAAGCCGCCAAGAAGGCCGCCGCCACCCGCGCCGCCGCCAAGCAGGCGGCCCTGGCGCAGGCGGCCAAGGCCGTCACGGCGTTCCAGGCCGAGCACCGCGCCCTGGTGGCGTGGATGGCGACCGAGGGCACCGGCTGGCTGGTGAAACAGACCCTGCGCGACATGGACAAGCACCTGACCGTGCCCAGCCCCGAGCGCCTGGCCGAGCTGTACGAGGCCAAGGCCCGCGACGAGCGCCACGACGCCGACCACGCCGCCTGGATGACCGCCAACGCCGACATGGTGGCCTGGATGGCGGACCAGACCGGGGACTTCCTGTCCAGCATGAGCGAGGCCGTGCAGGAGGGCCACCTGCTCACCGAGCGGCAGGAGGCGGCGGTGCGCCGCATCTACGCCGAGCACCTGGCGACCAAGGACATCCCTGCGCTCACCGAGGGCCGCCAGGTGCTCACCGGCACCGTGGAGGGCATCGAGGAGGAGTGGCAGGGCGGCCCCTACGGCAACGGCCACACCGTGCAGAAGGTGCAGCTGCGCACCGTCCAGGGCCAGCTGGTGAGCGTGACCGTGACCGGCGCCGCCTACGATGCCCTGCACACCAACTGGGACAACCTGGGCGCCGACCTGCTGGACAAGCAGGTGCAGGTGAAGGCCACCGTCAAGGTGAGCTACCGCAAGCCCTGGACGGGCTGGGGCAGCCGCCCGCACGGCTTCGCGCTGGTGGCCTAAGCGCCCCGGCGGCTGCGCTGGGCCCACCCCCGGCGCAGCCTTGTCAAGGGCATCATGTAGCATATAGCTACACCAACGAACGGTTCACCAACAAAGGAGCCCACCATGACCGCCACCACCCCCACCGAATGGGACAACACCGTTGCCACCTTCCCGGCGGACTTCGTCGCGGACATGCTGGGCCTCTCGGTCGCCACGGTGCGCCGCCACTGCAAGCAGGGCAAGCTCGAAGCTCTGTGGCTCAAAGGCACCTGGCGCATCAGCGCTACGGCCCTGGCCCGCGCCCTGCACGCCAAGACCGGCACCTACACCGTGCCCGGCAACACCATGGCCTTCGGCCCGCTGACCGTGGACACCCTGGCCGATCAGGAGCTGCGCCTGGAGCTGTTCACCGGCAAGCACACCCTGCGCGCCGCCCGCGACCACCAAGGCCGCCTGGCGTTCGCGTACGTGCCCAGCGCCGCCGAGTGGGAGCACCACTGCCAGCGCCTGAACAACATGCCGCACTACTACTAACCACCACACCGGGCCCCGCCAGCGCGGGGCCCGTCCCCCTTCCGACAGGAGCACCCCATTGGCACGCCGCAAAGACGACTTCAAGATCGTGGTGTCCTACACGCTCACCATGAGCCCCGAGCAGTACGAGGACTGGAAAGCCGAGAACGGCCTGGCCGACGCCGGAGCCGTCCGCGACGACGTCAGAGAATTCCTGCTCAACCACGCGCTGGCCGAATCCGCCTACTGGCAGTCCGCCGTCCGCAACACCTGAAAGGAGCCCCCTGTGGCATTCCGACTCGCACTCGATGACCTGACCGACAACCACCTGTGGGCCCTGCTGACCGTGGCCGAGCACCCCGAGCGCATCCTGCTTGGCGACACCGTGCAGCACGGCCGCTACCAGGTGCACACTCCCGCCGTGCACGAGCTGTACCAGGGGCATTGGCTGCGCACCACCCCCATGGGCTACCTGTGCCACCCCGTGGCTCCCGGCGGCCAGACGTTGGCCGCCCTGGAGCGCGCGCAGCGCCGCTTCGACGCGTTCGCGTTCCCCGCCGCCACCATGGACCACCGGCCCCAGCAGCTGACCGACGCCGAGCGCGCGTTCATGCGTGAGCACATCACGCGGGGCGACATACCGCCAGCGTCCCTGAGCCCCGCTGAGCAGCTGACGATCATGGAGCTGCACCGGCGCGCCCTGATGGAGCCCGTGCCCCTGCACCCCAAGTACACGCGGGTGAGCGCCGCCGGGCTGATGGCGATCGGCCGCCAGCCCGACATGGGCGGCCTGGCCCGCATGTGCGCCGAGGCCCGCTACCACAACGGCGTGCACTGGAGCGCCGACCGCCACCACCGATACACCGGCCTGTGCACGCCCCCCGGCGCCCCCGCCACCACCTGGCGCCGCGATGTCACCAAGGCCATGGGCATCATCGGTGAGCGCACCCAGGCGCAGGAGCGCTGGAAGCGCGAGCTGGACGAGCTGCGCCGCCGCGAGAACGACGTGTACGCGGGCATCCCCTACGAACTCAACTACTACCCGTTCACCTACGACAAGGACGACACCGATGCCTGAACCCAAGCCGAGCCCCGCGCAGCACCGGGCGCTGGGCCACATCGATGCGCAAGACCCCTACGAGGGCATGCCCCCCGGCCGGTTGCGCCTGGACAGGTACGGTCCTGTCAGCGGAGGGCTGAGCAAGGCCACCTGGCAGGCCGTGCAGCGGCACGGCTGGGTGGAGGTCGAGCCCCATGCCGACTTCGACTACCTCAAGCTCACGCCCCTGGGCGCCAAGGTGCTGGGCGCGGCCAACACGCTGATCCGCGAGGATGCCGCCCGCGCCGTGAGCGAGGACCCCAACGCCTTGACTGACGAGGAGTGGGCGCTGCTGCGCCGCGCCGTCCTGAAAGAGCACCAGCCGGGCCACTTCAGCCGGGGCGAGATGATGCACGCCGACTACCTGGCGCGCATCGCGTTGGAGGCCAAGATGTTCATCGAGGCCGCCCCCGGCGGCGGGGCGCGCATCAGCCGGGCCGGAGCCGCCGCGCTCAACCACCGCCACGGCACCGAGCAGCGCGACCCCGACCCCGTGCCCCGGCCCGACCGCGACAACGAGCTGCCCTACCGGCTGCGGCAGATCATCATCGACGCCATCGACATCCACGTGGGGCAGCTGCCCCACTACACCGAACGCCACGAGGTGAACGAGCTAGAGGAGCTGGGTCTGGCGCGGCGCCTGAAGCCCACCTACGTGTGGGCGCTCACGGCGGCGGCGTACGTGGCCGTGGGCCGCGCCTGGGACACCCAGCGCATGCTGGAGATGGCCGTGCGCCAGTACCAGAAGGAGGGCCCCGCCATGAGCCCTGAGCGTCGCCAGGCGTGGCTGGCGGCGTCGTGCCCTACCGGGCTGAGCGTGCAGAGCTTCAGCGAGGCAGTGGACGCCCTGGTGGCCCTGCACGACGACAAGGTGGCGTTGGGCCAGAAGTACGCCGAGGAGCACCAGGCGCTGGCCCTGCGCGAGCACGAGCTGCTGACGGGCGCGTTCCTCCAGGCCCACCCCGAGCTGAGCAGCGACGACGACGAGGACGAGGACGAGGACACGTGCCCAAGCAGCTGAGCCCCACCCAGCACCAAGCGCTGGGCGCGCTGGCGACCAACCCGCCCTACCTGGACGAGCCCGCAGGCACCGTCTATCCCGACCAGGCAGGCATCGCCAGCCTGGGCGTGAGCAACGTATTCGACCGCATGCGCGTGCACCACGCCACGTATGCGTCGCTGGTGCGGTACGGGTTCATCGAGGAGTTCTGGCACGAGCCCAGCGGCAAGCGCCTGGGGCGCGTGTCGGTAGCGGGCGCAGCGGCCCTAGCCGAAGCCGACCAGGCCGTACGCGACGCCGCCCAGCGCGACCAGGCCGCCCCTGGCGTGCCGGTGCTCACCGCCCTGGAGCTCCACTGCCTAGAGCGCGCGCAGGCGTCGCGGCCTGCCGGAATGACCGCCACCGAATGGCACCAGCTGCCCCACGCCGTGCAGATACGCCTGGCGGCCCTGGGGTACTTCCAGCAGCACGACCCGGACCCCAGAGCCTGGTGGATGATCACGTCCTTCGGGGTCCGCGCCCTGGCCGACTGGCAGCAGGAGCGCGCCCGCGCCAAGGCCCGGCAGCGCGGGTAGGCTTGGGGCGCATTGTGAGAGATGCGCACACTGCGGGCCCGGAATCTGCTGGTTCCGGGCCCGTAATGCTTACTCGATGCGGGCGGTCAGCTCCAGGGCCCCGCCAAAGCAGCAGCCGTCCGGGCCCAGGGGGCGCCAGCGCTGCATCTCTGCCTTGTACTTGCCTTGCTTGTTGCAGCACAGCACGGCGCGTTTCATGGCGGCGTAGTCGCTCAGGGCGTACAGGGCCTCGGTCTCCAGCACCGAGTCCTGCGGAATCTCGGCCTTGCAGTCCAGCACGCACCTGGTCACGTTGATTTCCACGGCCGCCAGCCACCCGGTGGGGCACGGGTTCATGCTGGCGGCGCTGGTCAGGCTGAAACTGCCTATCTCCACCACGCGCACCACGGCGCGGCCGGTGTGCTTGTCGGGGCAGGCGCAGTCGCAGCCGTCAAGAATCTCCACCTCGCTGTGCACCAGGCTGCACCGGCACACCGGCCCGGCCAGGGTGTCGGCCAGCTCGTTGCACAGGCACTCGCGCAGCCGCACCAGGAACGGTGACAGCCGCCGCTCAGGTTGCGCCATTGGCTACCTCTCTTGTTCCGTCGCCCCAGTCGATGAGCAGGGTCGCGGTCTCGCCGGTCACGGTGGCGGTCACGGTGCGGCCGGGGTACAGGCGCGTGGGCGCCACGGTCAGCTCCAGGGGCTCGCCGGTGCTGGTGGTGGTGAACACCTGGCCCATCTCGGGCGTCCAGAACACGGCCGGACTGGAGAGCTTGGCGGGGTTCACCTGCGCCACCCACGCCTGCACCACCGGCAGGCTGAGCCACAGCGCGGTGCCCTCGGTCTCGGGGTCCATGTTGTAGGTGACCCCGGCGCGCGTGAGCTGCGTGACGCGCGGGTCTACCCAGCAGCCGCCGTCGCTGCATTCCTCGTAGACGCGCACCGCCAGCGCGGTGAAGGCGCGCTGCCCGGCCAGAGGCACGGGCATGCCCCGCCAGTACGTGACCCCCCACGTGCCCGGCTGCCCTAGGGGCAGGTCCAGGCGCTGGCACGCGGGAAAGCAGTGGCCGTCCTGGCGGACCAGCCACTCGAAGTTGTCCACGCGCCAGGCGCTGGCGGGCAGCGGCTGGCCGTTCTGGGTCACGCCCACCACGCCCCACCCGGCCCCGGGCGTGACCGGCGCTGGCAACTTGACGCGGCACACGCGGGCGCACCCGCACGGGCCCGTGCACGGGAAGCCCCGCTCCGGCGAGCAGGGCCGCACCGTAACCAGGCACGGCCCGTACCAGTACCCGGTAGCGGCCTTGAGCAGTTCGCTGGCTATCTCTACGGCGGCGCGCTGCTCCGGGGTGAGGGCGTCGGGGTCCCATTCGTCGGGCAGGCAGGTGGTGTCGAGGGGCCAGGGCGGGCACCAGGCCATCAGGCCACCGCCCCGGGGCGCTGCCGCACCAGACCGCCGCGCGCGAAGGTGGCGGTGGCCCGGTTGATGACGTCCTGCACGGCGTTGGTGTCGGCGGGGGGCGCGCTGATGTTGAAGGTGAAGTGCTCGGCGGGGTCGGGGGTCACCCAGTCGTGCCAGGGGGCGGTGGTGGCGCGGCCTCGGTCGCAGGTGTCGATGCCGGGCCACGTGGCATGTGCGGCAGCGGTGCTGCCCTGGTGGGTGCGCACGGCCGCAGTGGTGCACCGCAGCAGCAGGTGCGGGCCGGTGCACGGCGTGGCATGGAACTGCACGGCCGCCGGGGCGGCGTCGGTGCCCAGCACGCGCAGGGCCACCACGGCGCGCTCGCCGCTGTTTACGGCGGCGTTGTCCGGTAGCACGATGTAGGTGCCCGGCGCCGTAGCAGTGACCTGGCAGCCGCCGCCGCCGCGCAGCTGGGGCACGTCGGGCCAGGAGATTTCGCACCACCAGTCCGCGAACGGGACCGTACCGGTGCAGGCCAGCCCCAGCTGGAGCTGCCAGCCGGGGCCGGTGTTGTCGGGTTCGGGGAGGAGCTTGCGCATGGCCGCACTTCCGGGCACTGTGTCACATTGCATGCTCAACCCCCACTAAGCGACATTTCTAGCACTATCGCAACTGTAGGGCACAAACGTCCCATTCGATGGTTTTTGGTGCTGGTGGCGGCCCGCCCCCCGTAGCCGGGCCGCCACCAGCGCGGCCTTACGCCGTGGTGGACACCGCCAGCGGCGTCGTGGGACCGAACGCGCTGCTGGCATTGGTGGTGCCGTTGCCCACGGCCTGCACCTGCACCTCGTAGTCGGTGCTGGCGGTCAGGCCGGTGATGGTGTCGCTCGTGGTCGCCACCTGGGCACGGGTGGTCCAGGTGGTGGTGCCCTCCACGCGCCAGCGCACCACGTAGCCCACCGCACCGGTCACCGCAGACCACGTGAGCGGAATAGTGGTGGCCGTGACCGTTCCGGCGGCCAGCCCGGCGGGCGCGGCCAGCGGCGTCAGCGTGGTGGCGGCGGCAATGGTGCCGCTGTAGGCGCTGGAGTCGGCCGGGTTGGCGGCCACCGCGCGAATACGGAACTCGTACGCGGTGTTCGCCGTCAGGCCCGTCACGGTCACGCTGGTGCCCGTGGGGTCCGGCGTCCAGTCCGTCCAGGTCTGGGCTCCGGCCACCCGGTACTGCACGTGGTAGGCGGTGGCGTCGGCCACGGCGTTCCAGGTCAGCGGCACGGTGGTGTCAGTGGCGGTTCCGGCGGCAAGGCCGGTGGGCGTGTCGATGGCGTCCGGGCTGGTGCAGTCCACCGGGTTCAGCGGAGACACATCGGTCTCCATGATGTAGTAGGTCTTCTGGCCCTCGCCTGCGGCCGGGCACGTAATGGCCTGCCCCATGCTGGTGAACGCGGGCGCGCCGTACTCCTGGCACACCCCCGGCGGCACCACGATATGCGTGTTCCACGCCGTGCCCGTCTTGATGCGCGGGTCCGCCGTGCCATTGGGCCGCCGCGCCCAGCACAGCACCTGCTGCGCCAGCGCTTGCAGCGTGGCCGGGTTCTGCGGGATGAGCCGCAGCTGATCGAGAGCCATAATGTCCCCCAGGTGGTTAGGCGCGATGCTGTGCAGCCCGGCCGCCAGCGTGGCGGCCGGGCGTTGTGGCTAGGCGGTGGTGGACTCGGTGACCGGCGCGCTGTAGGCGGAGTCGGTGAACCCGGCGCCGTCGCCCACGGCCAGCACACGGAAGTCGTAGCTGCTGGAGGCCGTCAGGCCCGTGACGGTCACGTTGGCGGCGGTCGGGTTCGGTGTCCAGTCGGTCCAGGTCCCGGCGCTGGTCAGCTTGTACTGCACGTGGTAGGCCGTCGCGTTGGTGACCGCCGTCCACGTCAGCGGCATGCTGGTGGCGGCCGGGGTTCCGGCGGCCAGGTCGGCGGGCGTCGCCAGCTGCTGGCTGGCCGTGCCCGTGACCGGCGTAGTGGGCCCGTAGTCGGAGTCGGTGAAGTTGGTGCCGTCGCCCACGGCCTTGGCCTGGAACTCGTAGTCCTCGCCCGGGGTCAGGCCCGTCACCGTGTCGGTGTTGGTCGCCACCTGGGTGCGCTGCGTCCAGGTGGTGGTGCCCGCCACCCGGTACTGCACCACGTAGCCCACGGCGTCGGTGTTGGTGTCCCAGTTCAGCTGGATGCTGGTGCTAGTAGTGGTGCCCACCACCAGGTTGGCGGGCGGGCTGAGCTGCGGCACCCCGCCCGTGGTGCTGGCATTGACCACCGCGCTGGGGTTGGAGTCGGCGTAGACGCCGCCCGAGTCCTGCGCGATCACCTGAATCTCGTACTCGGTGCCCGCTGTCAGGCCGGTGATGGTGTCGGTGGTGGCCGTGACCGTGGGCCGCGAGGTCCACGTGGGCGCGCCCAGCACGCGGTACTGCACCAGGTACCGGTTGGCGTTGGTGACCGCCGTCCACGAGACCGGAATGGTGGTGTCGGTGGCGGTGCCCGGCGTGACCCCGGTAGGCGCGGCCAGCTGCTGCGGCGCCGTGACCGTGAGCGTGCCGGTGCCGAACTCGGCGTCCACCGTGATGGTGACCGTGTACGTGCCCGCTGCGGCATCCAGCGGAATCTGCACCACGGTGGCGGGCACGTCGCCCTCGGCGTTGGTGGTGACGCCCTGGCTGATGATGGGGTCACCCCCGCCGGTGGGCGTGATGGTGAGCAGCCCCGTGGTGCTGGCCGGGTAGCCCTCCCCGGTGATGGACACGCTGGCGCCCGCCGCCACGCTGGACGGGTCCAGCACCACCGTGTTGGCCGTGGGATCGAGGATGGTGATCTGCGCCTGCGCCGTGTTCACGCCGTCAGTCGCAGTGATGGTGTACACCCCCGGGGCGGTGTTCGCCGGGTAGGTGTGGGTGCGCGTCACGGTCATAGCGGTCTCCAGGTCACCACTCGATGGTCACGGGGCCGGTCTCCCCGCTCACGGTCGCAGTGACCTCCATCGGCGCAAGGCCGCTGTCGGGGGTCACGCTCAGGCTCAGCACCACCGGAATCGACACCGGCACGGCGCGGTACAGGTTGGTGTTGTCCACGTTCCAGATGCCCACCCAGTAGTCGCCGTCGGCGCTGTAGGTGTGGCAGATGGGCGTGCCCGCCGTAATGGTCTCTGGCGTGGTGCCGTCGCCCCAGTCCACGGTCCACTCGGTGTCGGGCGGCACGGTGCCCATGGTGGCGCACACGGTGCGCCCGGTGGTGTCGTCCGGGTCCACGGCCACGTTCAGCATGGGCGCGGCCGGGTTGGACAGCGGCTGGCACCCGCACACCGGGGTGGGCGGGGCCACGGTGGTCACCAGGGCCACCAGGCGGTCGTCGGTCTGCACGGCCTCCAGCAGCGGCCCAGGCGTGCCCGGCCCGTTCAGGATCACGTCATACGGGCCGCGCCCCCAGCGCGCCCCGCGCGCCGTGGTGCCCGTGAGCTGCACCGGGTTGAACTCACCGGAGAAGGTGAGCGTGTCCCCGCGCCGCCAGTTGACCGTTTTAGGCGCCAAGAAGTAGAACCAAAGGCCCTCGACCTGGGCGTTGGGGTCGTCGCACAGGTCCACGTCGTCGGTGGCGGCGTTGACCCACATCTCCACGGCGACGGAGTTGGAGCTGGCGATGTCGTAGCCCTCGGCCCAGCCCGCCACGCCGCCCAGGTAGTCGTGCAGGACCCTGTAGCGGTCGTTGATCGTGCCCCACATCTCGGGGTCGATCATGCACATGTCCAGGGTCCAGGTGTCCCACCGCACGCGGTCGGGCTGCTTGGTGTCCACGCAGCTGCCGCCGTTGGCCTTAGCCGCCGTAAACGCCTCGCCCTCCTCAATCTCGGAGGCCACCTCCACCTGGCTGAAGCTGTCCGTCACGAACCGCGAGCACGGCCCGTACAGGGGCCTGCCGCAGCCGTCCAGCAGCGTGAACCGCAGCACCTGCGGGGTGGTAGGAACGCCACATGTCGCCATCAGTTGCCCCCAGTGGTTCGCTTGCGGGTTGCGCCAGCCGTGCGCCCCTTGGCGCGCTTGGCGACCGGCTTGGGCGGCTCAGGGTCCGGCTGCGGCTCGCGCGGCGCCGGGGCCTCGGCCGGGGCCTTGGCGGCGGGCGCGGACTCCTCCACGGACGCGCTGGCGACCGCGCTCGCGGCCGGGTCGCTGGCCTCGGGCTCCGGCTGGGGCTCGGGGTTGGCGTCGGCGGCGGCCTTCTTGGGCAGCGCGGCCACCCATCGCCGGTAGGTGCCCTCGTCCACGCGCACGAAGTACGGGCTGCCGCTGGTGTCGGTCTCCACGCGTGCGCCTTCGGCAAGGCCCACCACGTACCGCACGAACGCCTCGAAGTTCTGACGCGGCGCGGGCCGGATGATGAACTGGTTTGCCATGGCTACTGGTCCCCTCGTCGGTTCATGCGGTGCCCCAGGTGATGTCCACGGGCCCCTGCTCGCCGGTCACCACGGCGGTGACGGTGAGCGGCGCCAGGCCCTGCTCCGGAGCGACCGCCAGCGAGAACGCGGGGTCCAGGTCCGGGATCGCGACGCCGTCGCTGAGCACCTGCACGGGCACGGCGGCAATGGGGCACGGAATGGTGGGCACGTAGATGCGCTCGGCGCGGCTGTCGTGCTCGTTGCTCTGCGGGCGCAGGCCCGACACCGTGCGGATGATGGAGCGGCGGATCACCACGTCGCGGGTGATGAACATCCAGGCGGCACCGGCGGGTGCAGCGGCTCCGGCCGGGCCGGTGAGCCCGTACCCCCCGCCGAAGCTCATGGCGTGCCCCATGGTGGAGCGCCACACCAGGCCGTCGCGCCAGATGGCGTCGGCCGCCCGGAACGGCGTCGCCGCCACCGCGTTCACATGGATGATGCCCGTGCCGTCTGCGCGGCCCAGCCACCACTCGGCCAGGGCCAGCGCATCCACCGGGGACACCGGCGTCGCCGACAGCACGGTCACGTCGGTGCGCTGGGTCAGGCCGATGAAGTCGCCCCGGCCGAACCACACCGCCCGCTCCACCTGGTGCTGCTCGGTGCGGCGCAGGCTGTCCTCGGCCAGGGCCTCCAGTTGGGCTTCGCTGTAGCCCACCAGGGGGCACGTCTCGAACGCGTACGCCGCGAACGAGTGCGACTGCACCAGGTCCATGCCGTTGGGCAGGTTCTTCTGGTCGCCGGGCTGCGGGCCGTTGTCGGCGCAGGGCCCGGGCCAGGTGTCGGTCACGGGGTAGCAGTGGTACGGGTACTGCACCCCGCCCAGTGCAGGACCCGTGACGTTCTCGATCAGCCGTGCGGCGCTGAACAGGCCGTACGGCTCGACCGCCCCCGTGAACACGGGGGGGTCGATGGGCCAAAGTGGAGCCGCCATCTCACCCCCCGTGGTCTACGCGGCCGTGCTGGTGCGTGCGGTTACGGAGCGACGGGTTCGCAGCGCGAGTCCATCGGGATCGTGGTCAGGACGGCCTCGCCGCTGACGCAGGTGGGAATGGTGAGGCCGATGGCCTCGGGGCAGCGGCTGATGACGGCCTGCGCCGTCTCAAGGAACAGCGCGAGGAACACGTTCTGGCGCAGCAGCTGCGGGTCGTTGCGGACGCCGGACACGCGCACCATGGGGCGCTGCGCCCGGGCGAACACACCGGCCGGGTAGATGAGGATGCGCTGGGTGTCGGGCCAGTCGCGCGGCGGCGTGGCGCCGCCCCACTTGGTGTCGTCCTGGTCGCTGTAGGCGTCGTCGAAGTCGTACACCCACTGCGGGCGGATGCGGCGCGCCGTGAACCAGGAGTCGATGGTGCCCAGGCTCATGCCCAGGAACGACTCCACCGCGCCGCGCAGGGTGGCGTCGGCCTGGAGCATGTCCCGCAGCACGGCGGGCATGACCGCCTCCATGATGGCGTTGAGCGGCAGGCGGTGGCGGTAGCGCAGCCAGCTGGCCTGCATGGCGATGGTGTTGAGCACCGTGCCGATGAGCCCCGGCAGGCCACGGCTGGTGAGCGCGCCCGCGCCGGTGGTCAGGTCCACCTTGGTGGTGTTGGGGTGGTTCCAGGCGCTGTTGAGCGCCCGGGCGTTCATCTGGTGCTCGAACGCGGCCAGCGCCTTGGCGAGGAACCCGGAGATGAGCTGCGGATACGCGATGTCCACCAGGGTCCCGGCCTCGATGCACAGGCCGCAGAAGTCCAGGCGGACCTCATCGAACTCCGGGCAGGGCACCATGTAGCAGGGCTTGTCCTCGGTGCGGGCGATTTCCTCGGCTTCGGTGTAGCAGAAGCCGACGTTGGAGTAGATGTCCGCGAAGCCGGTGTCCACCGGGTAGCGGATGCCGCCGCCCGAGATGGTGATGGAGGGCACGTCCCACATGCCGTCCGTGGCGGCGGGCGGGCACAGGTCGAGCAGCACGTCCGAGGGACGGCACCACCCCTGCCCGAACGTCATGGTCTCGGCGTTGTACTGGAGCGTGGCCGGGTTGCACTTCTCGTCCAGCACCATGCCCGCCTCGATGGCGGACATGCCGGTGTAGAGGTCGGCGCGGCCTTCCTCCTGCCACGTGGCGATGCCGGTGCGGGTGTAGCCGCCGCCGCCGTCCGCCAGGCCGCGCAGCTTGTCGAAGGTGACCTCGGCGATGGAGGTCATGGAGCTGAAGGCGCTCCCGGCGGTGATGTCGTGGGTGTCGCCTGCGGCCTGCGCGCGGAAGCGCCCCCGCACCTGCTGCCCGGAGACCGGGTCGGTGGGGAACGCCGCGAGCGGCACGGAGCGCAGGGCTTTGTGGCTGATGAGTTCGGGTGCACCGGTCATGGCGGGCTCTCTCGTGTCAGTGACGATCTCGCCCTCGACCGGCACGGCTTCGGGCTGCTGCTGTGCTTGCGGCAGTGCTTCGTCACCGCTGGGCGGCTGGGGCGCGTCGGCGGGGGCCTCGGGGGCTCCCGGCTCGTCGGCCTTGGCGGCGTCCTCGGCGGTGGCGGGCTTGGGGATGAGCGCGGTGTAGACGTCGGCCAGCTGGTCCAGTGCTGCTTGCAGCTCCGGGCTCTGCGTGCCGGAGTCGCGGATGGCCTCGAAGCGCGCCTTGGCGGCTTCGGCCAGCTCGTCCAGGCCGTCCTCGGGGAGGGCCGCTTCAACGGCCGCCACCCGCTCATCTTCGGTCTTTCCGGCGTTTTCCGCCGCAATCTTGACCAAAGAGTCAAGTCGGGCAGCAGTGCCCTGAACGTCACCCATGACTCATTACCCCCGTAAATGAGTACGTACCTGGTCATACCGTACATGAAGGACACGAGGCTGACCAGGATTGATTACATAAAGTCAGATCGGCGTGGCGGAACGTAACGCCTTGGCGGGCTCCGGCTCCATACCGCCGCCGTTCTTCAGCGTCGCCATAAGCGCCTGGTGCTCCGTCAGGCCCGTCAGCACGTCGCCGTTGGGCAGCGTCACCCGGAACAGGCCCGAGCCCCCCGCCGTACGCGGCGCCCCGGTGCGCTGGCGCGTCTGCGCCGCAGGCCGCGAGCTGCCGCCCCCGTTGCCGCAGCACATGTCACGCCGCCTGCGACAGCTTGCGGATGGCCGACGCCCGCGCCATGCGCAGCACCACCGCGCTCAGCAGCTCGGTCTGGCTGGCCTCCTCGGCGGGCAGCTCCTCCACCAGCTCCTCGTCCGGCAGCACCTCGGGCTCCTCAGCCGGGGGCGCCCCCACGGCACCGGCCATCACCTCGCCGATGGCGCTCTGGATCGCCGCGTTCACCGCCTCGGTCAGCTGCGGCGCCATGGCCGTGACAATCTCCTCGGCCAGCGCGTTCACCTGGTCGCCCACATCGGGCAACCCGTCCACTGCCATGTCGGCCATTTCCACTCTCCTTTGGGTGCTGCTGGTGCAGGTGTCCGCGTCGAACGGCGCGGTGAGCTGGTCGTCCTTGAACGCGCTGGCGGCGCTGCGGTACAGGCTGCGGATCTTGCCGCGCAGCGCCTCCTTGTCGGCGCTGGTGATGCCCGCGCTGTCCAGGCGGCTGGCCGCATTGGCAACCGCCCGGAACACCGCCCGCACCTGCCCGTTGACCACGTCGGCGAACGGAAACTTGTAGGAGCCCATGAGGGACGGGTCGGCCCCGGCCTCGCGGTACATGAACGCCCTGCCGAAGCACTCGGGGTTGAGGTTGTCCCTGCCGCCGCAGTGCTCGATCATGCGGCGCTGCGCGGCGGCGGCGTCCCAGGCGTAGTCGCGGGGGGCCCAGGGCAGGTTGCTGGCCCCGGTGATGGTGAGCGTGACGCCGGGGGCGGTTGCCAGCTCGGCGTCTTCCCGGTCGGCCTTGGAGCGCGCGAACGTGAGGGTGGCGCGGTCGGCGCTGAACACCCCGGCCGTCTGGCGGCGGGCGGTCAGCGGCTCGCTGATGGGGGTGATGTTGGCGCTGTCGCGCACGGTGAAGATGCGGGCGCCGTCCATGGCGGCGTCAGCCACGATGGTGGTGGACAGCAGCTTCCAGTCGGTGACGGACTCCACCACCCCTTTGGCCGTCTGCTGGGCGGCGGTCTTGAAGTCCCCCAGGTCCACGCTCACATGGCCCACAAACCCCTGGTCCACTTTGCGGGCCAGCTCGGCGCCTTCGGGGTCCTCCAGGTCGAACGGGCCGCTGCCCCACAGGCCCTCGTCGGTCTCCCAGGTGCGCGTGATGGACGCGAGGCCGATCTTGGCGCCGTCGTGGCCGCAGGTGGCGCGGTCCTGGTATTTCAGCTCCAGCGGCAGGTCGCGGATGCGCGCGCCGCCCGGCGGGCGGCGGATCATGCGGCCGTCCACGCTGGGCTGGTCGTAGGGCACGAGCAGCCCGGCCCATCCGGCGATGGTGGCAGGTGTGGTGTCCGGCCCGGCCATGACGAACCCCCGTAACGACAGAAACCAGGTCATAACTGACAGTAGCGGAAAAGTACCGCAAAATCACCAACAACCCACCACCAGGGCATACACCCCTGCCACCGGTACCCACCAAATAAGGCCCCACCTGTAGCATGTAGCTATGACCAACAGCAATGTCCGCCAGCGCCTGCACGCCCTGGCCTGGGCCGCCCG
>ERZ777006.23-NODE-23-length-18726-cov-55.406995_pt1 | contig 18726 bp, 22 predicted proteins | sample MGYA00374959_ERZ777006 | MGnify/ENA primary metagenome ERZ777006 (study PRJEB29305, sample SAMN08776659) | plant metagenome | isolation source: Switchgrass | host: Panicum virgatum | place: USA: Austin, Texas | collected 2014-11-04 ... | reverse complement strand
CCCGCGAGGGCGCCCGCCGCCCAGCTCGCCCGCGCCTGGCAGTGCGGCCGTCTTTTGTCGCTGACGGCGCATTGCGCCGGCGAGACGGCGTGGGTTTGGAGATCATCCCACGGTCGCCACTTCCTGTGGGGCGATAAGCCCGAAACGTTCCGAAATGATCCTAAAAGGGACATTCATTCTTCGTGACGGTACTGCTGCCCCGGAGCGCCCTGGAGGGCCGACGTGTCCGTAGCAGGCGGCGGAGCATCGAGTAGTCCGAGCGCGGCCCTCGCTGCCGTGACTCCGTCGCCGTTGACCTCAGCCGCAGTGGCGAGCACATCAAGAAGAGAGTCATCCCACAGATCGCCGAGTGCCGGGGCGTACATCGAGCGGAAGAAATCGGCCGCCCACTGCTCGCCGCGGCGGTACGCAGCAGCGATGCCGACCTCGGCCGCGGCACCGTACGGGATGGTCAGCTCACCGCGCGCTTCTTGCCGGCGCACTTCCTTGCACATGGCCATCCAGCAGGCGGCCACCGAGAGAGGGATCTTCAGGTCGCCAGCAACTTCAGCGATTCGGTCCAGGTCGGCTATCGGTACGCAGTCGTACGGGCCGTGATCGTGCTGGGCGGTCATGAGCGGCGTTCTCCGTCCTCGGTGCCGTAATGCGGCGGTGGCATCTCGCGGGTTTCGAACGATCGTGGGAGCTCTTCGCCGCGGCACCTGTCATCTGTCCCAGCGATCAGCGCATAGCAGCGGATGCACAGGCCCTTGTCATTGCTTGGCGAGACCGGCCGGTCGTGTTGACAGCCCATGTCGTCCAGGCCCTGACAGCGATCGGCCTTGGCCAACTGGGCGCGCATCCGGTCACGACCGGTTTGCCGGATGGCCGCCTGCGAGACGGCCGTGCCCCACCGATTGCCCGACGGGCGACCGTCGACCGTGATGACTGATGTCATGACCGGCAGTTGCCTGCGGTCTTTCCCACCCACTTCTTGATCTTCTTCTGGGGCTGCCGGACCAGCCCTCCAGGAACCTGTACCTGAGTAGGTAGAGATAGATCCCTTATTACCTAGACCCCCTATAGGAAGAGGTGGGTCATCGGCACGACCTTTGTGGGGGTCGTCTGCATGACCCTTTAGTGGGTCATCGGCACGCCCCCCAGAAGGGGCCGTCTGCATGACCCCCAGCTTCGAGTTATCCACAGGCTCGTCCACGGCCATCTGGGGGATATCGGCGAGCACCTGGAGAGCGTCCTCGTGGGCCTTTCGCTGGCGGCGGGCCGCGTTCTGCTTCGACATGTCGCGGCGTGCCCTCGGCCTGAAGCCCAGCTCGGCCGCCATCGCCAGGCACCGGCCGACGGACTCGTGGTCCCCGGAGGGGATCACAGCCTGGTAGACGGCCTGTCGACCCATCGCGGACTGCCTGACCTGGCGCAAACAGCCCAGCGCGATCAGCAACTTCAGCATCCGGCCCGTCTGCACTTTGCTGATCTCCGTCAGCTCACACAGCGACGCGTCCGGACGGTCGTCGCGCGCGCGGCCGGTACGTTCCTTGGCCGAGTACGGTCCCCGGCCACTGACGTCGCACAGCGCGGCGAAGTCATAGGCGACCAGCAGCATGTCTCGCCGGCATGGCAGCGTGGTCAAGTTCGGGTCCCCGAGCATGGTCCGAACGATCCGGCGCCAGGACTGCACGGTGAAGCTGACCCGCGGCCCGTCGTCGTCAGCATGGGGCAGGCGAAGGGGAGTGGCAGAGGTCACTTCTGGCCTTCCTGGGCCTTCGCCGGTACCGCCAGCCGGGGCATGGTGTACCTTCGAAGAGCCTTATCTGATCTGAGCGAACAGTGGGCAGTGACTCGCCACAACGCGAGTCGTGGGGTTCGTGACCTTGGGAATCACGGCCCCCTGGGGGAGCGTGGGTACCCGCTGAGGAGGTCGCGGGTCCAGCTCGCCGGGCAGCAGGCCCGGCCGGTTTTGGTGACCGGTCGGGCCTTAGCTTTGCGAGGGTGGGGCGGGACGAGCATCGTGTCCACGATGGTGGCACTCGTACCGGTTGATCGCAGTGTGCGCCTTTCGCCGGGCGCGCCGGGGCGTCATGCCATTTGTTCGTCTTCCTGTCCCTCCTCGTCCATGACCTGCCGGTAAGTGACAGAAGCGGCGCGCAGCGCCGCACGGACAGCCCTGAACTTCTGGTCGCTCATCTGCTCACCGTTTTTCCGGCGGCGCCGAGTCCTGGACTTCATCGCCTTGACCGCGGAGTCGGTCTGATTCAGCTCGTTGCCGATCCGGATCGTCAGGCCGCGGCCGGGGCCGTGGTTACCGGCCTTCTCCACCAGGTTCGTGAGCATGGTGTCCCGCACCTCGAAGGCCAGCGAGTACAGGATTCCTTCAAGGAGGTCGACGTCGCCGAAGACCTCGATGAGTTGGCGGATCTCGGGGTCCTGGCGCTCCTCATCGGAGAGAGGTCCGTTTGGCTGCTGGTGGTTCCTCATGGCTCGAATGTTTGCACACATAGTGGATACTGGCAATAGCGGGATTGTCGGTATCTGTTTCGGGGTACTCTCTAAGACTACGGCGCCCCCAACTGATCACAGTGAGGGCGCCGAAGAGTCCACGCGTACACAGCAGCCAGCAGCTATCTGAGTAAAGGACCCTCCCAGCATGGACGTGCACTCTGCCGATCTCACCGGCGCCACGCCGTCGCGCCCGAACGGCATCATCTGGTTCTCCCCGCGCCGCCGCTCGCGCGGTCGGTGGAGGCCGACGTCGACGGAAGTGCGTGACGTGGTCGTCGCCGCGGTCTTCCTGGTCGCAGGGATCGCGCTGGCCGTCATGTGGTGATGGCAACGACCGCGCCGTCCGACGGCGCCGGAGGAACGAATCACCTTCCGATCCCGACGACCACCGGCACCTGCCCCAACTGTCATCACAAGGTCAGAGGTTTAGCCCACCGCTACCGCTGCCAGAACTGCAACTGCTTGTTCAGCGAGAACCCCGCCGACAAGGGCGTTCCGCCCATTTTTCCTCGTAGCACCTAGAGCAGTATCCGGCGCTCCGGTGACCGGCACCAACGTGCGAAGGGGGCCGCAACCACACCCGGTTGCGGCCCCCTTCACGCGTCTTCCTGTCTGCCCGTCGGCGCTCTCTCCTTCAGTGCGGGCGTGCTCTCGCCGAGGGGAGGGCCGATTGCCTTCACCCGCTCGTTGTACCAAGGGATCGGCACGAGCACACACGCCATTCCCCACACCCGCTTCAATTCGATGAACGCGCCCTCTTTGACGACCGCAAGCACCATCCGTTGCAGGTGAGCGCGCTGCGCGTCAAAGCCAGCGATTCCCGGCCTTACCGTGGGCGCGGGGTCGATGCCGTGACAGGCGCGTTTGAACCACTCACGCGGCGCGCCGACGCATACCGGGGAGTGCCGCAGGCTCACAGTAAATGGGACCTCTTTGTCCTCTTGGGCATCTCTGAGTAGTTTGCCCAATTCTCTCCTGGCTTGGCTGATCAGGACAGTCTTCATGAGCTCAGTATTACGCACTATGCGGTTGACGTGCTAGTCCGGGACAGTATGTGATACTGCCCATGAGAACAACATGGAGCATCACATGGCTCAGGGACCTCACAAGGTATCGGCAGAGGCCGTTCGCAAGCTCCAGATGCTCCACGCGGCGCGGACGCTCCCCACCGACCAGGGGATCGCCGCCTGTATCGCACATCCTGACCTGTATGGCCGCCTCGCCGCCTCTCTTCGGCCTGACCCGGAGGACCAGTACGAGGCCGCGGTCATTTGCGCAACCTGCCCGCTGCTCACCCTGTGCCCCGTAGCCGTCACCAACCCGGGAGAATGATCCCCCCGGCGGGCTACTCGGCCGCCACCGAATAGGACCCCCGACCCACATGAACCCGCTCGACCACCTTCCCGAGATTCATCTCGATCCGATGGTGGCGACCATTGCGCTCCTCAGCTCCATCGCCACCGTCGCCCTCGCCTACTACGCCTACCGGGGCGGCAAGAAGGCGACCCGCTTCCTGCACGGCAAGGTCTCCCTCGCCGTCGCGCTCGGCTTCGCCGCAGCGCTCGGCTTCACCCTCTTCTCCGCGGACTCCTCCTGGCGCTTCGCCGGAAAGATGGGCATGACCGACAGATGGGAACGCGGCATTCTGTTCGGTGTCGCCGAACTCGGGGTGCTGGCCCTGGTCTTCATGGCCCGTCAGAACCTCAACGGCCCCGAACACACCCCCGGCTTCCCCGGCACGCTCGTCAAGGTCGTCGTCAGCGTTCAGATCGTCCCCGCGTTCGAGGTCTCCAACGGCTTTTGGATCGGCGTCGTCCGTGCATTCTTCGGCCCGATCATGGCCATGTTCATGTGGCACCTGATGCTGGGCATTGAGCTGAAGCACCGCAAGCCAGAAGCGCAGAACAACTCCATGGCCGCCCAGATCGGCCGCGAGCTGCGCACCCGGTTCTTCGCGTACATGGGCCTCGCCCAGCGCAACCGGACCGCCGAGGAGATCATCGCGGACCGCCACCTCGCCCAAGCCGTCGAGCTATACGCCGTGCTCGCCATCATGGAAGAGGACCACAAGCAGGGCTTCTTCAAGAAGCGCACCATTTCCCGCCTGCACCGCAAGGCATCACGGCACGCGTCACGCGGCTGTGGCGGCGACCCCAAGCGCCGCCAGATCCTAACCAATCGGCTCGCCGAGCGGCGCCAGGCCCGCAACCTCTCCAAGATGGATCTTCCCGAGGCGTGGAACACCGCAGAGGTCCTGGCCCCCGAGGCGTACGCCCTCTCCCGGCAGACTCGGCAGCAGGTCCGCGATGGCCTGGTGCGCGCCGTGCAACCAAAGCAGCCGCTCTTCCCCTTTACCCCGCGCACGGTGCCGCAGCGCACCGCCGAGCTGCCACCGGTCGAGCTGTCTCGGGAGGAGATGGCCGCATACTGCAAGAAGAACAACCAACCAGCTTCGTCCAGCTTGCAGCGCCACCTCGCCTTCCAGACGAGAGAGGCGGGCCTGGACGACCCGCGCAAGAAGAACCAGGAGGAGTTCCCGCGTACCGGTACGGCCGACGAGCACCAGTCCCAGGGCGCACCCGAAGCGGGTGAGGGCAAGGGCCCGGACACAGACCCCGACCCCGATCCGCCCACCCGGCAGCAGGTATCTGAGCCCAAGGAGCCCGCGCGCCTGCACCCCGACCATGGGCCCGTACCCACTCCGCGGCAAGAGCAGCCGAGTGAGCAGGCAGTTTCCGCCAGCGTGAAGGCGCCCGAGCCCGAGAAGGCGCCCGAGAAGGATCCTGCGGCCGGGGACCAGCCGAGCCAGGGCGAGAAGTCCGAGGGCGACCAGGCGCAGGACGACGGCGACGACGGCGACGAGAAGGAGGGCCGGCAGGACGGTGCGATTCTCGGTCCATGGGATAAGGCCCGTAAGGACCAGTCCGACGCACGCGAGGCGTACGGACGCTCCGTCGCCGAGGGCAAGCCGCTGGAGCCCCGCGTGCTGGCCGAGCAGTTCGGCAACGGTCTTCGGTGGGGACAGATGCGCATTCGGGAGTGGAACGAGCAGCAGGAAAAGAACAAGCTCCGCGGCTCAAAGAGGTTCAAGGTCGTCAGCGGCAACTAGCACGTAGACCGTACAGTCCGTGATATTTTATGGCGGCCTGGAAGTACACACTTTGGGTACCGCTATGCACGAGCGTTTCGAGTGGCATGTCTAGAACTTATGTTCCCTATAGGCTCGTCAACTCAAGACATACGAAAGCCCTCGGTCCACCTGGCCGGGTACGTCCGAGGGCTTTCTCTCCAAGCCATGACGCAAGGAGTACTAACCACTATGGCGGATGACACCCGCCTGCGTACAGGCAGGTGGCCACATGGCCCCTTCCTGTTGTACGTGCTCTTCGAGCGTGCCCAGCAGAAGAAAGGCTTCCCCAAGCTCGTCGAACCGACCACCACGCAGCCGCAGTTCCGCAAGGGCCTGGAGTTCCGCTGCATTGCGGTCGACCAGGTGAAGATGGACGGCAAGAACCGGACCGGCGCGAAGAAGAGCGATGTCCCGCGCGCCTGACGACACCAGGCGAATGAGGCGATGTGCTGGGGCACAGGGCCACACCTTCAACGGGTGAGCCTCGTGCCCCTTTCCGCCGGCGGAAGGAACGGTGATGACGTCCAAGGCGCGCGGCCGGGATGATCTTCCTCACGGGAAGGTTCCCGAGGACCAGGTCATCCCGGGCGTGGAGAGCTACCTGAGCGAACTCGCCGGTGTCTACCGGGTATCGCGGCTTGACGAAGAGACCGAACAGTCCCGTACAGTACGTGATGGTTCGATGCTCGCTGATGCCGAACCGCTCACTCTCTTCTGACCTCCCTCGCACGATCCGGACCGTCGGTGACCCTGGGCAGAAAGGCCCCACCATGCGTACCCCGATAGTCTGTTGGTTCCGCAGGCGCCGCCAGGCGCCCGTCGGCGGCACTCGGATCCATCTGCCCGACACCTCCGTGCCTGCGTCATGCCGCTACTACGGCTATCCGGGCGCTGAAGGAGTGGACTGGCTGGAGCTGAGTGCGCACTTCAAGGTGTGCCGAGCGATCGGCGAGCACGTCTGAACACAGCCCCACCCGATCCCCGTTCTGCCACCGTAGAGCGGAGCATCACCTCATCTGCCGGAAAAGCTCACGAAGGAGCCCCATCCCATGACCATGCCCGGCCCGGCCGAGCAGCCCATCCGGGGATCGAATTACCACACCCAGCCCAGCGGCTACGCGCCGCCGAACATCACGATCAACAACACCGTGGCACCCTCGGTGTCCGCCAAGGCGTCTGCGATGGCCGAATTCGGGTACGGGCCGCCGGCCCGCAAGCGCCGCCAGTCCTTTTGGGCACACTTCTGGCTGGCCATGTTCACCGCGGGCATCGGCAACGCCGTCTACGCCTGGTGGATCAGCCGGTGGAACGCTAAGCGCGGCCTGTACTGACGTGCCCTGCGGCCCGTGCGGACCGTAAACTGATCACTGCCCCCCGGATGAGGGCCCGGGGGGCAGCGTCATGTCCGAAGGCACTCTGACCTGCTGCAATAACCGTTGATCAACAAACCCTGCCGCCCCACCCACCACAAGAAGGGAACAAAGCACCGGCGAACTGCTCAGGAGTCAGATGGCTCTCCCAGCACCGCTCGGGCCACATCCACCGCATAAGGGCTGATCACACCCTCATCATCCCCCACTGCGGCATCTTCCAGCCACTCCGCGAGCGGATCACGCAGGGCAATGTCCGCGCGGCGATTCCCCTGGCGCAGCGACTCAACCGCGCGGTTGAGCAGTTCAGCCAGAGCCTCGTCGGACCCGATGGAAAGCGTCATGTCCATATGGTCTCAAACCCACCGGACCGGGGGCAGCAGATAAACTTCAAGCTTACCGGGTGGCCTGAAGAAATCACAGCTCTCGTTAAGGTCAGCGAAGCGGAGCCATGTCGAGCCGGAGCTGTACGGCCTCCGTTGCGCACATGTCCTCGCGGCTGAAGCGCTCGCGGAGGATGGTCAGTGCCAACACCGCCTGCTGGGGCACGACGCCGTTTCCGAGCGTGGTGAACTGGCGGGCCCAGGTTGATGCCGGGGACGGCGGTCACCCATCCGTCGGGCAGGCCCATCATCCACTCCACGAACTGAGGCGTGATCCTTCGGCCGGTCTTCACCCATCCGATCGGGCACGGCGCCGGTCGGCCGATCAGCTCTTCCCAGCGGCGGATGGCTTGCTCGTAGCGTCCCCAGACGATCCCGCATCCGCAGTCGTCAGCATCCGGACCGCCACTTGTCAAAGTAGCCATGGTGAGGCGCTACGCCGAGGTTCGCCGGCTGAGCTCCTATGACCGTCCGCTTTCGCAGCCGGGGCAGGGCAGCGGGCTTGTGACCGGCTCTGGCCCGGGGAGCTTGCGCGAGCGTGCGGAGCCGAGACCGGCGTGGCCGCGCCTGGAGGGGGTGATGTAGCGCAGCGGCTTCGTCCCGGGCAGGTTCGGCTGCGGCCCTTCCTCGGTGCCGAAGGCGGTGGGTCGGAAGTCGTCCATGCTGATTCCTGTGGCGGTGTGGACGGATGCGGTCGGGCAGTCGGGCTCGTCCTCCGACTCCGTGGCTGTCTCCTCGCGGGCGCTGCCCGGCTCGCGACGGCGACGCGAGCGCAGGCCCCGTACGCCGCGTCGGCCATCGAGGTCGCGTCGAGTAGAGACGTGGGGTTCGGAGTGGTCGTCGCCATGGTGATTGTTGCGCCGCACGGTGATGTCCTGGGCGGACGGGTTGCCGTTGTCGCGCCCGTCTCTGCCGCGGCCGGTGCCGTGTGATCCGGAGGATTCGCCGCCGGAGGCTGACGTGTCGAGTGCCGGGTTGGCATCATCTTGAGGGTCGGTGGGGTCTTCCTCGGGAACCCGGGCACGTGGCTTCAGCGGCCACCGGTTCGGCGTGAAGGTGGCCTCGCTCCCCGAAGGGCTCCCGCCGGTGCGGCGGGAGCCCTTCGACCACATGCCGTGAAGGTTCATCTGCTACCGGCTGCGGGGGCTGTAGGAGAAAGCGCCGCTGGCCGCGGCGAACGGACGGCCGCCGCTACCGCGCTTGGTGGTCTTCTTCTTGTTGGAGCTGGACTTGCGGCCCTTGCGGAGATTCGCGATGTTGCCGCCGCGGCCACGTGCCATGACGATCATGGTGTCTCTCCTTCGGCGCCCTGATCAGGGGTGCCTTGGGTTGGCGGGCTGTCCTTGGACTTCCTTCGGCCCCAGGCCAGGAGGCGCTTCAGCCTCCTCAGCCGGGTGGGTTCCTTGGGGGCCTCGGGGTTCGATGCGGGCTGGGTATCGAGGGTATCTGCCATGGCGTGGTGCCTCCGGTGCTCGGGGGCCCCGCCGTAGGGCCCTGACACGCCGCGCCGGGCGGGGTGCGGGTGGCGCAGCGGGCACCAGCAATGCCCCATGGCCTGCTGGTCCATGGCGTGCCGGACGGTGCCGCTGCCCATGAGATCCCCAAATCATTATGAATGGTGCAGATGTCACTAACAGGACACACCTCTTGCGCGCCGAGGGCAACCATGAAGAGGATCATCGTTGCTCTGTTCGAAGTACGATAGGCACTTGCTTGTGGCACCTGCTCTGGACATCACGACGAGCGAGGATCCATGACCCATACCAGCAAGAAGCCCGTCCGCTACCAGGCGGGCTATGACATCTACCGTCGCGCCTGCATCGCGAAGGCCACCTTCGACAAGTTGGCCGCGGGGCGCTGGTGCCCGAAGCCGGACATCTATATCGGCTTCCAGCCCGGCTGGGCGCCCCACCGGGCCACGCGCTGGCTCAAGGAGACCGGCCGCATTGACGTCTACGGGCGGCCGTCGAACGCAAACCGTACGGGACGGCCGCGGCGCGACGAGGAGCCGCCGCAGTGGTACCTCAAGGAGCCCAATCGGTTCCTCACCGCCGGGGAGGCAGCCAGGGTCCTCAACCGTGAGCGCAAGATCATCGGCCGCATGAAGGCGGCAGGCCACGGGCCGCAGGCGACCGTGGTCATCGGCGACCTAGAGGGCTACCACATCGACGACGTGGTGATCCTAGGCGAGCAGTACGGCTGGATCGAGCCCGGCGGATCCGAGGTGCGCGCGCTGTGGAGCGAGATGTGCCGCCATCGCAACCTCGCGCTCAAAGGCAGGGCGATGACGGTGAAGAGCACTAGAAAGGTGAGCGTGACCACCGCAGCATAGTGGCGGCGTAGCCGGCAGGGACGATTCCACAGAAAAATCGCCTGTATCACACAAGATCATTCTAGGATGCGGTGTGTTGGGGAGCTGCTGCGCCCGGCCCGGGTAGCTGCAGGGGCCCGATGCACACATGGGCCCTGCCTCGCGGGCGTTCAGCGCGTGTTTCCGGTCAGAAGACCACCAAGCGCCAAGCTCTGCCGTGCCGCCCGAGCCATTGCCGCCAAGCTGATTGCGAGCCGCCGTCGATGGCTCGTCACCTCCGATGCCGGCTGGACGCTGTACGGCGCACTGCTCGCCTACGTACCAATGGGGCTGCGGCCGAGGACCGCCCAGATCCGCGACTGGGATAGCGGTGAAGGTCGTGTAATGCGGGCGTGGCCCGACTCAGCAGGGAAGCGGCGTGACGGGGTAGGGCTGACCGCGTCGGAGACCTTCGATCATGAAGCGCTGGGGCGGCTGGCCGGAGACCGAGTCGAGGACCCACTTGCGGCCGTGCCAGAAGAACACGAGCTTCGGCGCCTTCTTCGGGCGGATCCGCGCGTGGCCGACGTGGGTGCCGGTTCCGCAGTTGGGGTACGGCGCGTAGAACAGTGGCGAGCCGATGTGCCAGATCACTAGCGGCCCGGCCACCGTGCGCCTGGTGGTGATGGATGCCTTCAGGCGGCCGGTCTCCGCTGGCGCAAGGGCCTTGCAGGCGCGTTCGACGTTGGCGGCGTGCCGGGAGAAGTGTCGGTCGACGAGCCCCCCGCGCCCCTTGAGTAGGAAGTTGATGGCGCCGGTGTCCAGTCGTGGCGTTGCCATGGCGTGGTGTCCTCCTCCAGCCACAAGGCGATGAGCGTCCCGAAGATGCCGAGGTAGAAGGGGATGTTGGTGTAGCCCGCGGGGGGCTGCTGCCAGATGGCGTAGGTCCAGGTGCAGAAGAGGGAGATGAGCCGTATCCATCTCATCCCCAATAGTGACATCTGAAGTGCTTCATGACGACAGTTCGCGTACGCCGTATATGCGTGTTACAGGGTGCGATGTCCGATTTTAAGTACTCTCGCCCCCGTGGACCCGATCACTGCCTTCACCGCACTCGGCGCGACCGCGCGCATCACCCGCCTCATCGGCAGAGACAGCATCACATTCCCTCTGCGTGATCGGATCGCGAAGAAGGCGACGCCAGCGGAGAAGGAATCCGAGCCCAAGGGCTTCTGGCCCTGGTTCAACGAGCTGATCGGCTGCCCCTGGTGCCTGTCCATCTGGGTGGCCGCCGCCGCTGCCCCGGCCGCGATCGAGTACGGAGACACACTCGCCTACCAATGGTCAGCAGGCTTCCTGACGCTTTCCTGGCTCACCGGTCTGGCCGCTCAGCACCTGGACGCGAGGTGATCTGAGCAGTGCCTGTGCTCCCTCGCATCACTCGACGGTCGACGGTCACCCACACCCGTGACATCGTGCTGCCCGACGACGGCCACCAGGTCTCGCGAACCCTCGGCACAGCCACCATCGCCTCAGCGGCGCTGATCACCCGCGACCGTGTACGACCGGTCTCGCAGGCCGCGGACTGGCAAAACGACGCGTGGGAGCTGTACGACACCGTCCCCGAGCTGCGCTTCGGTATCGGCTGGATCGCGAACGCGTGCAGCCGGGCACGGCTCTACATCGGCCGCATCGACCCCGAAGGCTCCGCCGCCCCTACGGCGATCGAGAACTCCGAGGCGGGCATGGACAAAGTGCTCCAGCCCTACTACGAGCTGTTCGGCGGGCAGATCGGCCAGGGCGAGATGCTGCGCCGCCTGGCCACCCATATCAACCTCGTCGGTGAGACGTACATCTGCGGATACGACCACCCCGAGGACCACGAGCGGATCTGGCAGGTGGTCAACTCTGCGGAGGTCGCGAACTCCACCGCGGGCACCATGCAGATCACCCCGCCCGACGAGCCGGACCCGGTGGAGATCGACACCGACCACGCGGCGCTCATCCGCATCTGGCGCCCGCACCCGCGCCAGAACTGGAACCCGGACTCACCGGTCATCTCGCTGCGCGGAGCCTGCAAGGAGCTGCTGGACCTCTCCGCACACATCTCCGCATCCGCGGAATCCCGGCTAGCCGGCGCTGGCCTGCTCTTCCTCCCCGACGAGCTGACCTTCCCCCAGCCCGCGTCCGGCGAGGGCATCAACCCCATCCACTCCGACCCTTTCACCGCCTCCCTGATTGAGGCGATGATGACGCCGCTGAGGGACCGCGGCTCGGCGAGCGCGGTCGTGCCCATCGTGGTCCGCGGGCCAGCCGAAGCCGGAAACGGCATCAAGCACTTCAGCTTCTCCACGCCACTGGACGCGGCGGCGGCCGACCTGCGCGACGCGGCCACCAAGCGCATCGCGAGCGGTCTGGACATCCCCGCAGAAATCCTACTCGGTGTCGCCGACATCAACCACTGGTGCGTGCCGGAGGCCACCCAGATCCTGACCCGAGACGGGTGGAAGACGTACGACCAGCTCAAGCGCGGCGAAGAGGTGATGACCCTCGATCACCACACTGGCCTGCCGGAGTGGGGTCCGTGTGAGGAGATCAGCACGTGGAACGTGCTCGCCGAACCGATGGTCGAGATCAAGGGGGAGGGGCACCACTCCCTGACCACCCACGCGCACCGATGGCCGGTGCGCTCCCGACATGGCGTGCCGATGTGGGTGACCTCCAAGGAACTGCTTTCCGCGGAGCTGGCCTACTTCCACATCATCACCGACACCGAAGGCGGCGCCAGCTCGCTGTCGCTGGCCGACCGCGGCCGGTTCACCCCGCAGAAGGGCCAGCTCACCGAGACCTTCTACACGGGAACGATCTGGTGCCCGACCACGCCCAACACGACCTGGCTGGCCCGGCACGAGGACACCGTCTTCTGGACCGGAAACAGCGTGTGGGCGCTCGAAGAGTCCAGCATCAAGATCCACATCGAACCGTTGCTCGCGCTGATCTGCGACGCCCTGACGTACCAGTACCTGCGGCCGTCGCTGGAAGCCCTGGGCGTGGCGGACGTCGATCAGTACGCACTCTGGTACGACGTGTCAGACCTGGTGCAGCAGGCCAACCGTCCTCAGCAGGCCCTCCAGGCGTACCAGCAAGGCGCCCTCGGTGAGCATGCGCTGCGCCAGGTGCTCGGGTTCGGCGAGGAAGCCGCGCCGACCAAGGAGGAGCGCAACCGCCACGTCCTCCAGTCGATCGTTGCCACCCAGGGCCTCATTGCCCCGCTGCTGCTGCCGCTGCTCGGCATCGACACCCCGGACCTGCGTGAGTATGCCAAGAACCAGGTCGCCGCGTCCTCGCCCGTCCCGCCGAAGCAGGCCGCGCAGCAGGGCCACGGCCAGCAGAACAAATCATCGGCGGCCGGGGGCGCGACCTCTGGAGCCGGCGGGGAGAAGGCGCCGCAGAAGTCGGGTAGGCCCATCGAGGAGGGCGCGAAGAACCGGCCACAGCCCAAACAGAAAGGCGCCCCGGCCGGGCCGGGTGCGCCGGGCACCGCAGCGCTGGAGAAAGCGGTCGAGCTGGCAGCCGTCCGGGCGCTGGACAAGGCAGGTGGCTGGCTACTGTCCCGTCAGCCGCGGCCGGTGCGGGCGCAGTACCGGGACATCCCGCAGCACGAAATCCACGTGCACCTGGAGCCGAACCCTGAGCAGACGGACATGATGCTCGCCGGGGCGTACCGGGATCTACGTCTGGTGCTGCCGGACTGCCCGTGCACGCACGAGTTGGTGGACACCTATGTGCGCGCGCTGATCCACGAGGGCAAGCCGCACGATCTGATGCGTCTGCGGGCCGTGATGGCAGAGCGTGGGTGCCCGGAGTGGGCTGACCTGTCCGCGAATCCGAGCGAAACGGACAAATCTCTATCGGATGGGTCAAGAGGCCGTATTGTGATCAAAGGTTAAAGTCGCCACAAACCGTCACTTCGTGAGGCGATGATGACCGTAACCACTGACACCGCACCAAATACGACGACGGAGGGCAGTAACGAGGCCCCCATCCCCGGCACGTGGAGGGGCGTACTCGCCCCGCTCGGGGTTTTCGCCTCCTCCCGTGACCGCCGGCTGCTCGCCCGCCCTGGAGACGGTGTGCCGCGCACGCGTCCCCTGCCGCTGCCCCTGCTGTACCAGGACGCCCTCGCCCCAGGCCACGAGGGCGGCGTCCCAGTCGGCGTGATCGACCGGACGTGGATCGAGGGCGATCTCCTGATGGGCGAAGGCCGCTTCGACATGGAAGACGAACGGGCGGCCGACGTCGCGCGCAAGGTACACCAGAACTGGCTACGCTTCGTCTCCGTCGACCTAGACGACGACTCCCACGAGATCGGCTGCATCGGCGAGAACAGAACCCTGGTCGACTGCTCTACCTACGCGGCCAGTGATGACCCTGACGAGCTGCCCTCCCACCAGGGGATCGTATTCAGCGACTGGCGGCTGATGGGCGCCACCCTCGTCTCGCAACCCGCCTTCCCCGAGGCATTCGTCTCCTCCTACACCGCCACGGCCGAGGCAGAAGGCGAACCGCTGACAGACACCTCCGCCCTCACCGCGGCAGCCATCGGCAACACCTCCCTGCCGTTCGCCGACCGCGGCCGGTCCTGGGACGGCGCCGGCGCGAAGAAACGGATGATCAACCGGGCAAAGCGGGAAGACGGCACGCTCGATCTGTCCAAGCTCGCCCAGGGGTTCCTGTACCGCGACGAGAAGGCGGACCCCACCCTCGTCACCTCCTACAAGTTCCCTTTCGCCGACGTGATCGACGGCGAGCTGAAGGCGGTCTTCGCTGGAGTCGTCGCCGCGGCGTCCGTCATCCAGGGCGGCCGGGGCGGCACCAACGTGCCCACCACGGGCCTGAAATCCAAGATCAACACCCTCTACAGCCGCGCCGCGAAAGCATTCAACGACCCCGAAATCAAAACCCCATGGTCGAACGGTTCCAAGACCGCGGCATCGCTGATCCGCTCGTCGACCACACCCCTGGCCATCGGCCAGTTCGCCCCCGACGGCTGGAAGCCACCCGCCCCCTGGTTCAACCGGCCGCCGTTTTCCGAGGGCACTCCATGGACCGTCACCGGTGAGCGCTGCTTCGGCCACCTGGCGCTGTGGAACATCTGCCACATCGGGGTCGAAAAGCGCTGCATCATGGCACCCCCATCCCAGACCGGCTACGCCTACTACGCCACACGACTGCTGGAGACCAAGGGCGGCGGCATCCGCGAAGTCGGTCTGATCACCATGGACACCGGCCACGCGAGCCTCGAAGAGCTACCCGCCGCAGCGACCGCCCACTACGACAACACAGGCACCATGGCAGCCGTCGTCACGATCGGTGAAGACGAGTTCGGCATCTGGTGCGCGGGCTCCCTCCTGCCACACCTAACCGACGAGGGGCGACTGCGCATCCAGCTCTCCGCCCTGTCCGGCGACTGGCGCGCGGTACGCGGCGGCATGGAGCTGGTGGCCGCACTCGCCGTCAACGTTCCCGGTTTCCCACAGACCCGCGCCCGCGCCGGCGCCAAGGGCGCCCCATTCGCGGCGATCGGCTGCGGCGCCGTCGCCCAGAAGCCGGCGACGCGCGAGGAGCGAGCCGAGCGGGTCTTCGCTGCCGAGCGTTCCGCGCGCGTGCAGCTCGCTGCTGACCGCCTCACACGCTCGCGCATCGCGTCCATGACCAAGCGCATGGCCGCGATCGGCGAGGCGCACGCCCGGCTCGGCGAGTCCGCCACGGCGGCTGGCGATGGCATTGACCAGGAGGACGACGCAGACGGGGCCTACCACGAGGAGTTGGCCGCGTTCCTCATCGCGGCCCTGGACGAGCCGGACATCCTCGGCGCCTGCACGCCCACCAACGAAGAGGCCGAGGAGTACGCCTCCGTCGCCGAGGCCGAGGAGTTCCGCCGCGGCAACGGAAAGAACTGGATCGAGAAGACGACGACGGGCCACTTGCCGACCTTCATCCGGCGCGTGGCCGATCACCTGATGGCCAAGGGGATGACCGAGTCCCACGCCATTGCCGTGGCGGTCAACGTCGTCAAGAAGTGGTGCCGCGGCGGAGCGGGCGGAAACCCAGCAGACGGCCTGAACTGGCCGAAGACACAGCACGTGAGCCCGAAGACCCGTGCCCAGGGCTGCTCTGACGTCGCGCACTGGGAGACCAAGCGCGCAGAGACCCGCGCCCACAGCACCCCGCAGACCGAGACACCGGCAGAAGCGGGGGTGGCGTCATAGCCAGCAAGAAGAGCGGTGATGGCACGTACCGGCCGTCGGTTGCCGAGTTCCATGCGTTGCGCCAGGCGCTGGAGCGCACCGAGGAGGACTTGGCCCTGGTGCTCGGCGTGCTCGCCGGCATTTGGCCGTCTTCGCTCACGCCCATCGATGGCGGCACACATACCCGCATCGTGATCGACACCCCGGCAGGAGAGATCTCCTTCTCCCTCCGTAGGGACGCTGCCAAGCGTATGTGGCATGTCCCCGAGGTCGCAGATCGCGAGCCCGATGAGGAGGCAGCGCGGCTGCGCGATCAGCGGCTGATGCAGCTCGCCAACGGATTCGCGCCCGTGGCTTCCCCGCCTGTGGCCCCTCGGCGTGGGGCTGTATCCCCCCAACACCTGCGCGTGCGCGACCGGCGAAGCGGCCGGAGCGCCAGCGAGGACTGAGAAAAAACAGGAGTCTCCATGAACGTTTTCGGCGGATGCTCGTCCTGCGGTGGTCGGCGGACGACTACCCCGGCTGGGAAGACGGTGGTCTTCCGGCACTACCGGCCCGATGGCTCACGCGTGGATTTCTACGTCAAGGACGATGCTGACCGGTCTGTTGCCCAGCACGGTGGCTATTGGGAGCAGACCACACGCTAAAGGGTGAACTATGCACCGTACCGGTCGGTAATGGGTCTAAGGTATCGAGCACTGGACTTCGGTCCGTACCGGCGCAGGCCCCTCGCAGGTCACCTGTGTCTGTCTATGCCGCCTTTCCGTGGTGAGCGCCCTACTCCCCCCCCAGGGCGCGAGCCGCAGGACGTACGTCGGGAAGGCGGCATTTTCATGCCCGCGCGCCGAGTGGTGTCTGGGTGTGCGTTTGAGGTGCAGTTCGATCCGCACCGTGCGGCGCGCCGCACCATACGCACCTTTTAATGTGAGATGTAGTTTTCTGACCGTTCTGCCTGTCTGGTGTCTGCGCCGGGGCCGGTCCTCAGCAACGCTCGCTCTGACTGGTGTCTGCGCCGGGAGCACCCGAAGTCGATGCGATCAAAGGACACCCAGGTGGAACTTGACGACATCCTCAATGTGCTCGCCACCACCAATGACGACGAGCGCGTTGAGGCCATCCGCGACGCCGTACGCGCCGCTGCCGAGAACGGTGCCGACATGCCGGGCCTGGAGGCCGCGGCCGTCGACCGTTTCCGGGAGCTGCGCGAAGAGGCCGAAGAGAGCACCCCGAGCGACGACCAACTCACCGCGCTGGAGTTCTTGGTCGACGTAGTGGAGCACCTACGCGAGTACAACGTCAGCACGCAGCAGCGGGCAGAGGAGGCTCAGCGTCGTCTCGCCTCGCTGGCCGGTCGAGTGGTGAGCGAGGACACCGCTGACGACGACGGCGACGGCGCCTTTGCCGACGACACCTCCGACGACGACACCAGCGACGACGAGGACGACGACACCAAGGACGACCCGGGTGCCGACACCTCGTCCAGCAGCGACAAGAAGAAGCCCGCGAAGAAGATGGGCACCGCCGCCTCGCGCGCGCTCGCCACGACAACCCAGCCGGATCGTAGACTTCCGCTGAACTTCCTGCGCTCGAAGACTGCTGTCCCGGCCGGGCGCGGCGGCAGCGCGCGCATGGCCACCGGTGACGACCGCTCGGTGCGCTACACCGTCACCTCGGCTGACGTCCCGGGCATTTCCGCCCGCCAGAAGATTGGCGACATCTCGCACCTGGCCACGGTGGTCAATACCCGCATGCAGTCGATGGTGCGCAGCGCCACATCGGGCCGCGCGGGCATCGCGACCATCACCCGCCACGTCGCGGCGAAGTACTCCATCACGCAGGAGATGGACATCGACGGGGCGATCAAGGCCGCCGCCGATGAATTCAGCCTGCCGGGCGGCAGCCTGGTGGCCGCCGGCGCATGGTGCGCCCCGCCGGACACCTTGTGGGACCTGTGTCCGGACGAGTCCGGCAACGATGGTTTCCTGGACCTTCCCACCGTCACCACGCGGCGCAGCGGAATTCGCTTCCCGCAGGCGTTCGATTTCTCGCCCTTGTACGGCGGGGTCGGCTTCCACTTCTCCAAGGATCAGTTGCACTGGAAGGACTGTGACGAGGCGCCCGACGGGCAGAAGAAATGCTGCATTGAGATTCCCTGCCCCGAGTGGACCGAATGTCTGCTTGAGCTGGACGGTATCTGCATCCGCAACAGCATCCTCATGGAGAGGGGCTGGCCGGAGTGGACCGCGGACTTTACCGGTCGCGTTCTGAAGGCGCATCGCCGTCGCATGAACGCGTGGACGATCGCGAAGATCGAGAGTCTGGCGACCTCGATCAGCATGCCCCAGGTCAACCTGCCGACCACGGGAGTCGACGTCGCCGGTCTCCACGGACCCGGCGCGGTCGAGAGCGTGCTGAGCATCCTGGAGATGATGGTCGAGTACCAGCGCTACCGGTACCGGCTGCCGCGCGCGGCGACGCTCGAAGCCGTCATGCCGTACTGGCTGCTGCCGATCCTTCGAGCCGACCTGTCCAAGAAGTCCGGCTGGAACATCAACCGCTGGAACGTGACGGATCAGCAGTTGATCCAGTTCCTCCAGTCACGCGGCGTGAGAGTCCAATTTGTCTATGATTGGCAGGATGCGTTCTCTGCGTCCTTCCAGCCGAACAACGGTGACTGCCCGCCCGGATGCGGCTGCCCGGACGAGAACCCGGCACAGGGCAAGGCGAAGTACCCGCACTCTCCAGGCGTCTACGACTGCTGCGAGTGCACCGACCCGGACCCGAACAATCCCTGCTCGGGCAAGCC
>ERZ777006.22-NODE-22-length-18868-cov-38.463403_pt1 | contig 18868 bp, 19 predicted proteins | sample MGYA00374959_ERZ777006 | MGnify/ENA primary metagenome ERZ777006 (study PRJEB29305, sample SAMN08776659) | plant metagenome | isolation source: Switchgrass | host: Panicum virgatum | place: USA: Austin, Texas | collected 2014-11-04 ... | reverse complement strand
ATCGCCCACAGCCCCTCCCCCTGGCACACCCGAGACGACGATGGCGACCAGGACCAAGACCATGACGCACCCTGAAGGGTGACAGCCCTTTCGCGGAACGGAGAGCATCGTGCCCACCATCAACTACGACGACTCGCGCCGCTGGTACAAGACCGGCCGACGCACCGACACCGCGGCGGCCATGCACGGCGAAGTTCTGTGCACCCTGTGCGGCGCCGAGCTGGAGGACGGCGGCCGAAGCCGCTTCTGCGGGCAGTGCATCGGCCTGCCCTGCGCCCCCGTAGGGGGACAGCACCACGGCCGCCATCATGACCCCGCCCACGGGGAACCCCATCGGCTGGGCGATCAACCGCGGTACGCGCCGGTCCAACTGACCCACCTGCGTCCCTGCGCTCACGACACAGACCCCCGCACGGGTACCACGCCGCCGAGGACGTTCCCAGCCTGCGCGGCACGGGCCAGTGACGACCGCCCGTCCGGATCGGCGTCCGGATCGACCGTCCCGGCCGGGACCACCAGCAGCAGTACCGAGCGCGTACGGCGCGCGGCCTGCCGCCACCCGCCCGGCGTCGGATGCCCGCCCACCTGCTCGTACCAGGTGCCGGCGCCGCTGCGGGTGATGGCCGTCAGCCGCCCGCGCTCCAGCCGCGCCTGCCACTCCGGCACAACTGCGGGGTCAGGATTATTCAGGTCGACCGGCTTGAGCCCGTACGACAGCAGGTCCGCCCTCCAGCCATCGAGACCGTGCTCGTGCGGCTCCCCAGGCTGCACGACCAGCAGCGGGAAGATCCCGCCGGACAGCCGGGCCACCGAGAACATCGTGAAGTCCTCAACGCGCTTCGTGTCCACCGGACGGCCGTTCCCAGGCAGAGGCTGCTCACCGGCGTCCAGGCCGCGCCGCCGCCGTTCCTGGGCCAGCGCCGACCACGCCCACACCCGCGTCCGGCCACACCCGGCGTGCGTCCACACCGGCACCACGACCTCCCCGCCGGAGTTCGGCACGATGGTGAGCCCGATGTGCACCACGCTCTCGGCCAGAACGTCAATCAGCTCGTCGCACAGGTGGCACACGATCGGCTCGCCACCCGCCACGCTGGCCTCCGCGACCTGGGGAAGCGCGGCCAACTGCTCTCTGCCCACCAGCTCCTCCATGCCAGCACTCACCAGGTAGGCGCACGACCACGTCGCCGAGGCAAACCGCCGCTCATCGTCCCGCCCTGCATCATCCGCCCCGGAGGGCTCTTCCCGGCATCCCTTGCCCCCCGGCATCGGCGCCCCGGCGACGGACCACAGGTCCAGCGTCGCCTCCAGCAGATCCTCCAGCTCCTGCGCGCCCAGACCTTCGACATACGCCAGGACCTCGCGGCCGTCGCCGTCGCGGCTGTCGCGGGCCAGCGGGTAGAACGCCTCTACGGTCGGCGAGGCGTTGAGCCCCGCCGACGGCAGTACGGCGTAGATACTCCCAGCGAGGCTGGCAACCACCAGCCGGTCCCCAGCCAGCACCTTGTCCGCCAGGCTCCGCTGGCACGGCTTGCACCCCTCCAAGCACGCGCCGATCAACGCGGACGCGATCCGCATGTCCGCAGTGCGCTCGACACCGAACCCGGAACCGTCGACGGGCTCAATCGGCGGCCCGGCGTGGCGATGGGCGGTGCCAGCCGCAACCGACGTGTACGAGGCACCAGCAGCCTGCTTACGACGGCGGGCCTTGTCCTTCTTACGATGATTCTCCGGCACGATGCTCTCTCCAGCACGCGGCCCCATGAACCGGCGCGCGAGACGAGCAGCACGACGGGAGCCGCCCCCACAGGGCACGGCAAAACTCACGCGCTGGTGCGCCGCTCACGGGCGGCCGTCCGGCTCCACCTTCGGGCCGGGCACCTCTGCCACAGCGCCGCCCCCGGTCATGGGCCGGAGACGAACGGGCTTGGGCCTACGCAAGGGGCCTGCGATTAGCATAGCGGCACCGTCACCGGATACTCCGAGGACGCCTGGTCTTCAGGCGAGGGAAAAGTCAATCCTCAGAGCCGTACTCGGACAGGTACAGCGCGTCCGGGTCGTCGAACAGGCGTCCCCTGGCCGACGACACCACACTCGGCGTACTCCCGCTGACCTTCCCAACCGTTACGGAACCCTCCGCCGCGGCGGAGACGAGTAACGAAACCCCCAACCAGGGCAGCGCCAAGGACACCTCGTGTAACGAAACGCCATGCGAGGCGCCCGGGTGCGCGCACCCCGTCCAACAGCCCGCGACCGGCCGCCGGCGCCATTTCTGCTCGACCGCCTGTCGAGTACGAGCCCACCGACACCGCGGCGACCAATAGCCCGCGACCTGTCAGGAGAACTCGTAATGGACCTGGGCTACGCACGCGTGTCCACCACGCATCAAGATCTCGACCGGCAGATCGACGCGCTCACCAAGCACGGCATCCCGACAGAGCGGATCTACCAGGACAAAAAGACCGGCGCCACCTTCGAACGCCCCGGATTCGCCGTGCTACTGCGGGTGCCATTAACGAACGTGTCACGAGCCCCAAACCGCAGCTGAGCGAGGAAGCCGGGTCTCCGTGGCTCTCGTCAGGCTGCGGTGGTGGCGGTCTTGGCGGAGCGGTGGGCGGCGACTCGGCAGGCCGTCGAGCAGTAGCGGCGGCGGCGCCCGGTCGTCGGCTGGCGGACGGTCAGGCCGCACCCGTCGGCCTCGCACAGCGTTTCGTTACATGCCGCCGTCTCGGGGGTGTCGTCGGCGGGGGTTTCGTTACCGAGGTCGAGTAGCAGCGGTACCTCGGCGCGCAGTGGCCGGTTGGACCACAGCACCTCAACGCGGTCCCGGTCACCTCCGGATGCGTTGCCGGTGGTGGCGGCCAGTTCGTAGCGGTGCCAGTCCGGGTAGAGCTCGCGGTCGTACAGGTCGCTGGCGTAGCCGGACAGCACAACCGTGGCGCGGCAGGCGTGCAACGCCGCCGCTAGCTCGCGGTGATCGGCCTGGGCGGTCATCTCGTGCCGGTAGTTGCGGTCTCGTATCCCGCCGAGGTAGGGCGGGTCGACGTACAGCAGCACCGAGCGGTGCCGGCCGTAGGCGGCGATCAGTTCCAGCGCGGGGCGGCATTCCAGGGACACGTCGGCCAGGCGCTCGGCGGCCGGGAGCATCCGCTCCAGGTAGCCGGCGAGGTAACGGGGCATAGAGGTGCTGGAAGTGCCAGCGTCCACGTAGTGGCGCCAGCCGGTGCGCCGCAGCGTGCCGGCGCGGCCCTGCGTCAGTCGGACCCACACCCGGCGGGCCCGCTCCAGGTCGTCCAGGCCGGACAGGACGCCGTAGGCCGCGTCGTGCTCGGCGCGGCTGTGCGGGGTGAGCGCGCACACTCGTGCCAGATCCTCGGGGCGATCGCGCAGCACCTTCCAGAAGCACATGAGGTCGCCATCGAGGTCGTTGACGGTCTCCATGCGGCTGGGCTGCTTGGCCAGCAGTACCGCCAGCGATCCGGCGAACGGCTCGACGTAGTGGCCGTGGTCGGGCAGCAGTTCGCCGATGCGTTCGGCGAGCAGGGTCTTGCCTCCGTAGTACGTCATCGGCGGTCGCATGTAGCCAGTGTGACACAGAATTAAGTATTCTGTGTCACATAGCCGTTGATCCCTCCCGGCGACCTGCGGACGTCCGCCGCGGCGGGGGGCGCGACTCGGTAACGTTCTGTGTCACATCAACCAGGAGTCGTTCGTGGACACCTTCGTAGACCCGTTCCTGGACGGCGTGCCCGCCGCCCCCACTCTCATCGCTTCGTGGCATCTGCCGGTCGAGCAGCAGACCCACCTCGCGCTCGACCCGGGCCCCGGGGCTCTGGGCGTCGCTCTGCGCGCGGCCGAGCCCGCCGTCACCGCCCCGGCCGTGCGCACCCTGCTGCGGCACGCCGCCGCCCAGGACGAAGCCGGCGACCACGACGAGGCTCGGGCGACTCTGGATCGTGCCAACGCCATCGCCCCCGGGGCGTGGATGTTCAGCCTCATGCCGGGCGGCTCCCTCACGTGCAGCCTGTGCGGGCACACCGACCCCGGCGACGCCGTCGACTACCGCAGCGAGGCCGCCGCCAAGCAGCGGCACGCCGAGCACAGCAAAACGTGCGTTCCCCTGCCCGCGCCGGACCACCGGGCGTGTGCGGTCTGCGGCGACTGCATGGGCCCGCCCTCGCCCATCCACGGCTGCCCGCTGTGCATGTGCTGCATCGCCGACGATGTCTGAGCCCGCCGCGCGGGTGATCCCGCTGCCGCGTGCCGTCGGCCCCGTGCCGCTCGGGGTCGCGGTGGACCGGTTCCTTGACCGGTTCCGCAACGATCCCGGCACTCGTACCACCTATGCCGAGACCCTGGCCCGTCTCACCGCCGCCGTCGGCGAGGCGTTCCCGACCGGCCAGCTGTCGTGCGAGGTGTACGAGGCGGTGATGGCCCGCTGGGACCAGCGCGCGGCGAACACCTGGAACAAGCATCTGTCCGCGCTGAACTCCTTCGCCGCCTACGCTCGCCGCCAGGACTGGCTGACACAAGATCCCGGCCGCCGCCTGGAGCGGCGCAAGGTCACCCGCGACCGGGACAAGGCCATCCCCCGCGCCCGCCTGGAGAAGCTGTTCACCGACAACCGGTTCGCCCTGCGCGAGCGGGTCTTTTGGCGCCTGGCTTATGAGACGTGTGCCCGCGCGGACGAGCTCCTGGAGCTCGACGTGCCCGACCTCGATGTGGAGTTCCGCCGCGGTCGGGTCGGCGAGAAGGGCGGCGATACCGCCTACGTCCACTGGGAGACCCCCACCGCCCGCCTGCTGCCGCGCCTGCTGGCCGGGCGGACCACCGGGCCGGTCTTCCTGGCTGATCGCCGCGCTCCTGCCTCTGGCAAGCGCGCCCCCGCGCTGGCCGACATCGACCCGGTCACCGGCCGCGGCCGACTGTCGTACCCGAGGGCGGAGTACCTGTTCAAGCAAGCGTCCAAGCTCCACGACCCGCACGGCCAGGGCTACACCCTCCACCAACTGCGGCACTCCGGACTCAAGCACCTCGCGGAGAAGGGCCGCTCCGCCTTCGAGCTCCAGGCCAAATCCCGGCACAAGCACCTGGGCACCCTCGGCCACTACGTCCAGCTCGGCGAGGAGACCTCCGCCCGCATCACGGCAGAAAACGACGAGCTCAGCCGGCGTCGCCGCCGCTGACCGGAAGTCCCAGGTCGGTGCCGTCGATCTCCAGTCGCGATCCCAGGTCAAGCCTGACTTCGCCGTAGGGGCGTACGTGGCCCCAAAAGAGCGGGGTCAGGCCGCGCCGGTCGGCACCGGTGAGCAGGCCGGACCACCGCGGTTCGGCGAGAACGGCCTGGAGCATGAGGGTATTCACGAACACGAGACTGGCCTGGAGGATCCTCAGGCACAGCGCGGCCATCTCCACCTCTTCGCGCCTGTTGGTGGAGATCTCCCCGCCCTTGCCGTAGTAGATCACCGCGTTCGCCGCGTTCCAGGACTCCACCACGTTCAGCCCCTCCTCGATCTCCCGCTGAAGATCCCGGTCGAGCAGGTAACGGGCGACAAAGCAGGTGCGCTGCGCGCGGCCGATCTCCAGCATCGCCTGGTAGGCCGGGTGGGAGGCGTCCCGGGTGAAGCGGGAGAGGATGGCCTCGGTGGAGGCGGTGCCGGTGCGGATCGCGGTGGCGTACTTGATGACCTGGTCGTAGTTGGCGTTGATGACGTCCCAGCGGATCGGCCGTGTCAACGCCGCCTGAAGGTTCGGGTAGGCGCCGGGCTCGCCGGCGTTCGGCCGGTACAGCCGCACCCGGTTGATCTGCTTGATCCGCGGCAGCAGGTCCACGTTCAAAAGCCGCGTGACTCCAAAGCCAATTTCGGACTGGCCATGGGAGTCCACATAGTTGCCTTCGACGCTCATGGTGGTGCCGTGCCGGATGGCGCCCTCGACCATCGCAGCGACCTCCGAGGCGGAGGCCCGCAGGGTCTGGGAGTGCACCACCACTGAGCCCCGCTCGACGTGCCAGTACACCAGGATGCCCCGGCCGCCGTAACGCGAGTGCCACTCGGTGAACAGGTTCTGGTCCCACGAGCGGAAGTGTGTGGAGTCCGAGGCCACCGCCGTCGACGCACCGCAGCTGCTCGCGCAGGGCCTGGAAGGTGGCCACCTCGTAGACCATGCGCACGATCCGGCGCCGGCCGCGCTTGTCCGCCCGGTGCACCAGCTCCGCCCACTGCCCGGTGGTGCCGTGGTAGGCCGGCGCGCTCTCCCCGAGCGGGTAGTAGGTGGTGTTCCCCGCCTTCGCATACCGCTGCACGAGGGCCAGGGCGTCGATGACCGGGCGGTGCGCGGAGTTGTTGGAACGGAACTCCAACACGCCCAGCAGCTCGATCAGGCCCTTGCGGTAGTGGTTGGTGTACGACGCCTTCAGCGTGGTCTGCACCGTCCGCCGGTACACCGGCCCCTTCGTCTTGTACTCGTGTACCAGCTCCTTCAGCGTCTGCTCGCCGCCCCGCACCGCGGGGAAGACCACCTCGCGCACGTCGCCGTCCGGTTCGGCCAGTGACGCCTCGGCGATGGCGAACAGGATGTTCTCCTTGCCCGACACCCGCTTGAAGGCGTTGATCAGCTCGTTGGTCACCTTCTGCTCGGCGCGGGCGCCGATCCGACGCACTGTGGCGATCAGCAGGTCTACCAGCGAGTCGGTGACCTCGCGCTCCCGCTCCACCAGCAGCGCGGACAGCAGCGTCACGGCTGCCTCGTCCGACCGGCGGCGCAGGTGAGACGGCGATTCGACGGCCGCCCGCTGCCGCCAGGAGGCCAGCACCCTCGGCGCCACGTCGGCGAACAGCGACTCGGGCAGGCCGATCGCCCGGATCGCGGTCAGCTTGCGGATCTCCCGCAGCATCGACTCCAAGCTGACGCTGCCCGGCATCGCCCTGACCAGGGACAGCACCGACTCACCGTCCTCCGCCTCGGCACCGCCCTGGTCCTCCCCGGCCTCGTCGGCGGTGGCGACAAGAGCGAGGACCCGGGCCCGCACCTCCACCGTCAGCCGCCCCCCGATGCGCGCGAACCAGATCTCCTCCGCGGTGTGCAAGGCCGAACGGACCATCCGGGTGATCCGGTCCGGCGTCGGCGGCTCGATGAACTCCGCACGGCAGTGCTTCAGCAGCTCCTCGCGCACCCGGTCGGCGCTCCGCTCCGCGTGCGCGACGTTGGCCGCCAGCCATCTCGTCAGCTTCTCCGCGTCCTGCACCGAGCACACCCGGAATCCCAGGTGCTCACGTATCTGGGCGCGGTGGTACTCGATCGTGCTGCCGGTCCATGGGTAAGAGTCGAACTCCGCCGCCCGCACCTTCATCTGCCGGGCGACGAAGGCGATCACCTCGTCCGGGAACTCTGCCCGACCCCGGGGAAACCGCCCGTATCGCGTGTAGTGCTTCAGCAGCAGCGCGAAGCCCAGTCGCGTCCCGCCGCGCTTCCCCGCCACGAGCTCCAGCTCGTCATCGAGCACCGTCCAGTGCTCGACCAACTCGTCCATGTTCACCGGCTGCCGACTCATGGCCGCACATCGTGCCGGAGACTCCCAGGTCACAACCGCCAAACGGCTGAAGATCCACCCGATTTGGGGCTGGTGACACGTTCGTTGATGTCACCCGTACTGGCCTACGCCCGCGCCGGTGACACCATCGTCGCGACCAACCTTGATCGGCTCGGCCGCAACCTCCGCGAGTGCCTGAACATCGTCCATGACCTGCGTGAGCAAGGCATCGGGATCAAGACGCTGAAAGACCCGCTCCCGATCGATACCACCGATGACTCGCCCATGGCCGAGCTCGCGGTCGCGCTGCTGGCGCTGTTCGCGCACATGGAACGGGTCTTCATGCGCGAGCGAGCCGCGCACGCCCGTGCGGTCGCCGAAGCCAAAGGCAAACAGCCCGGACGGCCCCGCAGGCTCGACGCCAAGAAGCTCGCCGCCGCCCGCGCCGCGATCGACGCCGGTCAATCAGTCGACGACGTGGCCGCGATGCTCGCCGTCAGCCGCGCGACCCTCTACCGGCACCTCAACAGCGGCGACCAGGCGCAAACCAACCAGGATCCTCGCGGGTAAAGAGCCGCGGCCCCTTTCTGCCGTATTCCGGCCGTACCCCTTGAACCTCGGATACGCCGTCCGCTCCAGCGACGCCACACCAACCGCCCCACGCCCGACCGACTGACAGCGGCCACCATAGACAGCGACGATCCCGGTAGCGGGGCCAGGGCCAAATCACGGAGCGTACGCATACTCACCGTATTTGAGCGTCACGCTCAGCTGCAATGTGGCGGCTATTACGCGTATCTCCTCCACCCACCCATCACGCCTACGGCTTTGTTCAACTCCCTGAACATGCTCGCAGGTTGCCTCCTTCAGCTCCGCACCAAACACCTCGCCGATACCGTAACTATCACGGCCAAGGACCAGCCCGGCCAACCCGGGACCAAGCGTTCGAAAGCTGGGCGAAGAGCGTGCCACGGAGCTGGAGGAGCGCGTACGCCTGCGCGGCGATGCGAAGGCTGCCGGAGTGGCGTACTCGGGTGGGTTGGCCGCGAACCAGCGAATCGGGCACCGGCCCAAGGCGTCCCGTACAGGCCCTCGCCGCGGGGTCGCGGCGAGGGCCTGTACGGGACGCCCGGGAAGGGGCTACGCGACGGCCGGGTGGCCTTCCAGTTCCTCGACCACGCCGGTCTCCCGTGCTCGCAGGGCCGCGCGCGTGCGCCATGCGGTGAACGGCGCCAGGTGTTCTTCAAGCTCGTCCGGCATGAACCAGCGGACCCCGATCACGCCGGCACCGAAGGTGAACTTGGTGTCGGCGGGCAAGGTGCCGCCGTCGTAGACGAAGTTCAAGCCCTCCAGGGACACGTGGGTCTCGTGGGGCTCTTCGAACATCTGGTGGATGACGAGCAGGGGGCCTGGGGTGACTGTGATGCCCAACTTCGCACGCGCGGTGCGCACCAGGCCCGCGTGGCGTGATTCGTTAGACTCCACGCAGCCTCCAGGGTGGTACCACGGCTTGCGCAGTTCCGGGGCCGGGTCCTTCTCGCACATCAGGACCGCCCCGGCCGAGTTGGTGATGAGGGTCAGCGAGCCGACTCGGCGCTTGGGTGGGCTGATGAAGTGGTCGACGTCGGTGGCGGTGGTGTAGATGGTCGGCTGTGCCTGTTCTTGCGTCATGGACTTGCCTCTCCTTGTGTCGATGAGTTGCCGGGCGTCCCGGCCGAAACACCCGGCACACGAAGAGTCGCAGAGAGCGGTAAACGTCTGATCAACATTGGCCAGTGCACTACTCGCTGCCATCCACGTATTCGCTGTGGTGGGCGCCGTCGTGGCCGATGTGGTGGCCGTCGCCGTGGCGATGATCCGGGCGTGGGGTGGGCTGGGCAAGGGAGCGCAGGCGCTGACGCAGGGTCCGCGGCCGGTTGGAGCGCACGGCTTCCCGTATGGTCTGCGTGGTACGGTTCAGGGCGCGGGTGATGATCCCGGCGAGCAGCAGGGGTGTCGTGGCAGAAATCCATGCCGGCACTGAACCCCAGTCTACCGAGGCCAGCATCATGCGCCTCACCTCCCACTCACCAAAATACGGTGAAATGGGACAAAAAGGGTCATACTCGGGTCATGAACAGTGCCCTTTTCACCAGTTCCATTAAGGAAAGCACCTGGACCGCCGCCTGCGGCGGTGGCAAGTGCTGCCTTGAGATCGCCGAGATCGAAGGCGGCGGCTACGCCCTGCGCAACACCCAGGACAGGGACCACTCCATCCGCTGCTCCGCCGAGGAGCTGCGGACCTTCCACGCCCTGATCCCCAGCATCATCGACGGGGCGTAGTCCATGCCCCCGGCACCGGCGGGGCATGCACCGGCGAAGCCATGCGCCGGATGTGATGCCCTGCCGGGACCGCCACGGCAACCGCGGCAGCCGCCCTCTCCCCGTCCGGCCCGTACGTCACCGCCACGTCCACATCCGGCAGCAGCGGCAGCGCCTCCGTGTGGCAGTAGACCGGTTGACCAGACCTCATCCGTTCAACGTCCTCTTCGGTGAGCGCGAGCACGAGCACGGGCTACCCGCCGGAATCGGGGGCCTGTCCCATCATCACCCGCGTGAGCCTACCCCAGCAGCAGGTGAAGCCCGGCGGAGATCGAGCCCCCGGCCGCCATGGACAGGGCCAGCAGCAATAGGGCGTTGTCCGGCCGCCGTGCCGCCTCGCGCAGCGCCGCATCTGTATCGCCCTGGGCGCGAAGGCGCCGCATCTCTCCTCGACGCCGGTGCAGGTCGGCCGAGGTCTCGATCCGTACGGCCAGGGAACATCCGATCCCGAGGGACAATAGGCCAATCCCGTACAGAGCGGTCAACGAGCATCACCTTTCGCTACTGGTACAAAAGCAGCCATGCGTACCAAGTACCTCATCCCTGCCATTCTCGCCGCTGCCGCCGTGGCCCTGACCGGCTGCTCCTCGGACTCCGACGACGTCTCCAACCACGTCAAGGCAGGCAAGCTGAACAGCCACCAGAAGGCCGTCATCAGCACCTGGTACGACGTGTCCAGCACCGCTCGGAAGAAGCACTTGGAGACGTTGACGGACCGTGAAGTCCTTGCCGCGGTGAACACCTTCACCCTCTTGTGCGTGCTCGACGAAAACCGTATCGCCATCGAGCTGGCCAACGGCGCCAACGGACTCGACAGTGAGAGCGCATCCCGGCTCGCCGACGCGATCGACGATCACCTGTGCGAGCACACGAAGAAGAAAGCGAGGAAGACGCCCTCAGTCCCACCGGCGCCGAGCGTCCCCACTGGCGCCCACCACGCGGCACCGAACTCCCCGACGCCCTCCAGCGCCGACAGCAACCCCACACACGACCTGACCAGGCCCACCTCCCGCCACGACCGCGAGGATATGACCCTGAAGGCTCCTGCCAACCGCCAACCAGCCAAGGCGCACCAACGGCTGGGGCCCAACCATCACCCGCAGGCCCCGGCCGACCCGAAGCGTGCCCCCGTGATCAAGGCACCGGCGAAGACGCTGACCAGGACCACCCGCTGACCAGGCCATCACCTTGTACGAGCCCATGAGCGCGTGGGGCTGGTACACCTGCAAACGCCGCGGCATGCCCGCGGACGCCGACGCCTGCACCTTTCCGTTCGGCTGCGGCTCACGGACGACGGCGGCCCCGGCCGGGTGACGCCAGAGGCTTGACCGGCGCCAGCGACTCCACGGCCTTCACCCACTGCCATAGGTCGTTTGTCGGATCCAGGGACTGGCTGCGCGCCTGCGCCGCAGCCGAGGCCCGTTGCCACGCCTGCGGATCGCGCACCAAGGACCGCAGCTCCGTTGCCCACTCCTGCATCTTGTCCCGGTCCGCGAAGATCCCCGCCGGGCCCAGGGCCTCCCGCAGACCCGGCGTCGGGTGAGCGATCACCGGAATCCCGCTGGCCATCGCCTCCAGCGCCACCATGCCGTACGACTCGTACAGCGACGGCACCAACAGCACCCGCGTACGCGACCACACCCGGCCGCGCATGTCGGACGTGGACTCGATGATCTGGACGTTGGTATGGGACGTCAGCCCCGCCGTGAGCTGGTCCCCGTAGCCGCCCTTGACGCCGAGGAACGGTACGTCGGGAAAGAGCATGGCCAGGTGCTCGAAAACGTGCACGCCCTTGTTCTCGTTCAGGTTGACCAGTGTCACCGCGCCGCCGGGCCGGGTCGCGTGTTCGTGCGGCCACACCGGCGGGTGCAGCACCATCCACCGGGCCCCGCCCAGAAGCGTGTGCCACGAGCGGGCGATCCATTCCGTGTTGAACACCGTCAGGTCCGGCTGCATCGCCATCACCACACGGTGCTCGTCGAAGGTGTTGTGCTGGAGCACCACGGACGGGATGCCGAACTCCCGGGCCGTCTGCACCCCGAGCGCGGCGTGCGTGTGGTGGGTCACGATCACGTCCGGCTGAAGCGACCGCGTCAGGGGAACGATGCGCCCGTCGCGGCGCTCGGAGAAGGCCCGGATGCCCTCGTACGTCCACTGCTCGGGAGCCTCCGGCATGTCCGTGGTGGCGGCCCACACCTCGTGCCCGGCCTGCTGAAGAGCCTTGAGCATCGTGTGCAGCATCGTCTCGGACCCCGCCAACCTGTACGGCGGGTAGAAGTGCACCAGGGCGACCACGCGCATGCCCGGAGATCCCTTTCGTCGTTCGTACGGCCGGTTCTCTTTAGGCCAGCAGCTCGCCCATCGCGTCCCGCACCGCGGCGTGGAACGCCTCGGTGCGCGCGAGGGCGTGGGCCCGGCCGAGCTTGGCGCGCGCGGCGCGGTCCTTCGTCGGCGTCGCGTCGGCCTGCTTCACCGCCGCGGCGATGTCGTCCGGCTCCACCCGCTTGCAGCGCGCCCGCCCGGACATGTCCTCGTCCACCGCGGGCAGGAGCCAGCCGAACTCCGGGCGCACATGCGCGTTCATCGGGTCGGCGTCGGTGGTGATGACCTGCGCCCCGCACAGCAGCCCTTCCACAATGGCGTGCCCCCAGCCCTCCGCCCGGGAGGGGAGCAGGTGGATCGTGTAGGTGTTCAGCAGATTCGCCGCCTCGGACCGGCCGACGTGCCCCAGGTACGTCGCCCCCGGGGGCAGGCTCAGGCCGAGAAAGGACAGATCCCAGTCCGAGGTGATCGCCAGCGGCGGCAGCTCGGCGCCATGCCGCCGCCATGCCTCCACCACGGCTGCGGTGCCCTTGGCGGTGGATCGACCTGCCATGTGCAGCACCGCGTGCTTGCGGCGCTTCTTGGGCTGGGCGCGGTCCGGCGTGGCGAAGCCGGTCACCACCAGGCGGCGTACGGGGAGTTCGCCGGCAATCTGGCGCATGGTCTCGGACTTGGCCCACACGTGATCGAAGCGGTCGACCAGCTTCGCCTTGTCGTCGTCAAGGCAGTCCGGGTTCGGCACGAACACGGTGCGGCGCGCGAAGGACATCAGGGCCTCGCTGGTGGTCTCCAGGAACACCGCCACGTCGCATTCGCGCATCCCGGCGTCGCGGTAGTCCGCCCACACCACATCGTGGCCGAGCCGTTTCAGGGCGTCGGTCATCACCTTCAGATCGACGCTCAACCCCGAGTCGTTGTCTTTGGAGACCAAGTTCACGCGTGCCATAGGTCAGACCCTCACTTCCTGGATCAGGACGTCCCTGCCGCCCAAGGGAGCCTCGCGCCGGTCCATGCGGTACACCGCCCCTGCCTTGGCCAGGGCCGGAATCAGCACCAGGCCCTTGCGCACCCACGGGTCTTCCTGGTCCATGTCGTCGGCCAAGAGCAGCCCGCCGGGCCGGATCAACCCCTGGGCGAAGGTGTACTCGCTCATGACCAAGTCGGGGTCGTTGTCGGGGTCCAGGAAGATCACATCGAAGGATTGGCCCTCGGCGATCAGACGCGGCATGACGTCCAGGCTGGAGCCGGTGATCAGCTCCACCTGCTCGGCCACACCGTGGTCGGCGAGAACCTGCCGAGCGGCCGTCACGTCCAGATCGATGCCGACGACCCGGCCGCCGTGCTCGGCAGCGTCCTCGGCGAAGAACAGCGTGGACCAGCCATCGGCCGGGCGGGCACTCTCGGTGGTTTCCCTGATCGTTCCGACCTCAAGGACATCGAGGGCCTTCTTGCCCGAACGCTCACGGAGACCGGTCAGCTCGCGCCGAAGGATCACCTCAAGAGTCTTCATGCGCGTCATACTCTGGCATCGGCCCGGCCGACCCGAGCAGCGACGATGCGTGTTGCGGCCGACCTCCCGCGGCCCCCCCCACGATCGGCCCACGCGCCGGTACCTTCCGCTGGCCGACACTGGGTTTACGACTCCGCCCAAGACGATCCGGCCTTTAGAGCTCTTAGGGGCGTGAGTGGGGTGGCTCCCATCCCGTACGCCGTCGACCCAGGCAGAGCCGAGCAGACGCGGCCCATGGCGTCCAGGTCGTTCGTACAGTGGCGCGCTCCACCTGGACGCCATGAACCACGCCTGCTCCACGGTGTGTGGGTCGACGGCGTACGGGATGGGAGCTGGGGAGGGTGGTGGGTGAGGGGGTTACACAGCCCTCAGGCCCCGAGACTCATACAGTTCGAACCATTCAGGTGCACACAGGCCGACCATATCCGCGAGGTCGGACGATGAGTACGCGTGATCGATGTGGTGCACTCGAATGATCTCGTCCACCAATGCGGGCTTCTCGTAGGGAATCTGAACTGGCTCATCCTTCGTCCATCCCTTCTGTGAAAGTTGCACACGAAGGGATGTGTGCTGCCGGTCTGTGATGACTTCAAGGTCACGAGCCCGTCGGATCAAAGCCCCCATGGAGGTGCGCCAAACTGGCTTCAATCGCGCAGCAAGAGTCAGATTCATTCCACGCAACTGAGACTTGATTTCCCGAGAAGGCATAAGGAATTCTGCGGCGAACCTGTCTGCCTCTTCTTCCTGCTCTGGCTCGGGAACATCATGCATCACAAGATGCCCGAGCTCGTGAGCAAGAGAAAATCGCAAATTGCAGGCAGGGAGAAGCGTGTTCAACACGAAGAATGGGCTTTCGCCAGGCGGCCAAACGCTGATCGCGTTGATTTTGGCGGAGCTAAACTCCTTGGTGACGACGATGCCACCCGCAGCCTCGATCCACTCGGTCAAGTTCTGGACAGCATGGGCCGGGTCACCGACCGGCGTGCGGACTTCTGCGCCCAGACCGCCGTCCACCTCGTCACGAAGAACGCGCTGGTCGTCCTCGAAGACCTGAAGATCCGCAACATGGCGGCCTCGGCATCCGGCACCCAGGCCGCGCCCGGCACCCGCGTGGCCCAGAAACGGGGCCTGAACCGGGCCATCCTCGACAAGGGATGGCACCGCCTGGAACTCGCCCTCACCAGCGCGGCCCGGTACACCGGCACCCGCGTGGCGAAGGTCAATCCCGCGTTCACGTCGCAGCGGTGCTCCGCCTGCGGCTTCGCCAGCGAAGGCAACCGCGAAAGCCAAGCGGTCTTCGCCTGCAAAGCCCCAGGATGCGGACACACCGCACACGCCGACGTCAACGCGGCCATCAACATCAAACACGCGGCCGGACATGCCGTGTCAGCCTGTGGAAACCTCGGCACCAGCCGGTCCGCGAAGCAGGAACCCGTAAGCCGGGCAACCGGCCGAAACCCCTCCTAGGGGAATCCCCGGGGTTCACCCCGGGGAGGACGTCAAGCTCGAACCAGTCCACCAAGCCCGGGTCGACGCTGAAGAAGTGCTCGATGTGCCGGTACACCGGGCACCGGCCGACCTCGGACTGACGAGCCAGGTGCGTCCACAGGTCCAGGTGGTAGGCGACCGTCGGCACTTTGGCCGCGCGCAGCTCGGCGAGTACCTGGTCCACCGTCAAGGTGCCCGGTGCCCAGCCGCCTGGGACGTTCACCCACACCAGCAGATCCGCGGCCCGGCCGCGCTCCAGGATCTCTTCCGTGCTCGCCTGGCCGACCTGAAGCCGCGTCACCCGGTGTCCGAGGTCTTCCAGAGACTTGGCCCAGTAGCTCTCGCTGGTCCAGAACACGCCGAAGTTCCCCAGGAAGGCGATCCGCACGTCAGGCCCCCTCTTCTGTTGTGGGTTGGCCCGTGCACCAGCCCCGTCCTCCGCATACCATAAAACGTAAATAGGGCACATATGGGTCATAAGGAGCCGATATGGCTGGCTGTGGAATCTCCTGCCGGCGTCTTCGCGGCGAGGATGGCATCAAGGTAGAACCGGACTGCTGCGGCGGCTGCGTCGTCTCCATCGACCCGGACTGCATCCCCGCAGGCGACGGCATCACCGAACAGAAGGCGAAGGAGATCGCCGACGCCGCGGCGAAAAAGGCAGCCGATGCGCTCGCCGCCAAGACCACGGACGTCCACGGCATCCCCGACACAGCCGCGCTGGAGACCAAGACCGGCGCCCAGAACAAAGCCGACAAGGCACGGGACGACGCCATCGCCGCAGCCAACAAGTGCTGCGCCGAAAGCACCGGCGCCGCCCGGGACGCAGACGCGAAACTCCAGCAACAGATCGACGACCTCAAGAACAACGGCACGCCCACCGGAGGCGGCTGGGACTGGAAGGGCACCTACGACCCCGCCACGGCCTACAAGAAGGGGTCCGTGGTCTTCTTCAATGGCTCCTCCTACCACGCTCCCGCCGACATCCCAGCAGGAACCGAGCCCCCAGCCGCACCCTGGGCGATCGTCGCACGCCAGGGAGATCCGGGACCGGCAGGCACGTTCGCCGACACCTTCCGCGGCCCCTTCGACCCCGCCACGGCCTACAAAACCGGTGACCTCGTCGAATACAAGGGCTCCACCTACCTCGCCCCAGCCGACATCCCCGCAGGAACCGAGCCCCCAGCCGCACCCTGGAAGCTGGTCGCCGCCGCCGGCAACGGCGGCGAGGGCGGCGGCATCACCGAGGACAAGGCCAAGGAGATCGCCAACACCGCGGCCACCGATGCGGTCAAGAAACACACCGACACCTGCCACACCCTCGGCGTCATCAAGGAAGGAGTCACCGCCGAGGAGGGCTGGGAGGTCACCACTCAGGAGCTGCGTTCGATCGGTGGCACCCGGACCGCTGTCATCTGGCTCAAGCGCACCGGCGACAACATCATCTCCAAGGCGCCTGATGACCCGGCCGCAGACGGCAAGCCCGAGCAGGGCAACATCGTCCCCGACCTGCTGATCGCCAAGGTGACCAAGGACTGGATCCCGCCGGTCACCCAGCTCCACAGCGCCCACACCGGTTACACCACCGGCTCCGTGCGCATCAACACCAAAGGCGAGATCTACCTCGCCGACCTGACCTACAACAACGCCCTGCGCACTGACCAGTTCCTCGTCTTCGAGTACGAGTTCCAGGTCAAGACCGGCTGTGAGGGGGGTGAAGGCGGCCCCGGCCCCACGCCGCCCGACGGCGGCATCACCGAAGAGCGGGCGAAGGAGATCGCCGACGCCGCGGCGAAAGCCGCCATCGAGCAGTACATGAAGGACCACCCCTGTGACTGCCTGACCGAGGAGCAGATCAAGCAGATCGCCGACGCCGCGGCCAAGAAGGCGGTGGACGACAACAACACGGCCCATCCGCCGGGCATCAGCGAGGCCAAGGCGAAGGAGATCGCCGACGCCGCGGCCAAGAAGGCGGCCGACGACCACGCGGCCAAGACGACCGACGTCCACGGCATCCCCGACACCGCGGCCCTGGAGACCAAGGACGGCGCCCAAGCAAAGGCCGACGCAGCCGAGAAGAACGCCCTGGACTCGCTGCGCGCGCTCGTGGAAAAGTGCCTCACCCTCCAGACCCTCAAGGAGGGCGTCACTGCCCAGGACGGCTGGACGGTCCACACCCAGGAGCTGCGCTCCATCGGCGGCACCCACAACGCCGTCATCTGGCTCAAGCGCACCGGCGACAACATCTCCAGCAAGACCGCCGACCAGAACGCAGGAGATGGCAAGCCTGAAGAGGGAAACATCGTCCCGGACCTGCTGATCGCCAAGGTCGCCAAGGACTGGACCCCCGCCCAGACGATCCTGGTCAGTGCCCACACCGGCTACACCACCGGCTCCGTACGCATCAACACCAAAGGCGAGATCTACCTGGCCGACCTCACCTCCAACAACGCCCTGCGCACCGACCAGTTCCTCGTCTTCACCTACACCTTCCTGACCGAGCCTGACTGCGCCGCGGCCATCAAGGATCCCTCCGGCACGCCGGACGCCACGGTCAAGCCGGACCCGCAGGATCCCTCCGGCCGCACGGCGCTGCTCACCATCGCCGACAGCGGCGGGAGCTGAGCCGCCCCGGACCGCTTCAGCCCCGCCGCCCCACGGCGGCGGGGCTGAAGCGGGACACGATCTCCCGCGCCGCCGCCCACAGCCGTGGGCACCACCAGACCACCTGCGGGCGTACCGCGCCGCTGACGACCAACCAGGGAGCCGACGTGACCGATATGACTGTCGACTGGGGGGACGGCAAGACCGAGGAAACCCCCTCCGGCAAGACGCTGAAGCACGCCTACGACCCGTCCAAGGACGGCATCACCCAGAACATCACCGTCTGCCGCAAGGACCAGCCCGCCAAGTGCAAGACGCTCCACTACACCCCCGGCAAGGCGCCCGACGTGAAGGTCACCCCGGACGACGGTGGTGACGGCAAGCCGACGGTGGAGGTCACCCCGGCTGAGGGCAGCACCTACGCTTTCGACGGTGGCGAGGCCAAGGACGTCCCGGCCGACGGCACAGTGCCGCTCGATGACCTGACCCCGGGCGATCACACCCTGAAGGTGTGCCGCAAGGGCGTCACCCCGCCGGTCTGCCGGGAGACGACCGTCACTATCCCCACCGAGACCGCCGAAGGCCCGAAGGTGGAGGTCGGCAAGGGCAGCAAGGACAACAGCGCCGTCGCCACCGTCACCCCCAAGAAGGGCAAGACGTACACCTACGCCTGGGACAACGACGCGCCGGCCGACGTGCCCGCCGACGGCCACCTCCCGGAGAAGGAACTGACCCCGGGCGAGCACACCCTGAAGGTGTGCGAGAAGGGCGCCACCCCACCCGTGTGCACCGAGCAGAAGGTCACCATCCCCATCGGCGGCCAGCCGCCGACCACGGAGCTGAAGCTGACCACGGTGGGCGACCCCGCGGACAAGCAGGGCTACACCATCACCGCCACCGTCGACAACGGCGGCAAGCCCGCGGCCGTCGACTTCGGCGACAAGACCCCGCCGGTCGACAACCCCGGCGACGGTAAGACCCCCACCCCCCACGCCTACACCCTGTCTCTTATACACATCTCCGAGCCCACGAGACTAAGGCGAAGCTCGTAT
>ERZ777006.21-NODE-21-length-20045-cov-55.634717_pt1 | contig 20045 bp, 26 predicted proteins | sample MGYA00374959_ERZ777006 | MGnify/ENA primary metagenome ERZ777006 (study PRJEB29305, sample SAMN08776659) | plant metagenome | isolation source: Switchgrass | host: Panicum virgatum | place: USA: Austin, Texas | collected 2014-11-04 ... | reverse complement strand
CCCTCCCGTCTTCCCCTTGCCTCCACCCCGGAAGGACAAGCTCATGGTCCCCTGCGGGACATACATCGTCGTGGACGACGACACTGCAAATCCCCTGCTCCAGCGTGTCCTGATCTGGGCACAGCTGGACCGCGACAAGATCGATTACCACCAGGGGTACTCGATCTCCTACGTGTTCATCCCCTCCGAGGTGGCCACGGCTGGCCACGGCGACCTAGTTCTGCGTGCCGGAGCCGACCCGGTCACCCTGGGCACGAACGCGCCCGTGTGGATCGACCCCACGATCTTCGACGTCGATGGGATCAACCCGAACACCGGCATCGAATACGACCAGGTGGTCTCGAACTTCGGGCCGCGCGGCGAACCAGGTTCGAGGTCGGTCAAGATCGGCTGGGACTATTCCGGCAAGCTGGAGCAGCGCACGGAGCCTACGGGCTGGCTTCTGCGGTACCGGTCGGCGCCCGAGGAAGGCGCGTGCCCGTTGGAGTGGCGCACGCTGCGTCTGCCCGGGTGGCAGCGTGAGGCGTGGCTGAGGGGCCTGATGCCGGCGACGGCGTATCAGGTGACGTTGCAGGGCATCGCGCATCCGGGGTCGACTCCGGTGCTCACCGAGGCAGTCGCGCCCATCACGGTCACGACCGCAGCCGACAGCGGCGACGGAGACGGTGACGGTGGTAGCGAGCAGGCACCGAAGGTCACCGTGGAGGCGGACCCGGCCGACGCCAGCGGACGAACGGTGATCCTGCATATCGACAACACCGGCACCGGCGGCGGCACCGGTGACGGCTCCGACGGTGATGTGGAGCAAGCCCTCAAGGAGCACCTCGCCCAATACCACACCACCAAGACGATCACTCAGGGCGTCACCGCAGCGGACGGCTGGAGCGTCACCTCGCAGCAGCTCACCGCCACGCCCGACGCACTCGTCGCCGTGGTGACCGTGAGCCGCACCGGCCCGGACGTTGTCATGCTGCCCGCCCCGGAAGCCGGCAACGTCGTGCCCGACCTGCATGTGGTCACCGCTGAAGCTGCTTGGCGGCCGGCAGGCCCGGACCAGGTCATCTTCATCGGGGCAACCGGGTTTGGCCACGGCTCCATGCGCATCACCCCGCAGGGCGAGATCTACCTGCTCGACTGGTCCAACGACAACCCGCTCAAGACCGGGCAGAACCTCCGCTTCACGTACGTCATCCCGGGCAGCGGCAAGAGCGCGAGCTGAGCGGCGGATGGAGGAGGTACTCGACGGCCCGTGCGGGCCCTGGCCGCTCGACCTGTCGTGCTGCCCCGACTGGCCGGACGACCCGGACCAGTGGAGCCACGGCCAGCGGGCGGCAGCGGAGATCGCCACCGATGTGCTGTGGCGACTCACCGCGGGCCGGTACGGGCTGTGCGAGGAAGTGATTCGGCCATGCCGGGACGACTGCACCACCCGCAGCAGCCTGGACGGCGGACTGTGGCGGCCGGTCGTGGAGTCCGGCCGCTGGTACAACCGTTCGTGCGGGTGCCCTCCGTTGGGGTGCTCCTGCGATCCGCTGTGCACGCTGACCCTGCCCGGTCCCGTACACAGCGTGCTGGAGGTGCGCCAGGACGGTGAGGTCGTCCCACCGGCCGCGTACGTCCTGCACCGCACTCCGGTCAGCGACCAGTTGGTACGCACTGACGGCGCATGCTGGCCCCGCTGCCAGGATTTGTCCCGTCCGGACGGGCCCGGCACGCTGTCCGTCACCTACCTGCGTGGGCTGGAAGTGCCGGCCGCCGGTCGCCGCTCGGTCGCCGAGCTCGCCTGCGAGATTGCCAAGCTGTGCTCGGCTGCGCCGGGCGGATGCGCATTACCCACGGGCACGAAAACGGTGACCCGGGATGGAGTGACGTACCAGATCACCCCACCCGGCGACTGGCCGCAGACCCTACAGGCGCACTTCCCGCAGGCATGGTCCTGGGTACAACTGGTCAACCCCCAGCAGGTGCGCCAATTCGGCGCGGTGTTCTCGCTTGACCGACCGCCCGCTCCGCCCGCAACCCGCTACCGGCCAGGAGCTGCCAGATGAGCGCTACGCCTTCGCTGTTGCCCGCGGATGCCGACCCCAGTCTCGGACCGATCCTGTCCGGGCTGACGGCTTGCCTGTGCGCATCGCTCGCCGACGGGGGCCGACCGGCGTGCGCCTGCTGCCTCGTGTGGGGCGACGGGCCACCCGCGCAGGATTTCTGCTCGTGCGACTGCGACGGCGGACACGGCCAGGCATGGGTACGTGTCGTGCGGCAGGAAGCGGTGCCCAGCCGGCAGCGGCAGACCCGGTGCCTGGCCTGGCGTATGCAGACCGTGATCGAGCTCGGCGTAGCACGGTGCGTGGCAGTCGTCGCCGCAGACGACCAGTCGGCCCCGACATGTGAGCAGCGCGAAGCGGACGCCTGGGGCCTGGTGCTGGATATGCGCCTGCTCCGGCAGGCGGTGGCCTGCTGTGACGTGCTGAATGATCGAACGTCGGGGGTGCAGGTGATGCCGGGGCCGGTGACGCCGACAGGGCCGCGTGGCGGATGTGCCGGGGTGACGATGCAGATCACGGTGGAGGCCTGAGGTGGCGGGAACGAACGCGTTCGTGTGGGTGCTGATCGGTGGATGGCTGGTGGCCGGCGTTGCAGTGGTCGCGCGGGCCTGCGTGGAAGTTGCGCGGATCCGGGCGGGCGCTGAACGGGAGGTGCGGCACCGGTGAGCGTACGAGTCGACGTCGACCTCAACGACGCCGCGATCGTCGAGTTGGTCGCCGGCATCGTCGGCGAGGTCACCTCGGACGTAGCGAACGCAGCGCGGCGCCGGTGCCCCGTCGACGACGGGACACTGCGCGCGTCAATCCGCTCGCGGGTCTCCCAGCGCGGCGGTGAGGCGGTGGGTGAGGTGTATTCCGATCTGGAGTACGCGGCCTACGTGCACCAAGGCACCGGGATCTACGGGCCGTCGCACCGGCCGATTCGGCCGGTGCGGGCCCGGGTGCTGTCGTGGGAGCAGGCGGGAGTAGGCCGGGTGTTCGCGCGGGAAGTCCGCGGGTCTCGAGCGCAGCCGTTCCTCGCCGATGCGCTCGCCGAGGTGGTCGGCCACATCGACCGCACCGTGCGGTATTAGCCCCTACTCTGCCCGCGACCACCACCACGCGCAGAGGGGCGCCGCCATGACCACTGAATTCGTTCTCAAGTCCGCACAAGCCTTCGACCCCGCGCGGCTGCCGCGGGTCACCGTAGAGGTGAGCGACGGCTCCCAATACCAGGCGCACGGCTTCGAGCCCAGCGCCGTCCAGCTCCAGCTCGGATACGTGGAGCAGGTGGCGCAGTCGGAGGACGGCGCGGCCGTCCTGGCGGAGCTACGCAACGCGCTCCTTCACGCGTTCGACGAGGCCGACGCGGACGACCTCGCGCTCAAGGCGCGCTCCGCTCAGAACCCGGTCAGCATCAGCGAGCTGTTCCAGGATCTGCTGCCGAAGCTGGTCAAGCACTACGAACCGGAATTCGCCGCCTATCAGCAGGAGATGGGACTCACCGAGGCCAACCGGGAGCAGCGCCGAGCCACCACGAAGGCCACGGCCAAGAGGCCCCAGAAGAAGACCGCGGCGCCCCGGCGGGCCGCGGCCGGGCAGTGAGGTTCGGCCCCGCCGGGACGGGGCCGCTGCCGATCACCGTGGACGGTCGCCCGTACACGCTCCTAGTGCCCGCCTCCGGCCACGAGTTGGCGGCGACGGCCGCGGCCGGCCAGTGGCCCCAGATCATGCCGGGCCTGCTGGGCCCGGAAGAGCGCGAGAACATCACCCGCCGGATCCGTGACCCGTACGACGCCATGACACACCACGCGTGCTGGCGGATCGCCCTCGGCGTGGCACCAGAGCTATACGGGGTGGAGTGGTGGGCCGCCGGCCGGCTGTGCACGCTCGCGGTGGAACGGTGGCGGGACTGGTCGGCGTGGTGCGTCCGCCGCGGCCTGGACGTCGACACCGCCTCCGCGCACCGGATCGTCTCCGCGGTGTGGGCGTGGCTACTGGAGCACGTGCAGGAGGAGAAGGATCTCCACCGGTTACAGCGAGACATCTTCGATCCGCCACCGGAGCTGCGGCGTACCCGCCGGGCGGCCCCGGCCGGCTTCTCGGATGCGGAGATTCAAGCGCAGGCGGCGCAGCTCGCCACGGACGCCGACTCCTGGTAGAGCAGCGCGTATGCGCCCGTACGCTGCGCACTGACGCCGACTGGCTGCCGTGGGCCGGGCCCCCATCCCCGTACATCCGTACCGGGATGAGCGCTCGTGTCCCGGGAGGTGGTCGCCGTGCCGCAGGTCGGCCGTACCTCCGTTCAGATCACCTCGGACACAGCCGCCTACGCCGCCCAGCTGCGGGCCGAACTCGCCCGCGCCGGCCGTGATGCCGGCCAAGCCCTCGACGATGCGGTGCAGCGTGCGGTCGGCAGGACCGGGGCGAGCGTCGGCCGCCAGATCAGTCGGGACCTGCAAAGAGCACTGCGCACTGTGCGGGCCAGCGTCCGTATCACCCCCGACCTGAGGCGTTTCCAGACGGAGCTACGGCGCCAGCTCCGCGGCCTGGCGGCCCAGGTGCGCATCACTCCCGACGTCCGCAACTTCCGGGCCCAGCTGGCTCGGGACCTGCGCGGCCTCGGCGGCGTTCAAGTGCCCGTCACGCCGGACGTACGCCGCTTCCGCGCCCTGTTACAACGGTCGTTGCGTGGTCTGCCCGCGGTGCAGGTACGCGTCGAACCGGATCTGTCCGGGCTGGACACCGCACTGCGCCGCCGGGTGAGCGCCATCCGGGTCCCGGTCGATGCGGACAGCCGCGCGTTCACCCGCTCGCTGTCGTCGCTGGTGTCCATCGCCAGCAGTGCCGGCAGCATGCTCGTCAGTTCTCTGCGGTTCGCGGCCATCGGTACTGCCGCTCTGTCTGCCGCGGCGGGCATCGCGGCGTTCACCGCATCGCTCGCACCCACCGTGGGCATCCTGGCTGCCCTCCCGGCCGCCCTGATCGGGGCCGCCGCAGGCGCCGGTGTGCTCGGGATCGCGCTGTCCGGCGTGGGAGATGCCTTCAGTGCGGCGCTCAGCGGGAGCGCCGAGAAGTTCCAGAAGTCGTTGGAAGGCCTCAGCCCAGCGGCACGTGCCGCCGCGCAAGAAGTCCGATCTCTCAAGCCCGCGTTCGACCAGCTCAAGGCGAGTATTCAGGGGGCCTTCTTCGGTCAGCTTGAGGGTGAGATCACCAAGACTGCCCAGGCGCTCGGCGGCCCACTTCGTGGCCAGATGACTGCCATCGCTGCCGGGTGGGGCTCACTCGCTGCTGCCGCGCTCCAAGCAGTGCGTACTCAGGGTTCCATCAGCGGCCTCCAAGGCGTCATGGCCTCCGTGTCGGCCTCCCTCAGAGGAGTTGCCCAAGCCCTCGGCCCCGTCGTGTCTGGGTTCATCCAGATGGGCGGCGCTATCGCGAACGCCTTCGGTCAGCAGGCGTCCAACGCGATCACAGGGCTCGTCACCAGCCTGGGCACGTTCTTGACCAGCGCGGCCCAGTCCGGGCAGGCCGTCGCCTGGGTACAGGGAGCACTCACCGCCTTCCGTCAGCTCGGCGCCCTGATCAGCCAGATCGGCGGCCTCTTCGGTGACGTCTTCGGCGCACTCGCCGCCGGAGGCGGTGGCGGAGTCGGCGCGCTCACCCAGATCCTCGGCACCGTCCGGGCAGCCATCCAGCCCCTGCTGCCGCTGATCACCCAGCTCGCACAAACCTTCTCGACCGTGCTGGGCACCGCGCTGTCCGCCATCGGAGCGATCCTCGCCCCGCTGATCACAGCACTCTCCAGTTCCCTCGGCCCGATTTTGCCTCAGCTCGCGGCGGCGTTCGGGCAGCTCGTCGCCGCGATCCAGCCCGTCGGGCAGCTGCTGAGCGGCATCCTCGGCCAAGCGCTCCAGCAGATCCTGCCGATCGTCTCCCAGCTCGCCCAGGTCCTCGTGAGTGCCCTGGTGCCGGTGTTCGCCGCGCTTCAGCCCGTCATCTCCCAGCTCCTGCCACCGGTGCTGTCCCTGGTCGCCGCGGTCGGCCAAGCCCTGATGCCCGTCATTCAGGCCCTCGGGCCGATCGTGGCCGCGCTCGTCCCGGCGCTGGTGCAGCTCGTGCTCGCGTTCAGTCCCATCCTCAACGTGGTCGTGCAGCTGGCACCGGTACTCACGCCGATCGTCGGCCTCCTCGGGCAACTGGTCGCCTGGGTCCTGCGCCTGATCACCCCCGTGATCCAGCTCCTCGCGCCCCTGATCGCGATCGTCGTGCAGTTCTTCGCCATCTCCCGGGCGACCGGGACGGTGATCGGCTGGATCAACCGCCTGTGGGGTGCCATGGTGAGGGCAGCGGCTCAGGTCGGTGCCGCGGTCGGCCGGATCACCGGCTTCTTCTCCGGCATGGTCGGCCGTGTCACCAGTATCGTGTCCAGCCTGGTCAGCCGGCTCCCAGCCCAGTTCGTGAGCATGCTCGCTCGGACGGCGTCCGCGGTCTCCTCCGGCATCAGCCGCATCGTCAACTTCTTCACCGGTCTGTGGGGGCGGATCTCCGGCCCGCTTTCCAACATAGGCAGCCGACTCGCCGGGATCTTCCGCAGTGCCCTGTCGAGTGCCTCGGGGGCGGTCAGGGCCGGCCTGAACACCATCGTCGGGTTCTTCAGCGGACTGTGGGGTCGGATCAAGAGCGCGCTCGGCAACATCAAAGACCGCATCGTTGATGCGATCAAACCGGACATCAGCCTGAACCCGGCTGACTGGTTCGCTGACGGTGGGATCGTCCGGGGGCCCCGAATCGTCGGTGTTGGCGAGGCCGGCCCCGAGGTCATCATCCCTCTCACCCGGCCTGACCGCGCGGTCCAGCTCGCCCGGGAATCGGGCCTTGCCGACCTCCTCGCACGCCGCGGCGCTGGTGGCGGCACGCAGGTGACAAATCACTGGCACATCGCCTCCCGGCTCACGGATCCAATGGTGCTCGCGCAGCATCTCCAAGGGCAGATCGCCCGCGCGGCGGGGGTGTAGCCAGTGCTCGTGGACTACCTCGAACTCGCTGGCGTGGAGATCGTGAACTCCGCTCGTGCTGCGGCCTACGCCGTCGCCCGAGGGGTGCCGGTGACCTGCGATCCATGCCCGGACCTGCCTGCCGCCCTCGGGGACCTCGCCTACTCTGACCCGGTCACCGACCATGCGCCGTGGTGGGATCCGGGAGTTCCGGAGTCGTCCGGGGTGCTCGGCGTGCTGGGCATGTCCGTGGCCGGGTTCAACTCCTCCCCACTCGGCCGGGAACCTGTACAGCTTGTCGGGGATGGCGCCGCGCTCGGCGTCGCGCGCCGCTCCCACCGGGAGATCGCCTACACCGTCCTGCTGCTCACCACCGGCGAGTGCGCCCTGTCGTACGGGCTGGAGTGGCTAGCGGCAGCACTCGGCGGCCCGGCGTGCGACACGTGCGGCGGAGATGAGATGTGCGTGTTCTCCTGCTGCCCCGTCGACGGCAACCGGGAGCTTCGGCACCTGTACGGTGTCGGCCTGCTGGACGGGCCGCAGGTCTCCGACACGCAATACCTGCCCACAGGGCACGTCATCGCCACCGTCACCTTCAGCCTGGCCGCAGGCGTGCCGTGGATCTACCGGGAGCCACTGGACACCCTGACTGGCTGGGTCAACCTCGCCGACGGCGTCAGCATCAGCGTGGACCCGGACCAGGTCTACGAGCGGTGCATCGAGCCGACGCCGTGCCTGGAGGACCCGGACTGCCCGGCGCCGCCGCTGCCGCCCCGGCCGCCGATCCCAGTCGACGCCTGCTATCCGTCTGGCCGTGACCAGTTCCTCCAGTCCGTGATCGGGTTGCGGCCTGTAGATCAGCCGCAGTGGTTGGAGACGGTTCCTGTCCTGGAGGTCGTCACCGGCAGCAAGCCGATGCGGCGGCTGGTGGTGAGGTTCTGGACCGACCCGTCCGGTGATTGCGCGGCCACCACCGATCCGTGCCGGGCGTGTGCGGCGATCCAGGTCCCGTACCTGCCAGCCCGGTCGGTGCTGCGTGTGGACGGGCGCACGCAGCGCGCCACGGTGCAGTGCCCGCAAGGGGCGGGCGGTACGGCAGCGAGCGCGCCGACGCTGTACGGGCCCCAGGGCCGACATTTCCAGTGGCCGGTGTTCGCCTGCGCCACGGGGTTGTGCATCGAGTTGCTCTCCCTTGAGGAGACCACGGCCGACAACGCGCGGGCCCGGCTGCTGATGGTGCCCCGATCGGATGCGGGGTGAGTGGACGTGGCTGAGTTGGGGTGCGCGCAGGAGTACCAGGCTGTGATCCACTGGCGCGGCGGCGGCCGGCCGTTCACGAGCCCGGCGGTTGCCGCGCTGACCACGGTGTCGTGGGCGCGGACGGTCAGCGACGTGTCGGAGGCATCCATCACCATCGCCAAGGAAGGCGCCGAGGACTGCTGCGCCCAGCTCGGGCAGATCGAGCCGTGGGTGCATGAGCTGAGCATCTACCGTGACAGCGATCTGGTGTGGCAGGGGCCGATCGTACGGGTCACCGAAGCTCGGGCCACTGTGGTGATCGACGCGCGGGACGTGCTCGCCTGGCTGGACCGGCTGGTGAACACCGTGCAGCTGCGCTACATCACCGCAGAGCCGGACGCCGAGGGCCGCCACGCAGGGCCGGTTCAGTGGATCGCCCACGACCTGCTGAAAAAGAACATCGGCACTTCGCCGCTGAGCCAGCCCCCGGACTGGTGCGGCGTCCTCAACTACATCGTCCGCCGCGACACCGCACGCGACACGAAGTTCGAGAAAGACGGCAGCGACAACAAGTCCGTCTGGAATGCCTACCTATCCACGATCTTCGATGACGAGCTGGTCCCTCGGGGCCTGGAGTACACCACGGTCGGCCGGTCCATTCTGCTGCGGGCGCCGGCCACTGAGGCGGACCGGCCGCAGACCCGGCTGTTCCTGGAGGACGTCGCCGGTGACGTGCAGGTCATCCGGGACGGCTCCGCCGCGGCAACGTATGGGTGGGCGACGACGCAGCAGGAGCAGAACATCAGCCCCGGCCTGACTGTCGGCACCGGGCAGGTCGGCACTCCGTACGGGCGGCTGGACTGGCTGGTGTCTTCGACGGCGGAGAACGCCGACGAAGACGATCTCCGCGAGGTGGCACAGCAGGCTATCGGCGGCCGGTACCCGGCCCCGACCTCCATCACCGTGCCAACCGGGGCGCAGTTGGCCGCGTCGGCGCCGGTGAGCATCGAGCAACTGGTGGCCGGTGAGCGGATCGACGTGGTCACCAACGGGTTCTGCATGGGGATCAGTCAGGCGTTCCGGCTGTCCGACGTCGAGGTCACCTGGGCCGGCGGCAGCGGTACCGGTGGCGGGGAACAGGTCGCGATCTCGCTGGTGCCTCTGTTCTCCGTGAGCGACGACCCGGGGGGCGCGTGATGCCGCTTCCTGGACAGCGTGCGGCGCAGCGCCCGATGCGGGCGGCGATTGCCACGCAGCGGCGCCTGGGCCGGGCCGCCGCGGCTGCGGGCGGTCTCGCCAGTCGGATGGTGCTCGACCTGGGCGGGCGCCGGTGGACGGTGGAGTACGGACCGGACGGCCGGCAGGTGTGGACGGATCAGGCAACGGGTGCCCGGCGTGTGGGCGGCCCGGACGGTGAGGAGGCGACGGTCTGATGGCCGGTCGGTGTGGCTGCGGTGGGACGTGCTCGTGCGAGCTCGAGGTCAAGCCGCCGTTGACGAAGGAGGGCTCCGGCTCGCCCGGGATCGATCCGTGGCTGCTCGGCATCGACGAGGCTGCGCTGGTGCGTGATGTGGCCGGTCCGGGGCTGGTGTATGACGAAGCCACCGGCAAAGTGCAGGTCAAGATCAGCCGGGACGCCGGGAACGCCACCCGGTTCGGATCCGATCAGGGGATCTACACGCCGGGCGGGGAGGGGCCGCAGCCGGCTGTGTGCATGCGCACTATCGATTCCCTCCCCGCCGCGCCCGGCGTGGTCGGCGCGGACACCCTCGCCGGGCTGCACAACCCGTACAACAGCCCGCAGGGACTCGAGTACTGCATCGCGCACAGCATGGACATCCTGGGCGTCAACGTCTCCTGCACCGCGGACGACGTCGGCGCCCTGGTCGAGTACGACAACGGACTCCTCCACACCGCACGCAGCTCGGTCTACATCACCCAGGACGTCCGCCAGATCCTGTCCGATGCGTTCACCTCCACGCTCAACTACGCCGGCAACGTCGATGATCCGTTCCCCGGCTGGCCCGACCAGGACCTGCCGCGCACCCAGCGCAACAAGGCGGCGTGGGACAAGGTCGGCGGCTGGTACGGCTGGGGTGCCCAGCGCTACTACAACTGGCTGCTGCCGACGTTCCTGCAACGCCTCGGCGGCAAGGGCGTGGCCATGCTGCACTGCCATGTCCCCGCCGACGCAGGGATCCGGGCGACGGAGCCGCAGAACGTGGTAGCTGCCATGCGCGGCGTGCTCCAGGAGTGCGCCCAGGACTGGGCGATGATCGCCGTCCGGGACATCGCGAACGCCACCACGGTCCTCAACTCTGGAATGACCGCGGTCTTGGCGCCGGCCACGCCCGAACGGTGGGGGGAGACCACCCTTCCCTACGCGGTGGACGCGGTCACCGCTGCTGGGATCGAGTGGATGCTGCTGCCGCACTTCTACTCCGACACCGTGTTCACTGCGTACAAGGACGCTGAGATCAACGTCCTGATGTGGGGCGTCACGCGGCACGTCCACCGGCAGCGCGTGGAGCAGCTCGGCATCCGCGGTGGCTACAGCCTGGACCCGGTGTACTACCGCGGCCCAGTCACCACTGGCGCCCCGTACGGGTACCGCACCGGGTCGGATCCGTGGGAGCAGCGTCACGTCGCCGTCGGGCAGCTGACGTTTGCGACGGATCAGCGACAGGTCGCCGGCAGTGATGTCCGCGGCTACTGCCAGGCCGACGAACAGGGCCTCGTCTTGCCGCCCGGGTGGGGCGGAGGTGTTTCCAGTCCGGCGGTGCTGTGCGGCTGGGAGTGCCCCATGACGGACCCGGCGGCGTACACGCTGACCTGGGACTGCAAGGCGATGGGCGCCCTACCGGACGCCAACACGCCGAAGATGGCGATCCTGTTTGGGGCCGACACGGACGCTGACCCGTACTTGTGGCCGGATGATCCGGATCTGAATCCGGCGGGGTTGCCGGCGCAGCCGCGGCGGATGTACCGGGCGTGGCAGCGGTTGACCGGTCAGATCGGCCTTGGCGTGTGGCAGGCCGACGGCACATTCACGAACCTCGCGGTCCGGGACACCCCAGCGGTCGCCGCGGACGTGTGGGGCTCGTACACCCTTCAGGTCTCCGCAGCCGGGATGGTCTTCACCCGCACTCTCCAGGACGGCACCGAGTACTCGATCACCACGGACAACGTGGACTATCGCGGCCCGTACTTCTTCATCGAGAAAGAGGAGTCCCTGGTGGGCGAGGAAAGTCACCCGTTCCGAGCGAAGTGGCGGAACGTGATCTACACCCAGGCCTCGAGCGAATAATCCTCAACAAGCGTGTCTTATCGGTGTATTACTCGTTTTTCAGCTTGAAAGATTACGTTCCTCTCGAATGGGAGAACCGAATGAGGATGATCCTTGCGGCTGCCGCTCTCGCTGCCGCTGCTCTCGGCCTGTCGGCGGGCGCTGCTTCGGCGGATGACAACGGCGACCAGGCCCCGCACTCGACCGCCCCGGTCGGAGTGACGCTGGTCAACGGCGATGTCTCCGTCGCGGACGATGCGTGCGTGGCGCCATGGCACTGGGACGGCCCCGTCCAGGTCATCACCGACAACGGGCCCTACCAGGCATGCCAGGACCCTGGCGGCACGCAGAGCGACGCCCCGGCGATCGACCTGCACGGCGACACGGCCCCGAAGCCGCTGCCGCACCCGCAGGGCTGAAAGCCAGCTAGGGCTCCGCGACGGACGGCGACGCGGAGCCCCAGCTCCAACCACACCCGGAGAAAACGATGGCTGTCCCCCTGTCGGCAGACCGCATGCTCGCTGCTTTGCACCGCGAGGGTCTTGAGCCGGCTGAGCACTCGGGCTGGCGCACCCACAACCGCAACGCCCGCGGCAGGTGGGGGCCGGTGAACGGTGTGATGATCCACCACACTGCTGGGATCAACAGCCTCGCCCTGGTCTGGGCTGGCCGCCCCGATCTCCCGGGGCCGCTCGCACACGCGCATGCCGCGAAAAACGGAACCGTGACGCTGGTCGGCCACGGTCGCGCCAACCACGCCGGCCGCATCGCACGTAACGCGTTCAACGCCGTGGTACGCGAGTCCGCACACCATCCGCGGCCCTCGGCCACCTCCGGCACGCTCGACGGCAACGCACGCTTCTACGGCATAGAGATCGAAAACCTCGGCGACCGTCACGACCCGTACCCCGACGCCCAGTACGACGCCGCGGTCCGGTGGGCCACAGCGATATGCCGCGCGCACGGCTGGCTCACCGACAGCGTGGTCGGCCACAAGGAGACCTCGATCGAAGGCAAGATCGACCCGTCATTCGACATGAACGCCTTCCGCCGCGCCGTCGCCAGCCGACTCGCCCCTCGCGCCGCGTGAACAAACGCGCCCCCAGACTCGGCCGGCACCACGCCGGTCGCCGTGGCCGCCGCGTAAGCGAGCGGCCGTAGTGAAAGTGAGGCAGACATGACCACGTCGGGATTCTGGAAGGCCACCGCCGAACGGATAATCCGCACCTTCGCCCAAGCCCTCCTGGCGGTACTCGGAGCCGAACAGTTCGGCCTCTTCGACGCGCCCTGGACTGCCGCGTTCAGCACGGCCGGGATGGCAGCGTTCCTGGCGCTGGTCACCGCCGTAGCCGCCGCAGGCGACGAGCAAGGGGGGCCCGGGATCACCGAGATCGTCAAGCCGCCGCAGCCGGTAACGGAGCCGGCGACTGAAGGGTGACAACGCCTGAGACCGAGACCGTCGCGGTCGCCCTCGCGGAGCTACGGGGTGAGATCGCGACGGGCCTCGCCCGTATCGAGGGATCCCTCGCCGTCCTCGTCGAGCGATCCCAGCGCGCCGAACGTGACATAGCGGAACTACGCTCCGATACGGAGGAAGACGTCCGCGGGCTCCGGCAGGAAACTTCGGAGGAGTTCGGGGTCCTGCGTGCGCAGATCACGGCTTTAGAGAGCCGGCGGTGGCCACTGCCGACTGTTGGCGCGCTCACGGGGGCCGGTGCACTTGTGGTGAGTCTTTGGGAAGCCATCAGGTAGCCACACAGGGTGTCTCAGCCTTGTCGGGGGTGTGTCTGCATCAGCAGGTGTCAAGCATGCCGTCCAACGCGGCCACTTCCTCCTTTGTCGTGGTCAGCGCGAACTTGTGCTTGACCAGGATGTAGTCCTCCCCGTAGGTGCACCAGAACCCCTTGTTTTCGGGTTTCCAGTCCGCGGGACCGCTGTCGCTCTTGGAGCTGTTGGATTCCTCCGAGGCGATGAGCAGCTGCGGGTCGGCCAGGTCGTTGCCGAACGCACGCCTCTTCTTCGAGCTCCACCGGTCCGCACCCGAGCGCCAGGCTTCCGCCAGCGGAACGACATGGTCGATCGTGGCCTGCGCTACGACGGTGACGGTAGTGTCGTCGTACACGGAGTACCACGATCCCGACTCGGGCTGGCAGTCACCGTCCTGGTCAACCACATCCCTGCCGTCACGGTTCAGTACCTTCTGACGGGTCGTGCATCCACCGGACTGCGACCAGATGTCGAAGGCGTCCCGGCTGTATCCGTCCATGCTGTGCGGTGCGGCGACGGTGAGCTCGGCCAGGTCTGCGCGTGCGGTCGTCTCGTCCGGGGGCGGTGGCGCGGCGTGCGACGCGCTGGCGGCCGGTTTGCGTGGCAGCGTGGATGCCTTGCCAACGGGGGCGGAGTCGTCGGCGCTGGCGTGGCATGCGGTAAGGAGTATCAGGGCTGCGGCGGCTGCGGGGAGCCGAATGGCGCGTCGGTCGGTCACCCACTCATGATCTCAGCGCCCCTGTTCGAATGGCCTGTCTATGTGAGGCGCGTCGAAGCGCGGTGTGGCGTGCCTCAGCAGCGTGGCGACGCTACCCCTGTCTAGGGTCCAGCGGGTCCGACGGAGCACCGGTGCGGCAGAACGGTACGCGGGTGCGCTACCAGGGGAGCGCGAGCGACGGCATCCCGGTTGTGGCAGGGCTTCCACCGGTCGCGGTTGTAGGGTGCGGACGTGACGGTGCCCCCGCCTGCTTTCCTCAGGCGGGGGCACCGTTCTTCGTGTCTGCTCACTTCTCGTTCGAGCGCACCAGATGGTCGTTGAGGTGCTGGTCCTCGGCGATTTCGGCGCAGTAGAGGGCGAAGCGGGAGGCTGGACCAGACCTCGCCGAGCCATTCCATCGCCCATTCGTCGCCGGTACACGACACCATCGACTGGTAGACGGTGCTCAGGGCATCGACCAGGGGGCGGGTTTCCTCGCCTACGTAGGCGGCAACGTTGAGGGTGAGCGGTTGGGTCAGGTCGACGCTTCCGTCCAGGCTTCCGAGCTTGACGGGTGTCACCTGGATGGTCTCGGAGATCGTGCGAGCCAGCGGAGCCAGGGCCCTCAGGCTGTCTTCGCTCATGGTCGTTCTCCTCACTGCTCGGTGGTGCGCTCGGCGGTGGGATTCTGCTGGGGCCCGAGTGCGCTGCGCCCCTGGGTTTCCAACTCGGCGAGGCGCAGCAGGTCACCAGCGGCACGGTTGGTGATGCCGTACTTCTTGCGGAGGTACTCGGCAGCCAGCCGAAGCGTCTCCTCACGAACCTCCTGGACGCCCTCGTCGATGACTTCACCCGCACGCTCGACTGCCAGCCGGCCATCGATGATGCCGACTTCGTTCTCGATGACCTCCGTGACGCGCTCCTTCAGCGTGCCGCTGGTGCCGGGGACGTACTCGTCGGTGGTCCTCATGCTGGTTCTCCTCACTGCTCGGTGGTGCGGTGGTAGCGGTTGACGTGGTTGTTGATGCTCTCCCGGGCGCCCCGGTAGCCGCAGCCCGGTCCTGGGCGGCTACTCATCGGTCAGGGTCTGCATGGGGTAGTTGACGGCTCTCGTGGGCGGCGGGTAGTCGGCTTCCGCGCCGCCGGTCAGCAGCGCCAGCGTCCACGCCGTGGTGACGTGCTCGAAGTTCTGCCGTGTGCGGTGGTACTCGTTCGCAGCGGCTTCGACGTAGCGCCTCGCGGCCACGCTGTACTTCGTCGCATTGCTGGTGCACGTGAGGATGTCGCCCAGCAGCCGGTCCAAGGCCAGGTACCAGGTGTTCAGCATCCCGGCGTGCTCGCGGAGCATGTCGCGGGTGGTGTCCTGCCCGAATTCGGTCTCGTGCCAGCGGGCGTGCTCGACGGTGAACGAGTCGAAGCAGTCGCGTAGGCCGCTGCCGTGGACGCCGGCTTCGTAGTCGAAGATGGCGCTGGTCTCGGCGGGCGTGAACGCCTCGGTCTCGTGCTCGTAGATCTCCAGGTCAGCCATGGTTCTCCTCACTTCTCGGTGCGGTCAGTGGTCTGTCGTTTCGGGTGCTTCGCTCGCCACTCGTCTAGCTCCGCCTTGGGCCAGAGAGACGCTCGGCCGACCTTCTCCGGCTTCGGGAAGTCTGGGGAGCGGTTGGCGAGGTTGTAGAGGCTCTGGCGGTTGATACCGAGCCGTTCGGCTGCTTGGTCGCTGGTCAGGTATCCGGGGGTCTCCATGGTGTCAGCGTATCCGGTTGGAGTAGGTCGACTACTGCTATATTTAGAGTAGCTCAACTACTCTAATAATGCCAGATGGGGACCCGATGCAGGAAGCGCTGACGCCTGAACTGGAGAGACGCTGCGGAAACCCGGAGTGCGAGGTGGTCTTGGCCGGAGACGTGCGTCAGGTGACTGCACTCCGACGTGCCGGAACCGTGCCCAGTACCTCAGACGGGGCGGCAAGGAGTTCGTGTACGAGCGGAACCTGGTAACCCAGTACGGCATGGCCCTGTCGGAGTATCAGCGGCGCGTGGCCGAACAGGGCGGTCGGTGCGCCGTCTGCGGCGATGAGCCGGAAGAAGGGAAGCGGCTCCACGTAGACCACGACCACGCGACGGGCGCGATACGTGATCTGCTGTGCCGCTGGTGCAACTACGCGCTCGGCAACGCGAAGGACGATCCCCGACGGTTACGCGCTATGGCTGGGTACCTCGAACGCCACCAGCGGGAAGAGTGACCACAGCGAGCCATTGTGCGCGCTTTGTAGCACCCACCTATAATTTCCCTTGTACCAGCCTGATTGCCACAGAGGAGTTCCCATGATTCGCCTTGATTCACTGTCACCGGTGGGCGGTCCTGCGCAGCACCTTCCGGAGATCACGGACCACTGCCGCCCGATGGGACAGCCGACCTTCCCCGAACACACCTGTCCGGACGATGACGCCGACAACACCTGCCTGCGCTGCGACGAGCCAATCGACGTTCGCGAGGCTTGAGGTGACCGAGTACGACCTGGAGGTGGTCGACGCCGAGCTGGTCGACAACGGCCACCTCCCCGCTCTTCCGGAGGCGGCGCCCACGAGCCCGGTCGTCGACAGACACACGATCCTCTACCCCGGCCAGCAGCTCCCCACCGAAGCCAACCAGCCGACATACACCGAACGCGACCTGTACGTCTCTGAGGAGACCGCCCAGCGTCTGGAGAACCAGTCCGCTCCGGCGAACACCAGCCGCAACTATGCCTCCCAGCGCCGCCTGTTCACCGCCTGGTGCGTCGAACAGGGCCGCGTGCCGCTGCCGTGCACGACCGCCACCTTCGTGGAGTACGTCGCCCACCTCATTCGGCAGGAGCGCTCCCCGAACGCGATCAGCGCCGCCATGTCCGCCGTGCGCACCATGCAGCCCGAGGACAAGAAGCCCGGCACCCGGCAGGCCCGTGGCATGCTCAACGAGTATCGCAAGGACTGGGGCAAGCGCCGTGCCGTCCGCAAGGCGCCGGCCATCACGGATGCCATGCTGCGGACCATGGTTGCTACCTGCGACCCGCGGCACCCCACGGGCGCACGGGACAGGTGCGCGCTCCTCCTCGGCCGTGGGGCACTGAACCGGCGCATCGAGTTGGCCGACCTCACCATCGCCGACGTGTCCGTGGACGACGACTTCGTCACCTTGCACATCCGCTCCTCGAAGACCGACCAGGCGGCCATCGGTGCGCACACCGACATTCCCGCCCATCCGGACCCGCTTCTGGACCCTGTCGCCGCCGTACGCGACTGGCTGTCCTTCCTTCACCACTTCGGCATCCGCGAGGGCGCGTTCTTTCGGGCTCTCACCTCCCGTGGCACCCTCCAGAACCGGGCCACCGCGAGCGTCCGGGGCGACCATGTCACCGGGGACGCCATCAACGACTGGATCCGCGGCCGAGCCCACAAGGCCAGCCTGAAGGACTGGCAGCAGATCACCGCGCACGGGCTACGCCGCGGCGGTGCCCAGGCCATCGCGAAGGCCGGCGGGGACCCGACGAAGCAGGGCCGGTGGACGGCAGGATCGTCAGTGGTGAAGCGGGAGTACCTGGACCGGGCCCAGTCCCGCGCTGAGAACCCCTGGCTGTTCGTACAAGCCCGCCATCAGGCCGCCCAGGGCGACACTTAGCTCCCACCCTCGGGTGTGTCCCAGAAGCCGGTGTGGGCGACGGCGTCCGCGGTGATTGGGGGCTCGCGTTCGGCGAGGAGCGGGTGGGTGGCGGCCATCTGGCCGACGAGCAGGTTGGGGTAGCGGGACTGCATGCCGCGCCGGGCGTAGTTGAGCAGCAGGGCGTGCTCGCCGGGGTCGACCGGGTCGGGCCGCACGGCCAGGTATGCCTTCACTGCGGCGCCGGTGACGCGCCCCAGGGTGAATTTTGGGCCGACGTTCTCGTGCTCGTCGGGGGCGCGAACTTCCCAGGTGCCGTCCGGTTGGGGGTACAGGTGGTGACGGGAGATGCGGATGACTTCCGCGGGGCGCAGGCCTTCGAGGAGGAGGTAGACGGCGAGCTGGTCGCGTTGCCAGTGTCGGGAGCGCTGGGGGCCCCAGGAGCCGATGCAGGTGAGGAGTACCGCGCCTTCCGTGTGGGAGAGCTTGTTCTTGGCCCCGGCGGGGCGGGGGACGCCGGAGCGTAGTACGGCAAGGTTCGGCAGGAAGGTGACGATCTTGCGGGCGTGTGCGGCCTCGTAGTACTGGGTGAGGGCACTGATGCGGCGGTCGTGGGAGCGGGCTGTCTCGGGGTGGCGGGCGGCGAGGTAGCCGAGGGCGTCGGGGCCGTTGAAGGGGCGCCCGTCGAGGTAGGGGGCGAGGTAGCAGTCGTAGGCCCAGGTGGCGATGTCCTGTGGTCGGGCGGTGAGGGCGTCGACGGGTGGTTGTTGCTGGGTGCACCAGGTGAGGAAGGACTGGATCTCGCGTTGGTATTCGGCGCGGGTGGAGGGCCGTAGCGCGGATGTGGCGAGCCAGTCGTGGAGCAGGTCGACGGGTTCCATGGCCCGTATCATGCCCGGATTTGATCTGTGATGTGAATTACAAAACTACGGGTCACCTCATCCCAAGGAGCAGCGTGGTTCTCGACTTGGGATTGTGCGGGGCGGGGCTTGCGCGTGTGCGGGTTAGTGGATGGGGGGCCGTAGTTTTGTAAAACGACTGGTCGGGGTGGGTGGCGGCCATGTCTTGGGAGTTCACCCGGACTACCTGCCAGCACCGTATGCGTCTTCGGGCGAGCGCGCTGGGCTGCTTCCCCTGAACGGTTCAGGATTCCTCAGCGGTGCCTGGACACTCGGGCGGCCCAGTGCCACAACCGGGCCGGTTCCCGTGACAGCCCGGATCACATTCCGGGGAGCGGCTCCTGGTCGACATCGTGCGGCTGGTGTCGGGTGCGGTAGTCGGGATCGCACTCCTCTCCAAAGCCGCGGCGCCGCGACTCGGGGTCGAACAGCTCACGCCCGCAGCCGATCCCGCGGCACCACACACGCCGGCGCCGGCCCGAAACAGGATTGCCGAAGGCTTCCTGATGGTGATGAGCGGGCCCGGCCATGACGGTCAGCCAGCCTGGCGGGCGCCGAGGACGGCGCTGACGGCGTCTGCGACCTGTTCGGGTTCGGCCAGGTAGGGCAGAGGTGTGGCGAACTCGCGCACCTGGTGCTTGTCGCCGCGGGTGTAGACGAGGTACCAGCCGTAGCCGTCGAAGTCGTCGGGGTGCTTCGGTTCGCAGTCCTGCTCGACCCGCCAGGAGACGATGACCTCGTCATAGTCGGCGGCGCGGGTGTTGGTCAGGCTGTTCTCGTCGAGAACGACGGCGCCCTCCCACGGGTCGCCTTGGAACCAGTTCTCGGGTTGGATGCCGCGGGCGGCGATCGCGTCGTGGACGGCCTTGAAGTAGTCGCTGGTGGGGAAGCCCTTGGCGGGGCCGTTGGTCTGCTGCCAGTGGTCGAGGTTGGGCATGCGGGGGATTCTCCCAGTTCAGCGGTTTCGCTGGCGTGTGTCGCGATGATTTTGTATGCTGCCCGCACGCAGTGCGTGTGAGCAGGCCACCACCCGGTGAGGGACGGTGGCCTTCGTCACGCACGACGTCGACTTCGCTCTCGCTGGTAGCAGTCCCCTCCGTAGGCGGACTGGCCAAAAGCAGAGCGGGGCGCGGTCGACGGATCAGGGGGGAGAGCGTCCCTGTTCCCCTCAGCGAGCCGCCGAAGGCGCTTGAGGGTGATCGTGCGCCAGCCGAGGCGCTCCGCCCTGGCGGTAGCTTCCAGGATCAGTTGGGCAATCTCCATGGCGTCTCCTAGGCGGGCTGGTAGGCGCTGATGCGGTCGAGTCGGAAGCTGCGGTCGGCGTCGCGGAGGTTGTCCCAGGCGCGTACGTACCAGTCTCCGGCCTTGGAGCGGCGTACGTCCTGGGGCTCGATGACGCGGTCCGTGGTTTCGCCGTCGGCTGCGCGGTAGGTGATGTGGAGTCGGGTCGCGGTGGTGAGGGTGTAGCGGAGGAGGGATGCGGGGCCGAGGGCGGCGTGGGCG
>ERZ777006.20-NODE-20-length-21780-cov-202.935926_pt1 | contig 21780 bp, 27 predicted proteins | sample MGYA00374959_ERZ777006 | MGnify/ENA primary metagenome ERZ777006 (study PRJEB29305, sample SAMN08776659) | plant metagenome | isolation source: Switchgrass | host: Panicum virgatum | place: USA: Austin, Texas | collected 2014-11-04 ... | reverse complement strand
AATGGATAAGGGCAACAATCCTCATGGCACATCATTCCGGGCGTCACGCCCATAGGTTCTCGAGGGGGATATCCTGCGCGCGGAACCGTCTGGCCGCTGGTCGCGCGTCGCGCGGAGACTTCGTTACGGCGCGCCACCTTCGGCGTAGGTCACGTTGCGGAACATCCCTTCGAAGCGGTTCGGTTCCTGCCCGCTGGACGACTCCTCTTTCTCGACGAAGAAATACGGGCCCCGGTACTGATCGTCCTGCGCGACCGCGCTGTACTGCTGACCGTCGGCCAGGGTTCGGGTGAAGGTCAGAGTCGTTGGTGTCACCCGCAGCGCGTACGAGCCCCACACGTCGGCAGCGATCGCTGGCGAGGTCTGCGTTGCGAGGTATTGGATCGCCCCGGTCTGGCTTGGCCATTTCGCGATCCCGATCTCGCCATTCTGTCGCTGAAAAACCCGGTACAGCGTTTTCTGCCCCTCGGGATACCCGCGTGGATTACGCTCCGGGTCACTCTCGGGCCAGTCGTACGTGTCCTCGTCCGTCAGGGCGCCGACAAGCAGGCCCATTTTCGCGTTCGTGGCGCTCACCGGGGCTAGCGTGTTCCACTTCATGTCCCACGTGATCGTGTAGTCGGTCGGGTCCGTGATGGGCGACTCCCACGCGAGCACGGAGGGCCGGGCAAGGTCTTCACCGAAGCCGGCCGGCAGGACCAGGCCCTGCTCGGACTGCTCTGGCCGGCCACGTACGAACCCCCCAGCGCTGACGACGAGCTGCTGATCAGTGGCGAAAGTCAGCTGACCGGTGGCCATGCGCCGGTGCTCCCACGGGTCTGACGCTGTGCGGTACCCGTAGCCGTCGCGGAACTGCTTGTAGTACACGGGGTCGAGGCACAGCGCCCCGCGGATTCCGAGGTCGGCGATCCGTGTCGCCTGTGACTGCCTCGAGTTGCCGATCATCAGGACGTTGATCCCCGCGGCCTGATACGCCGAGAAGACGCTGTTCGCGTAGTGGTCGCTGAGCGCCATCCACTGAATCCCGGCGCCGGTGACGTCGGCGACCGGGAACGGCAGCTCGGTCACGCCCCACGTGGCCGGCGGGTCGGGCCACGTGTCGCCGAGGATCGGCACGATGCCGGCGTTGATGACAGTCGTCGCGTTGGTGATCGACGAGACGCCGATCATCGCCCACTGCTGCGCGCAGTGCCCGAGGACCGCCCGGATGGCGCCCCGGATGTGTGTCGCCTCGGTACCGAAACTGTTCCCGGGCTGCGGGGTACAGGCCAGCAGCGCGATCGACTTCGCGGCGATCTTGCGGAGAAAATCCTCGGCGAGCGGCTGGTGGTAGCGCTGCGCGAGGTATCCGTACCAGCCGCCGCGCCGGTCATCGCGGCCCCCGGGTTCGTCGGGGTCGGGCCGCTGGTAGGCGACCGGGTCGTCGATGTCGCCGGCGTAGTTGTACACGGACTGGCACTGCGAGGTGGTGAGCTGGCGGATGTCCTGCCCGATGTAGATCGACGTTCGGCCGCCGGTGATCTTGTCGTCCCAGTAGTCCGCGACGACACCAACATCTTCAGCGTTCGTAGCGACCTGGAAGTGGATGATGTCGAGGCCGTTCGCCAAGCAGTAGTCGACGCCGTACGGGCTGCTGTACGGGTTGTGCAGGCCCGCGAGGGACTTCGCGCCTACGACGTTCGGGGCCGGCGGCAGGTCGGCGATCGTCTGCCCGCACACGGCAGGAACCGGGCCTGGGCCGCCGGGCGTATAGATCCCCCCGTCGGTGCCGAATCGGGCCGCCTGCCCGGCGTCGTTGCTGAGCTTCGCCTGTACGCACTGAGTGCCCGGATCCCATTCGATACCGGGCCCCCAGCACACTGCCGAGCCCCAGTCGTCGGCGAGGCGCACGGTGTACGTGACCGGCCGGACACCGGACCGATCGACCTCGATCGGCGCCTCGCCTTCGACCGTGACCGTGCTGCCGCCGCAACCGCAGGGTGCAGCCATGGTTCATACCTCCCTGTTGAGGTTCATCTCGTACGGTTCCTTGATCGGCTGCCCGGTCTTGGGGTCCTCGGTGAGCCGGTACCACCCGTCGTCGAGCTGCACGATGAGCTCGTCGACGGCGCGGCCTGCACCTCGGGCGGCGCGGCCGAGCGCGCGCGACGACTGCGTTCCGGCTCGCTGCGCCTGCTGCGCCGCGCGCTGCCCTGCGATCGCCATCAGATATCGCCGCTCTCTGCGTACGGGGGCAGGGTTGCTAGTCCTACGCTCAACTTCTCGCCGGTGGTGTTGTCCCATGTCGCCGACACGTCGGTGAGCAGGAACCCTTGCGACAGGACGAAACAGGAGTCGCCGAGGACGTCGATCCGCTCGCCCGGTACGAGCTGCCGCAGGGTCACGCTCGCCTCGGGGGCGAGCTGCGCCGTTCCGGGCATCGAGATCGACATCGGGGCGGGATAGCGACCGGCGAGGTCGTTCGCCGCGATCCGGCGAAGCTGCGCCTCGGTCGGCAGGTCCTCTTGCACGTTCACGAGCCGGTCGAGGCGTCCGTACGCCGTCACCGTGCGGCCGGACGAGACCGTCGTCCCCTTCAGGTCGTCGCCCTGCTGCGTGGTCGCGAACGAGCGCGTCGCCGCCTCGGTGCCGTCCCTGACGATCTCGGTCTCGCCCGAGAAGTCCTCGAAGTTCAGGCGCGCGGTCGGCAGCGACAGGGCCGAGGACTGCGAGCGCAGGTACAGCGTCCGGCCGACCGTGGTCCAGCGCAGGCCCGACTTCGCGAGCTCCCTGAAGATTTCGCCGACGAACTCGGCCCAAATCCGGGCGCGCACGACCGTGTGTTCGTTGCCCTCGTCGTCTTCCTCGATCGTCGTGCCGTCCTTCCGCCACGAGATGACCGACAGGCCCTCGCTGCGGGTGCGGATGTACGAGTACATGCCGGCGTAGTCCGAGGGGTCCGAGAGCGAGCTCTCGATCATGTTCAGGCGGATGATGTTCTGTGCGATGTATGTGACGACGCCGCGCCTGCGCCCGACACTGTCCGCCGTGGCCTCGGTGTAGTTCATCCGCCACGTGTTCACGAGCCGGTCGAGCCATGCGAAGACGTCACTTGCTTCGATGACGATCCGTTCGCGTTGGATGCGGACGCGCTGAATCGGGCCCTGCCACACGATTTCGGGTCGGCTGCCGGCTAGCTCGCGGTAAATGGTGAGCTCGTGCACCCATGGGTGCACGCCGGTCCACTCGGCGCAGCAGTCGTCAAAGACGTCGCGGCTGAAGGTCGCCGTCGCCTCGCTCGTGTCGTTCAGGGTCCGGCCCCAAGTGCACTCAACGAGCCCGTCCGCTGATTGCAGGGGCAGCATCAGGGCTCCACCGCGCCAATGGATGCGAGCCCGATACAGCTCGGGGCATCCGATCGTTTCGGCGTCTGAGGCAACACCGCTGGCCGCGCCGCAGCCTTCCGAGGGCACGAACTGCACCACGTCCGACGTGGCAGTTTCCTCAGCGCCGCTCTCGCGAACGACGCGCAGGGCGTACGTCATGTCGGTGCAGCGCAGCGGAGCCGTGTCGAGCATCTGCGCCGGCGGGTCCGGCAGGTCGGCACCGTCGCCGGTGAACAGGACGGTGCCGCCGGGCTGCCTGATGACCTGCCACAGCGGGACCATGCTCGGATCCTCAACATCGACGGTCAGGGCCACGCCTTCGGGGATGACCTCGGCCTCGATGCGGGTCGGGCCGAGATGGACCGGGGCATACAGGTTCATCCGGCGGATGCCGGTGCCAGTCGCCACGCCCCACACGAGCAGCGGGGCGGCTGAGGTTTGGCCCTTGACGCAGATACTCTCGGCTTCGCGGTGCGTCAGGTCGGGGTACTGCGTGTTGTCGATCTCGCCGCCGACAACGCTGGCGTCGGGCAAGCTGTAGATCGTCCAGTACAGCCGGTTACCGGCGTGGCCGTGCCAGTTGTACAGGTACTCGCCGAAGATGACCCACGTCTGAAACTCTGCTGCGACGGGGATGGCGCGCTCGGCGTACAGGACGGTCCCCGGGTTGGCCGGCGTGAACGTCGAGAGCTGGTACACGGCGACGTAGTACGTGCCGTTGTCGTGGTAGCGCAGTGCGATCTGATCGTGTGCGGTGTCGATCGAGGCCGTGATGTGGTCGCGGCCTGGGGCGTGATCGTAGACGTCGATGCCCGGGTCGCCGATGTCGAGGACGGCGCCATTCACAAAGGGGTACCGGGCGATCTTTCGCGCGTAGCCGTTACTGCCGGCCGCGGCCTCGGCCGCGTCGTACCCGGTCCACAGGTACACGGTGTCGCCTACGCGCTGCACGCCCAGGCCGGCACCGTGGTCGAAGCCGCGTACGTACATCACGCCGAGCAAGGCGCCCTGCGAGCTGACCCGGCTGATCGCGAAATCACCGCGGCGCGCCCGATCCTCGAAGGGCACCGGGGCGGGTTCGCCGTCGAGCTGCTGGCCGCCCGAGATGACCTGCGTCGCGTAGACGTCGCCGGTCGCATCGTCGAACGCCGCCTGTTGGTGCACGGTGCCCTGCGACAGTTCGACCGGGCCACCGAGCAGTATCGATGCCGGTAGCGTCGGGTAGAAGGGGTCAGCCATTCAGACCACGTCCGCTCGGGGAATGAGCTGCACGCGTACTTGCGCGTCGTCGGCGACCGTGTCCGCGAGGGCCCACACCTCGACGCACAGTCCGCCGGGGCAGGGGAAGAACGGGTATGTGAACAGTCCGCCCTGCTGCCCGTACAGGTCGGGCGCTGAGCGCGCTACGCCGCGGACCTCGGTCTCGCACTCGATCACCGAGCGCTGCGTACGGCCGTCGACGGTCAGCGTGCTGCCCGCTGGCACGAAGGAGACGTTCACGTCGCCGCACGAGTCGCAGGGGTCGAGCTCGTCAACGCCGCACTGGGCGTTCGCTGGGTTGAACCAGAAGCGGACCAGGAGCCGACGCAGGTCTTCACTGCCGGCGAGGACTTCGACGACCGGGACGAGCTCGGACCACGCCGGGTACTCCTCGCTGGCGACCATGATCCGGGCGACCTTGAATGCCGCGGCGCCGGTCGCATAGCAGGGCGAGAGCGGTGCCGGCGGTGCCGGTGGCAGGGCAGGTGATGGGCACGACGGATCTGTCGCGCAGGGCACCGGCGGCAGGCACTTCTGGTAGACGTCATCCGGGTCGGCCTGGACGTCGTCGCCGTCTGCGATGGTGGTCCACTCGTCGCCGGTATCAAGGGGTTCACCGAAGATGTACGGGTTGCCGGCGACCAGCGTGAACGTGACGGTGGCCCACATCAGCGAATCGGTGACCCACACACGCTCGGCGACGTTGGGCCCGTTGAGGATGCCGACGTTGTACAGGTGGCGAAGTTCGGCGTTGATGCCGGTTGCGGCGATGTCCTCGGGGCAGCAGGCGAAGATGACTGCCTCGACGCCGTTGCAGCCGGCCTGGCAGGGGTCGGCGGATAGGGCGCGGGCGAGCCATTCCATGCCGTACGACAGGCCGCACTCGCTGCGGGCGACGGCGGTCACGGTGAACGCCATCTCACGGTGCGCCCGATGTAGGGGGCCGATGGACGAGCCGAGGCCGATCAGCGGTACGGGGGTGCGTGTGAACGTGGTGCTGGTCAGGCCTTCGATGCTGCCACCCATGACGCCGAGGAAGTCGGCTGAGGCGGAGCGGGCGGGGTCGTACCACGGGGCGTCGTCGACGGCTGGGGAGATGTACGGGTCGTGGCCAAGTGCTTCGGGAAGGTCGGGGCAGCGGTCGCATCCGATGGCTCCGCCGGCGCCGGTGCAGTCGTCGCCCTGATTGATGCCGCCGACGTAGGCCGCGGCTCTTTCATTGTTCAGTACCTCGTTCCCGCCGAGGCAAAGGTATCCGGGAAAGATCGTCAACACCCCTGTTCATCAGTCGACTTGAGGTAGCTGATCGACTTTGCGGAGCTGCTGGCGTTGCGTGCGCGCCCTGGTCCATCTGAGGTTTGGATCATCTCTACACACCACTCGCCAAGATCATCTGTCGGTACATGTGCTGTGCGACGACCTGCGGGTTGCTCGCCTGGGTGCTGATGTTCCACGTGTGGTGTTGCTGTGGCGCGCCGATGACGCCCTTCTTCGCGAGGATGTTCAGGAGGCCGGACTGTGCGGCGAGAGCGGCGGCGCGGTCGGGCTTGGTGAGCGGGATGACGACCTCGGGCCGGTTGCCTTCGCCGACGCGGATGAGTTGTTCGCGGAAGACCATGCCGCCGTTGGCGAGGCCGGGGATCAGGTCTTTGACGAAGTCCTTGACGTTGCCGACTGAGCTTCGGATGTAGTCGCGGATGCGTCCGCCGATGTTGCCGATCGCGGCGATGATCCTTGAGGGGAGGTTGCGGAAGAAGTTCACTATGTTGTTGAAGAGTGAACTAACTCCGTTGCGGACGGCTCCCCACGCGCGCGAGAAGACGCCCGCAATCGTCGAGCCGACCCGGCCGAGAGCCGAGCCGATCCGCCCAGGCAAGCCGGCGAAGAAGCCGACGATGCGGGACACGAGACCGGAAACGAACCCGATCACGCGACCAGGCAGGCCGGCGAACCAGGAGATGATCCCGTTGATCAGGTCCGGGATGATCGAGTGCCCGACGAGGGTGTCGTACAGCGATTGGAACGCGTCGATGATCGTCGAGACGAACGAGCTGATGCCGGTGATCACGGGCGCAAGTGCGGAGGCGATCCCGGCGACGGCCTGAACGAGTTGTGTGATCAGGGGGACGATGACCTCGATGGCGACCCATGTCAGGAGCTGCGCGGCGACCTGCGCGATCAGAGTGATGAGCGGCGTCAGGGCCTGGATCAGGGGAAGGAAGGCGAGCGCGAGCTGAACCACGGCGGGGATGATCGGCAGCAGGGCTTGCAGGATTTGCAGGAAGGCGTCGATCAGTGGCGGGAAGATCGGAGCGAGCCGGTTGACGAGTTCGGTGACCAGTGGGGCGATGGCGGTCACGAGGTCGGATACGGCTTGCGCGACGACCGGCAGGATCGGGGCGAGGCCGGAGATCAGTTGGGCGATCAGCGGGACCACGGCTTGGAGGATCGCGCCGAGGGCTTCGGCCAGTACAGGGAGGATTGGGGCCAGCGCGTCGAACGCTTGCACCAGCGCGTCACCCAGGGCGGCGGCAGCCTCCTGCAAAACTGGCAACAGTGGCTCAAGGGTCGTAAAAAGCGCACCGAACGCCTGGGCGACCGAGGGAAGGATGGCCGCGACGGCATCCAGGGCCGCGCCCAGTGCGGTTCCGATGATCCCGCCGATCTGGGCGAGTAGGGGGGCCAGTTGGGCCATGGCCGGAGCAAAAGCCGTAGCGAAGGTCTGAGCCAGCGACGTGATTACGGGAAGGAGCGGCCGGAGGACAGCCAGCAGGCCGCCCCCGATGGCCGACACCAGCTGGCCGATCACGGGCAGGACCGGCGCGAACGCAGCAGCCAGCTGGACACCGATCTGGAGCAGCGGGGTAATGGCCGGCAGGAGGCCGGCGACCGCCTGGCCGATCGCAGCGAAGGCTGTCTGAAGTGCGCCGATCGTGGCGGGGTCGTTGAACAAGTTCGCGAACAACTGGCCCAGCTGGGTCAGGATCGGCGCGATCCCGGAGATTAGGGAGCCGAACGCCTGTCCGATCCCGCCAGCCGCAGAGCCCAGGGAGCTGAAGAGGTCGCCCACCGCGGCACCCAGCGTGGCCAGCGGGCCCTCAAGAGCTTGGAAGATCGGGACGAGGCCCTGAAGGGCGGAGATGATCCCGGGCATCGCGGCCTTCAGTGCGCCGCCGATCGCGTCAACGGCCGGTCCCAGGGAGTCCCCTACCGCAGAGAACGCGGCACCGAAGTCCAGCGACTCGAATAGCTTCGCGATCTGGGGCGTGACTTTCTGCAGGGCCGGAAGGAGTTCCTTCGTCGCGGCTTCCTGGATGGGTGCCCGGATCGCCTTGGACATGTTGTCCAGGGCCTTCTTGCCGGCCTCTGTCGCCCCGATGGCGTTGATGCCCATCGACAGGAACGCCTTGCCCAGGCCTAGGACGGCGCCACCCGCGAGCGCCGCACCGCCGGCGACACCGGCCAGGCCGGCGCCGGCCGCGATACCGGCTGTGCGTAAACCCCGCATGGCGACGCCGAGCGTGCGCTGTGCGATCTGCCCCACGGCCTGAAACGACCGCGTCAGGACCTGCTGCACGACCGCGCCACCCACACGAGCGCCGACCTGCAGTGTCCGGCTCATCACGGCCGAGACCGCGCCGAAGACCGGCCCGAGCCGGTTACGCAGCGTTCCGAATGCCGAGGTGACACGGTTGGCGACTGCCTGCGCCGCGCCTTGCACGCGCCCCGCGGCTGTTCGTACGGCGTTCTGTAACGCGTCCGGGATTACCCGGTCGACGGTGCGGCGTACACCGTTCGCGATGCTGTTGCCGATGGTGACGCCGGCGAACCGTACGCCGCCGGCCGCCGCCTGGAACGCGCCCGTCAGGGCGTTTCTGACGCTGTTGAACGCGGGCCGCAGTTGGTCGGCGAACCGCGTGATGCGCGGGTCCGATGCGAGGGCGCGAAACGGTTGAATGAGCGCGTCGTGAAGACGTGGCGTCATGTGCCGGATGCCGTCAAGAAACCGGGTGATCCACGAGGCCGAAGACGAGTCGGGGTCGGGCAGGTTCGGCGCTGTCGTGTTCCCTGAGTCGCTACCCCCGCTGTCGTTGCCCGGGGTCGTGTTGACGGGAACGGTCAGGTCGGGAAGCTGCTGGATCGTGCGCAGCACGCTGCGCGCGAAGGCTGCCCGGTCGACGGACAGGGCGATCGTCGAGCCCTGCACGCTCGTGACGGTGCTCCGTACGGACTGGCGGAAGGCTGCCGCGTCGAGCTCGGCCGTCACCTGCACTGTGGCCGTCATGTTCCGCAGCCGGCGTTGTAGCGCCCGGTTGAAGGGGCGCATGTCTGGGATGACGGGGACCTGTGCCGGGGGTATTCGGCCTAACCTGGTCTCAAGATCGCTGCGGAAGTCTGCGGTGTCTGCGACGACCCGCACTTCCGAGGTGCCGAGTGCCACCGGCTACACCTCGTCCCGTACGCCGGGGGGCCGCATGAAGGTGCGCTGATGCCAGGACTTCGCCTGCGCTTCGTCCTCCAGGCCGGACGTCACCCAGCCGACCATCGAGGCGATGATCCGGTCGGCCGTCTCGCCCGCGGGGTTGAACCCGTGCTTCACACACCACGCCTGCCACATCAGGTGGCCCTCGGCCGCGTCCTCGGTGATGCGGTGCGCTGCCCACCACGGAACCCCGTAAACCTGCCGGGCGAGACGGAACGCGACTGGCCGTAGCATGTGCCGGTCGAGGGGGTCCTCGGGGTTCGCAAGCCGGTCATTCCAGTAGGCGCGCTGATCGGCTGGGAGAGCCCCGGGCATGAGTTCGTGCCAGTTGTCGGCGAGGGCCCACAAGCACGCGGACGGCCCCTCGGGGCGCGGCAGGGTGACGCGGTACGCCTCGCCATCAAGGTTGACGTCCGCTTCGATCGTGGCTTGTGCCCCGAAAAGCACGGATTACCGCCGGGAAGTCGTGCGCTTGACGGCTTTCGGCGAGCGGGCTGGCCCGGTAGTGCGCTTGACGGGGATGGTGCGCGGCTTCTCGCCTGAGCCGAGCGCTTTGAGGTTGTCGGCGAGGGCCTTGCCCCACTGCGGGCCGGCCTCGTCCTCGAGGAGGTATGTCACGAGCAGCGAGAGCGTGCCGAGGCTGACCTCGTAGTTGTCGGGGTCGTCGAGCATGGCGAGCACCTGCTCGCCGCCCTTCTTGCCGATCATCGCCGCCATCACGTCGCCGATGACGGTGACGCTGTTCGTGCCTTCTTCTTGGATGCGGGCGAGGACGGCGTCCTTGGGGCACTTCGCTTCGAAGACGACGCCGCCGATGCGGATGTGCGCGGTGCGGCCGATCGGTTTCGCGAGGGTGGCTGTGTCGATCTCGACGGGGGCGGGTGCGGCGGTCTTCGTCGCGGCCATTGCGGGGACACCTCGGCAGTCTCTTCTTGGACTGGCGAGGGGCGAGCGCCTGTACACCCTTGGCACTGGGGCGAGTTGTGCCGTACACCCGGTGCCTATTACAGCACTTGTTGGGATGCTGTGTCGCAGCGGTCGGCTCGGCGGCCTGCGGCGTGCTCACGGATGCGGCGGTCCTGCATGCACGCAGGAGCTACGCAGCTGGCACGGTCGCAGGCTGGGGTGACGTGGCCTTCGGGTTCGCGGCCGTACTCGATCCGGAACGCAACACGGTAGGCCGAGTAGTTTTTCCCGGCGTGTCGCACTGTCGGGAGACGATCCCGGTTGCGGTGTCCAGTCCAGATGAGGTGGCCTCCCTCAGTGGGCCGGACCCGGAACCAGAACAGGTCTTCGACGCTGCCCGCGGCCCGCTTGCCGGGTCGGGCGGCCGGGATACCGAGGGCGATCCGTGTCCGGCGGACAGTTGTCTTGGCGTCCACGTGGAGTTCGCGCGCGATGGCGCGGTCAGAGAGTCCGGCACGAAGCAGCTCGGTGACAACGGGAACGAGGATTGCGGTGCTGGCGAGTTCCCGCGGTGTGTTCAAGTCTGCTCTCCATCGTGTGCGGGGAGGGCTGGGTGTGTGGTTCTTCGCTGTGTGGGGTGGCCCGCAGGGTGCGGGCGCACACAGGGGAAGGGGCGGGCCGACATGGCGCCCCACGGCAGAGCTCGGAGGCCGGTTGCCAGTGGGGCGCTGAGAGGGGCTGGCCCTACGCGGCGGTGATGCGGGGGCGGTAGAGCGCCTGCCCTCGCTCGTGCACGTTGATCTTGAAAATCACGTCATGAGAGGCCGGGCCTCCGAAGAACTTCTGATTCGTGACCAGAAGGTGCTGGCCGAGGAATGCGACGCCGCCGGGGAGATCGAACGGCGGGTCCATCTGCTCGTTGTCCTCGGGGGTCGCGGGGACGCGGGTGATCTCTTGCCCCTCTGGGCTGAGGACCAGCAGTGTGTTGGCGACGGCGAGCGCCACGTACACGTTGCCGGACTCGCCGATGGCGAACCCATCCGGGGTCTCGCCCTCTGCACCCTCCCAGAACAGGTCTCGACGGCCAGGCTTGCCGTCGGGCGTGATCTCCAGGGTGTAGAGGCGGCCCTTCGCGGTGGGCAGATTGTTGGGGTCGAGGAGACCGTGGGCGGAGTCCGCGAACAGCAGGAGGTTTGGGGTGAGAAAGCGGACGGTGTTCGCGCCGAAGAGGGAGTCGAGGTCGGGGCTCGTGTACCAGACCTCGGCGCTGCCGCCGCCGGCTGGCACGCGCCAGATCGCGGCCTGGGTGAGGTCGCCGATGTACAGGTCCCCGTCTGGGGAGAACGCGAGGTTGATGGGCTGTCCGGGCCGGTCAGTTGAGGCCTCGGTGCATTCGCCGTCGGGTGTGCTGCCGGCGCACAGCGGCGCGTCGGGAATCTCGGCATACAGATCCTGCTCGCCGGTGGCCGTATCCAGGGTGATGACGCGCGCCGGGGCCTGGTCGACGAGGTACAGGATCCCGTCGTGATCGAGGGCGACACCGGACAGGCCCTGGCCAGTGGCGGCCTGGCCTTCGATGGTCCAGTCGCCAGTGATCTCCCCGTGCTTGTTGTAGGCGTACACGTGGGAGGCGACGTTCGGGCCGCCGTTGATGTCGTGGTGGGTGGCGACGTAGACGGTGTCCCTGTCGACGGCGATGCCCAGGCCGTGCCCGGGATACGGGACGTTGGCGAAGACGCGCGGCTTCAGAAGGTGGGGGTGGGTGGTGTTCATGGTTCTCCCGGGTGATGGGCTGTTGAGGACGGCTTCATAGACGTCGGTCGATATAGCTCTTGAGGGTGCCGACGACGATTCAGGTAGGGCCACGGGTCAGGCCGTGGTGGTGGGATCGGCGCGGGTGGCGCTCCACCAACCCAGGAGCGCCTGGCCGCCGGCGACGGCAGCCCATTCGATGGCGTGGACGAGGAGCGGGGCGCGGCCCCACTGGCCGGTAGTCAGGAGCCAGGTGGCGAGGAGGGTTCCGGAGATCCACCAGTCGATGCGGTGGGTGCAGGCGATGAGGGCGGCGAGTACCGCACGCATGGCCCTGTTCGTGCCAGTCACGCCGTGGGCTTGTTCGATTTGCTCGACGGCGGCGAGGAGTTCGTCGGCGACGCTGCCCATGACGGTCGCGGTGGGTGCGGTGATGACGACGGCGCCGAGGGACCTGTCGACGGTGGCCGAGGTGAGGGCGGGGTGCTCGCCCAGCTGCTGTTCGATATCGCCGGCGATCCTGTCTGCGCCGGGTCCGCGGGATGGCCGCATCGCGATGTGCAGGCGCCCGTCCGGGGCGACACGCGTGCGGGGCGGTTCGTAGAGGGCGCGGAGGCGGTTACGAAGCCAGTCGAGGGCCGTGGTGTGTGCGGCGAGGCGGGTACTACCCCAGTAGGCGGCGAGGGTGAGCACGGCGAGGACTGCGGGCGAGATCACCACGGCGCTCCCTGAAGATCTTCCGGTATCGCCGACCCATCATAGAGCGACGCCGGAAAATTTCTCGATCATCGCATCATTGACAGGAGGATTTCCGGCTCTGCGGCCTGTCGCTGCTTGGGTTGCAGCACCGAACCGCAGAGGTGGGAGAGTGTGGACCGTTCAGGCGTTGCGGAGGATCTGGTAGAGCCGTTCGGCTTCGGGTGAGAGGTCGTACAGCCAGCCTTCGCCGTGCTGGTCGCAGTACTTGGAGTCCTCTTCGCTGCCGGGGTAGAGGAAGCAGCTTCCGTTCTCGTCGACACGGGGGCAGCAGCCGCAGGTGGCTTCACAGCATTCATCGTCGGGCTCTTCGGGTGTCGGCGCGGTGCAGTCCGCGCAGCGGGGGCCGGTGCAGTAGACCTCGGGTTCAGAGGTGTCGCTCATGGTGGTATCGCTCTTTCGCGTTCATGGTTGAGGCGGTGTCCGGTTGTGTCTGCGACTGTCCGGGCACCGTCAGAGGTGGGCTGAGCCCGGACGCGCGTGCGTCCGGGCTGAAGGCGGTCAGTGGTCGGCGGCCTGGAACCCCGGGCACTGGCAGACCGCGATCGGCCCCCAGGTTCCGAACTGGTTCCGGGTGCGGGGCAGGGTGGCCCAGCAAGCCGCGCCCTCGTGGTGGTGGTCTGCTCCGGTATGGCCGCAGGCGGGTCGGGCGCAGGTTGCGTCACGTGGCGGCAGCGGGCGGCTGGCGTGCGCGGGCGGGTCGTCTTTCGGGAACTCGATCAGTTCCACCGGTGTCGGGTCGTTGTGGTCCGGGTCGATCCGTTGGATTGCGTCGTCCCAGCCCTCATACCAGTCGGCGTTGCACAGGCCGTCGTTGTCTGCTGCGGCGCGGACCATGTTTGGCGTCCTGGACGGCCTCATCGAGGACGCGCTCCCCGATGGCCTGCTGGAAGCCCAGGTAGGCGTCCGCGGCCAGGATCGTGCGAAGGTAGGCGTCGATCTGGGCCGGTGTCCGGATTGGCACCACGGAAGCGGACCATGCGTGATCCTGGCCGGGAATCTCTCGGCATCCGCTCGCTGTCTCGGGCCTCTGGGCGTCGGTGCGGATCATGTATCCCTGCTTGATCAGGTGGTGCTCGGCGGATGCAGGCTGGAAAGAGTTCCAGCCGAGGTCGAGGCGGACCAGGTCGCGGGTGTCGGCTTCGCTCAGGACACGCAGCCGGTGGCCGGCCTGTGTCTTCACGCAGATGGCCGTGAGGTGGCCCTGGTTGGCGCGGTGGCAGTTGGCGGCGATCCACTGCGTGCCGTCTTCCACCACGACGTGGGCGGGCTCGCCGGTGATGCGTGGCGCCATGTGACGGACGGTGCGGGTGATGCCGTCCGCGCACACGATGCGGTCGCCTTTCTGGAAGACGGGGGTGGCCGTGGTCTGGGTGGTCATGCGGTGTGGGTCTCCTATCTCGGGTCGTGGCCGAGCGGCCACCGGCCGCCCCATGTGTGGGGTGACTGGACGCGGCTCGGGCAGATAGGCGGATGGGGCTTGAGAGGGGCCGGGCGCCGCGGGGCGCCCGGCGATTGATGAGGCCTGCTGGGTGATCAGTCCGTGAGGGTGTCCTCGACGCTCGCCAGTAGGGCGCGGGCTTGGTCCTCGGTCAGTGGCAGCGTGTTGCCGTCAGCGTCGGCGCCGCCGGTCAGCAACACCGGCCCGTGGTAGGGCTGCCAGATGAAGCCGTGACGCTGGGCGAGGGCTGTGGCGATCGGGTTGACCGGGTGCGTGTAGAGCCCTTCGTCGTCGATCCACATGTCGAGGCGGCTCGTGAGGGCCACGACGTCGAAGTACCGGCAGCGGAGCACGGCGCGGTAGACGGTGCCGTGCTCGTCGGCCGTGTCGGGCAGTTCGATCGGTACGACGCCAGCTTCTGGGGTGATGAGGATTGCGGTGGTCATGTGGGCTCCATTTCTGTTCGGGTGGCGCCGTGCGGGATGGTCAGGCGGCCAGCGCCAAGATGTGAGCGGCGATTCGGTGCTTGCAGGGGTGGACGCCCTTGATCCCGGCGGGGCATGTGCAGGCGGCGCGGTGTGTGCGGTGGTGGTAGAGCCGTCGGAGGAGGCGGCGAGGAACACGTGGCGTCCGCGGAGCGGGATGAGGCCGCCCTGCTCGATCAGCTCCTCAGCTTTGGCGACTTGGTGCGCCTTGTATTGGGCGATGACCTGGGCGCGGGCGGCTTTGCGGACCATGGCGCGGCACTTCGGGCCGTAGCCGTCGATCGAGGCGTTGCGGAGGGCGCGACCGCATCGGAGGCAGTGGCCGACGACCGGCTTCTCGGTGTTCTTGATGCCGTTCATGTTGGCGTCCTCCCTGCTTGTTTGCGCCTGGTGTAGCTACACCTTAGTTCATGGTGTAACTACACCACAAGTAGAATTGCGAGATCTGGTGTAGCTACACGCGGATGGGTGAATAGGGGATGGCCGTAGCTACACCCGCTATGCTCCGCGTATGCCGAACGCACCCAAGACACCGGCCCGTCAAATCCGTATCGGACCTGAGTGGCTGGACTTCGATGCCGCAGCGAAGAGCCAAGGCAGCGAACGCGCCTCCGTGATCCGCGACCTGATCGCCTGGTATCTGCGGGAACCTGGAGCCAAGTTGCCTGCGCGGCCGGATCGTGAGGTCGTCCTCGAAGCGCGGCGTGCCCGCGAGGAGGAGGCGGCACGCAAGGCTGGCCAGATCAAGCCGTGACTACCGCGCCGCGCCTCGCGCGTTTCATCGGTGGCCCCCTCGACGGCCACCAGGTCGACGTCACGGACTGGACAGAGGATGCGGTCCGCACGGGTGTCCTGCACGTCGTAGACGGCTGGGAGGAGCGGGCCGACTACGAGCCGGAGCCCGGCGGGGATCCGCTGCGATGGCTGTACCAGGGGCCGCAGGCCTGACTGCCTGTCCGGATGCTCGCGAGTGCTGAACGGGTCGCACACTGTGCTGTGTGCGACCCGTCGTGTCGGCCTGCGGTTCTACTGGTCGTGCAGTTCGGGCGCGTCGAGCGGCGTGATCTCCCGGTAGAAGAACTCCAGGAAGTCCTCTCCGCGCCGGTACAGGGCGTTGAACCCGTCCTGGGTCTCCTCGATCACCGTCTGGTCGGTGTAGCGGCGGGCGCCGGCCGCGTTCCCGTCCTTGTCGTACTGGACGCCGTACATCACCGTGTCGCCGAGGATGACGACCTCGGGCACCAGGTGGTGCTGCTCGACTTCAGCGATGGTCCGTGCGTCGAGCACCCGGATGTTGTCGCCGACGTCGACGCGGACGCGGAGGACGTGCATCTCCCACTGCACGTACGGGGTGATCGGGTACTGGACGACCCGGAGTCGCCGCTCGGTTCGGCCGCGGCTCTGCGCGTCACGGATCTGCTCGGCGTAGTGGGCTCGCCGTTCGCCGGCCAGCGCGAGGGCCTGGTTCCAGCGCCCGGTGGCGAATGCTTCCCAGCTGGGGAAGCCGTGCTCCTGGAAACGCTGGCCGCGCTCCAGCTTGTCCAGGGTGCTGGCGTTGGCCAAGTGCCGGTAGAAGTCGTCGTGGTAGGCGAGGCGGTCCAGGGTCTCGTAAGCGGCCTTGGGGTAGCTGTCGAACATCGGTCCTCGGTCGTGGGTGTTGCGGGGAGACGGGGCCGCACGCGCGTGGTGTGCGGCCCCGCCGTACCGGGTTTCGGCGTTTGGGTTACTCCTCGGACGGCACGGTCACTGCGAGATACGCCCGTGTGCCGCCGCTTCGTGCGGGCCGGTACGACACCGGACCGGCCGCCCCGGCTGCCGACGTGACGAACGCCTCGACCAGGCGTCGTACGTCCGCGTCGTGGCCGATGATGCGCACTTCGACCGGGCTGCCCAGGGCGGGCGGCGCGGCCGTCTCAGTGGGACGTCGAGGTGATCGGCTGCGCCGGGCTGGAGTGCTCACTCCTCGTCTCCGTTCTGTTGTGCGGTCATGCGATCACCTCAAGATCGTTTCGGTGCGCCGGGGGTGGGTTTCGGTGTGGTCGGGATCCAGCCGCCGCGGCTGGGCTGGTAGTCGGTGCGCTGCCGCTCGCGCTGCTCAGGTGTCAGCTTCGTGCGGAGTTCGTCTTGCGGGATTGATCGGCGTAGCGCCATGGTGAGGGGTCCTCGTCTCAGGTGAGTTGGGATGGGAGGCCCTGGGGCGGTCGGGATGCTTGGCGGCTGTCGGCCGCCCCAGGGTGGTTAGCGTGCGGTCGCGGCGGGTGGTTCGGTTACGGGCCCTTTGCCGGGCCAGACGCGCACGTCGGGTTCGACTCCGTGGTCGGCGCGGCAGTCCTCGGCAAGTGCGTCGGCGAACTCCTTCGCCGTGCCTGGGTAGTTCGTCGTCCGGATCCGCAGGCCGGGCGCGGGCTGGTACGTGTACGTGGGCACTGCTGGTTTCTCTCTGGTCGGTAGATTCCGGGTAGAAGTGCGGGTCAAGCGCTGGTGGCGGCTTCAGCGGTGCCCCATGCCTCGCATGCGGCCTCGAGCTCGTCGGCCTGTTCCCAGGAGTCGCCGACGATTCCGCCGTTCCACTTGATCCCGCCGATCTCGAACGGATCGATCTTGATGCGGTGGTCGACGACGTGCCGTGCGGCGGCGGCGATGGCGGCCGGGCTGGCGTAGCCGTCCACCGGCAGGAACACGGGCGGGTACCGGCATTCGCCGTGCTCTTTCAGAGCGGCGAATTCCCAGTACGGGCCTTTCTCCGGCCCGTCGTCTTCGGCGCCGGTGTGCCATTCCCAGCGGAGGATGAGGCCGTGCGGCCATGCGGTGCCCGCGGGAATGTCCTCGGCGAACGCGTCAGCGGTGCCGGACGGGTCGAGGGTGATGACGGCGTTGAGGTAGCAGTACCTGCCCTTGGTCTCGGCGTCGGAGGTCCAGGACTCGGCGGGCTTCAGTCCGTCGGCGGTGAGCGCGTCGCAGACAGCGGTGATGTACGCGTCGTGGGGCAGGGTGCGGGTGTTCATACGGTGATCTTCAGTTCTCCGAGCGGGCGCCGGGCGTTGATGTGGTTGCGCAGCTGACGTAGCCGTGCGAGGGCCTTCGCCTGGTCGCTGTGGTCATTGAGGGCTTGTCGTGTGGCTAGCGGGAGTTGGTGCCAGCAGCGAAGGCATAGGTAGTGCCGGGACCTTTTCGGTGTCTGGCAGGCTGGGCAGGGGTTGCCGGTGTACGCCTCGCGCGGCGGGGTCACTGGTCGTCTCCTGCCTGGGCCTGTCGGTTGGCCATGTCGGTGTAGGTGGTGAACAGCTTGGGCCACCAGTCGCCCGGTGTCAGGGCTTCCGCGGGGAGCCGGTCCTGGGCGACGGCCAGGCGCACGCCGAGGTGTCGGTGGCCGACGGCCGCGAGCCATCCGGCGCATGCTTCCTCGCGGCCTTCCGGTGTCTTGTGGCAGGCGAACCACGGTGCATTGAAGTCCGGTTCTTCGCCCGGAGCTTGCTCGGCCGTGCACGCGAGTTGGGCGTACCTCTCGGCGGGGAACTGGCCGGGCCGCGTGTCTTTCCTCCAGGGGCATTCGGTGCATGGGTACCGGCGGTGTGGCGTCTTGGTGGTCATCACGCGCCTACTGGGATGAAGGGCTTACGGCCGGCGCCATCGCATCGTTTGCCGGTTGAGAATCCTGTGGAGGTCATGCCGTAGTGCCGGCCCGTGAGGCCCTTGCTGGTGAGGTTGAACTGCCGGTGGCAGGCGGGGCACTCGCCGCGCGTCTTGGGTTTCGGGGTGTCGGGGCAGTTCACCGTTCGGCAGCCGTCGGTGATGTAGCTGCCGTGGGCGCAGCGTGGCTGGTTGTATTCGGGTTGCTGGTCTCGGTTGGGGGCGCGTCGCGGTGTGGGTGTGGGTCGTTTGTGCCAGCCGGTCGGCTCGTCTTGAGTATCGGGGTCCCACGCGGCTGCCGCGGCTTCGACGACGTTCGGGTCTCGGGGGTAGCACCAGGCGTGGTCGTAGCCCCACTTGCCTTCGTCGCCGTGTGGTACGGCGATGAGGCGGATGTTGTAGCCGTGCCAGAGCCACAGGTATTGGTGGGTGGTGTCCGCGCCGAGGATGTAGCCCTCCCAGTGCGTGTCGTAGAGGAGCAGGCCGTCCGGCTTGTTGATCTGCATGAGTCCTTCATGGGTCTGACTGATTTGGCGTGGGCCGTGCAATGCCTTGCCCGGGGGTTGGGTCATCGGCCTTTGTCTTGTTCGGCGAGCTTCTGGACTTCGCGGGAGGCGAAGAGGAGCTTGCGGTCGTGCTCGGTGCGCGGGCCGGCGGTCGCCGGAGGTACTCGGCCGGCCAGTTCGTCGGCCGCATCCTTGAGTACCTGGCTGCGCCGAGCGGCGTCGTAGGCGGCGAGCAGCTGCTCCGCGGTCATGTCGCCGATGGTTCTGTCTTCGGCGGCGCGGAGGCCGGCGAGGATGTCCTCGCGGAGCTGGGCGGTCCCGGCGTGGGCTCGGGCAGGGGGCACGGGGTTCTCCTGTGGTGGTGTTGGCCGGTCTCGTCGTGTGTTTCGGACCAGCGTTGGGCGGTGCGGTCACGCGAGTTCGAGGGCGTGTGTGGTGCCGTGCGGTGGCGTGGCCCACCCGTCGGGGTGTTTGAGGCCGCTGTGGATGAGGTGGTGCGAGTCGACGCGGAGATCGACTCGTGCCACTGTTCACTCGGGGTCGGCGTGGACTGCCCTGTCGGCCAGGGCGTCGATGTTCTCTTTGAAGGTGCCGGGGCCCTCGAAGCCGGTTTGCACGAGGATCGCCGCGCGCTTCTCGGGGTCTCCCGTGGCCTCGGCTTCCTTCAGTGCGACCAGTTGCTCGTCGGGGAATGCCATGTGGTTTCTCCTGCAGCGGTGTTGCCGGCTGGTGGTCCGGCCGGTCTCGCCGGTTGCCCCGGAGCAGGGGGCAGCCAGCGGGGCCGGCCGGCGCTTCGAGGCCGGCCAGCGCGCAGGGGAGTGGCGTGCGCTGGTTACCGGAAGAGGACCCAGATCGCGACGACCGCCATGCCCACGATGACGACGATGGTCGCCCCCTCTCCGCCCGCTCTGCCCTTGGGCTTGGTGGGGGGCCATGCGGGTGCGGGGTGGGGCGTGTGGAGGATCTGTTCGCCGTCGGGGTGGTCGCCGTTGTGGCGTTCCTGCCGGTGCGTTCTGCCGTGGAGTACCGCGCCGAGGCGGGTGAGGTAGGCGCGGGAGGTCGTGCGGCAGATGCCGCAGCGGTAGCGGTAGGGCATCGGGGGGCGTCCTGGTGGCGTGGCGGCTGGTTGATGCCACGGTAGACGTGGTGGCTCATGGGTGGTCTCTGAGTTGATGGATGCGCGGGCGGGGGTTTTGGGTCCTCGGCCCGCCCCCGGGTGGCGTGTTCCGGGGGCGGGCTGGGTGCCATCAGGGCGTGTGGGAGACGTGCCAGCGGACCGGGTTGTCGGGGTCCTGGGTGATGCGGGCGGCTCCCCCCTTGGGGCTCCCCGGGGCTCTCCCTGTCCCTCTCCGCTGCTCTCCGCGGCGCTCACCACTTCCGTTCTGACCTGCGTCTTCGCGTGTGGAGAGTGGAGTGGAGAGCGCTTCTGGGGCCCCTTCAGGGGAGGGGAGTGGGGGGAGGTCTGAGCGGTGCACTCCGGACCGGCCGGCGACCCCCCTGGCGCGGATGCTGCGGCGCACCGGAATGTGGTGGGCGGTAAGCACATTGCGCAGCACCTCGTCGGGGGCCTGGGAGCACCCCGGCAGGGACACCCGCATCGCGGGGTACAGGTCGCACAGATGGACCCCCGAATCGGCGCCGATTTCGGACCTGATCAGGGCCACCACAGGAGGCTCGACGTCACCCTCGTCGTCGGCCTCGACGTCCTCGGCCTCGGCTGCCACTTCGGTATCGGCTTCGCGCTGCTTTGCTGCGGCGCGGGCTGCGCGCTTCTCGGCCCTGATTTCTGGGTGCTCTGCGCGGGCTGCGGCCACGAGCCATCCCCAGCCTATGGCCAGCAGGACGGCGGGCTGTGCTTCGACGATCTTCCAGGTTCCCCAGGCGAGGGCGAGCAGCACTCCCCTGCGTACCCACACGCCCAGCACCGCCGACAGGCCGTCTAGGTCGTCACGGCGGCCGGCTTGGCACCACTCCCCCAGCAACGCCTTGTACCACTGGGACAGCCATACGCTGCCCTGCGCCAGTTGTATGCGGGTTTCCCGTAGCGCCTCGCGGAGTTCCCGCTTGGCAGCCTGGAGCTCCGTCTCTGGTTTGGCCGGGGCTTCTGGCCTGTTTTCCTCATCGGCGTTAGCGTCGGTGCGCTCTTGGTCGTCCGGTTCGTCGCCGTGCTCCGGCTCGTTCTCGTCGGGTTCTTCGGGCTTCTTGAAGAGGCTGATCACAGCGGGAGCGCTCCGTTCAGCATGTCCTGGGCGCCGCTGCCGACGGTGTTGTAGAGGTCGGGTATCCACTGCATGAGCTGTGCGAATCCGGCTGTCACGGTCAGCGTCGTGCCCACGGACAGGCCGCCTAGGATGCGTTTTCTGTCTGTCTTGCCGGAGCCTTTCCAGACGACGACGAACACCATCAGTGATGCGACGACGGTGCAGGCCCCGGCGGCCGTCAGGGTGCCCATGCTTCCGATGTTCAGCGCACCGTCGCTGTGTCCGGTCACCTTGTCCAACACCCAGCCGCCGACCGCGTTGTGTGCGCCTACGATCTTCTCCGCTACCCATCCGAGCAGGCCGCCCGCGCACAGCGTCCACGGGGCCCCGCTCAGCACGCCGCAGCCGAACGGGATGAGCGCCTTCAACTCGCGCTTCCCGCCCCACCAGGTGCGAATGTTGATCACCAGCACGCCCGCGGATAGGGCGGACCCAGCCAGCGTCAGGCCTGCACTCATCGACCTACTCCTGTCAATGCTTGAATTACGTCGTACCAGGACAGAGCGCCCCAAAGCCCGAAACCGGAGACGACCAGCAGAAATAGCCGCGGCGAGCTCGGTGCCGCGCGGAAGCTCCAGACTGCGAGGGTGAGCAAGCCGCCTGCCACCAGGTAGCCCGCCGGCACGCCGGCCTCCTCGCGGATCACGCCTGTGCAGTGCGCCCACCCGGTCGCGGCGCTGTGCCAGCCTGGCCGTACCGGCAGCATCGCCCCGGCCAGGGCGAGCACCGCCTTCCATGGGCCTATCCGGTGCACAAGGTGAGCCCATCGCGCCGATAGTCGCTCACGCCATGTCGGCTCGGGCTCCTCCATCACTGGTAGTGGCTCGAACACGACTCGGATCTCTACCTGCCCTGGCTGCGGCGGCTCCGGCGCTGGCACCGCGGGCGGCGGTGGAGGCGGGGGTCTGTCTCTTATACACATCTGACGCTGCCGA
>ERZ777006.19-NODE-19-length-21964-cov-12.968415_pt1 | contig 21964 bp, 23 predicted proteins | sample MGYA00374959_ERZ777006 | MGnify/ENA primary metagenome ERZ777006 (study PRJEB29305, sample SAMN08776659) | plant metagenome | isolation source: Switchgrass | host: Panicum virgatum | place: USA: Austin, Texas | collected 2014-11-04 ... | reverse complement strand
GAATGCAAGCAATGGACTGGCCCGCGGATCACATTGAACGACGCCCGATCGCGTCGCTAATCCCGTTCGCGCGCAACGCCAACGTCCATTCATCCGCCCAGATCGCACAGATCGCCGCGTCGTTGCGCGAATGGGGTTGGACCATGCCGATATTGATCGATGAGACCGCCACGATCATCGCCGGGCATTGCCGTGTTCTTGCCGCTCGACAGTTGGGATGGCCGGAGGTGCCGGTCGTGATCGCCCGCGGATGGACAGAGGCGCAGAAACGCGCCTATGTCGTCGCGGACAACCGGTTGGCGCAGAACTCGACATGGAACACCGATCTGTTGGCAGTCGAGATCGACGAACTTCGTGATCTGCATTTCGATCTCGACCTCTTAGGATTCGATCGAGCCGAACTGAATCATCTAATCGGCACGCCGGAATTTGGGCCGGCGACCGAAGACGAACAAACAAACCTTGATCAACCGCGGGTTGTCACGTGTCCGGGGTGCGGCCATGAGTTCCCATTGCCGGATTGAATGGGCATCCCACACCGCCGCTGACTATGCGTGCAAGCGGTGGCACTACAGTCGGCGACTGCCCGTGTTCGGCACCGTCAAGTTTGGTGTTTGGGAGGATGAGACGTTCACCGGTGTTGTGATCTTCAGCCGTGGAGCGACGCCATTAATCGGTTCGCCGTATGGTTTGCGTAGAACGCAGGTGTGCGAGTTGACGCGGATCGCACTTCGGCATGATCACCGGACCGCTGTCTCCCGGATCGTTGCCATCTGTTTGCGATTGCTACGCAAACATGCACCGGGCTTGCGACTCGTCGTGTCATTCGCCGACGAAGCGCAGGGCCATCACGGTGGGATCTATCAGGCGGGTGGATGGATTTATGCGGGCGCGTCCAGCACCCACGCATACGAGGTCAACGGGATCATCGAACACCCGAAGACCCTACACAGTAGATATGGAAAAGGTGGTCAATCCATCCCGTGGTTGCAACGACATGTCGATGAAAACGCCAGACGAATCGATGTTGGAAAGAAACATCGATACTTGATGCCGCTCGACGATGACATGCGTCGAATCGTCGCAAATCTCTCGAAACCATATCCGCGTCCGAAGCAAGCGATGGCCGATTCCATCGGTACAGCGGCGGTGTGACACCGACCCGGACGCTCCACATTGTATGTTCGACGACACCCGCACACCGCAGTCCGAGACGCCGCCCGCCCCAACATCCCGCCGCGGGGGCCGAACGCGCTTTCAACCAACCGCGAAAGAACGATCCCAGGTCAAGACGATGGCGGGTCTAGGGCTCACACACGAAGGTATCTGTGCCGTTCTCGGGATCACCCCACCGACGTTGCGCAAATATTTCCGGCAAGAATTGAACGTCGGGCAACACGAAGCGAACGCACAGGTGGCGGCCAGTCTGTTCCGACAGGCGACACACCCCGTTAAACCTAACGTGGTTGCGACCATCTTCTGGTTGAAGTGTCGTGCGGGATGGCGCGACCATGAGATGGCGATGGGCCCGCCCGGAAAGAAACAACAGCAACAGGACCAAGCGACGAATGTGGCCGAAGGGCCGCGCTTTGCACCGGGGTCCGCGCCACCATCATTGAAGATCGTAAGATGATCTCGAACGCCACGGAACGGCAATCATGCACGAATGGACCACCGCATGCCCCGATTGGGAACGCCGCATTCTGAACGGCGAATCATTGATCCCGATCGCGCCCATATTCCCGGACGAAGCCGCCGCGTCCCTCGCGGTGTTCCGCGAGCTACGGCTCGCCGACGTGGTCGGCAGTCCGCAGCTGGGCGAGATCTGCCGACCGTGGATCACCGATTTCGTCGCGGCCGTGTTCGGTTCATATGACGCGGGTAGCGGCCGTCGCCTCATTAATGAGTTCTTCCTGTGCGTCAGCAAGAAGAATTCCAAATCATCGATCGCCGCCGCGATCATGCTGACCGCGTTAGTACGCAATTGGCGACGTTCCGCCGAATATATAATCGTAGCGCCTACCGTCGAGATCGCGAACAACTCATTTTTGCCCGCACAGGAGATGGTTCGGTCAGATGAGGAACTGTCTCGTTTGTTTCATGTGCAATCCCATTACCGGGCCATCACCCATCGAACGACGGGTGCGACGTTGAAGGTGCTAGCGGCCGACTCGGATGCAGTAGGCGGAAAAAAGGCGACAGGCATATTGATCGACGAACTGTATTTGTTCGGCAGCAAACCCCATGCCGAAGCAATGTTCCGGGAAGCGACCGGCGGATTGGCGTCACGTCCCGAAGGGTTCGTGATCTATCTGTCGACACAGAGCGACGATCCGCCGGCCGGCGTCTTCCGTCAGAAGCTTCTCTATGCACGCGGAGTGCGCGACGGGCGAATCCAAGATCGTCGATTTCTTAGTGTTCTGTATGAGTATCCCGAACGGATGATCAAATCCGGCGCCCATCTCGACCCCGACAACTTTTACATCACGAACCCTAATCTTGGGTTGTCCGTTGATCGCGAATTTTTGGAACGCGAACTCGTAAAGGCGCAAGAGAACGGCGAGGAATCCGTCCGGGGATTCGCCGCCAAACATCTGAATGTCGAAGTCGGTTTGGCGTTGGCGTCGAACCTCTGGGCCGGTGCGTTGTTCTGGGAACAACAAGGGCGCGACCTTACGCTGGCAGATTTGCTCCGCCGGTGCGAGGTGGTCACAGTCGGCATCGATGGCGGTGGTCTTGATGATATGTTGGCCATAGCGGTGGTCGGCCGAGATGAAACGGGGCGTTGGTTGCATTGGGCCCACGCGTGGGTGCATCCGGTGGTGTTAGATCGCCGCCGGTCCGAGGCGGCACGGCTGCGCGAGTTCGCGAAGGACGGCGACCTAACCATCGTGGACTACGTTGGGCAAGACATCGAACAGGTGGCCGACATCGTCGAACAATGCGAATGCGCCGAAGTGTTGGACCGTATCGGTGTTGATTCTGTCGGCATCGGTTCTATCGTCGACGCCATCACAGCCAAGGGGATCGCGTTCGATCGTATCGTCGGCATTTCTCAAGGATGGCGGTTAACCGGCGCGATCAAGACGACCGAACGAAAGTTGGCCGAAACGAATCTCGAACATTGCGGATCGGCGTTGATGGCTTGGAATGTTGGCAACGCACGGGTGGAACCACGTGGGAACGCCGTGCTGATCTCCAAACAGCAATCCGGCACTGCAAAGATTGATAGTTTGATGGCGACGTTCGATGCGGTGGCCCTCATGTCCATGAATCCGACGCCGCGCAAAAAACGTTATCAGATGTTCCGAATCAACTGACGATGTTATGAACCGCTATGTACATATATTGTTGACGCGGGCGGATGTTGTCAGGTTGTAATTATTGATCAAACATCGCGGCCCAGCATGGACCGCGCTTATAGTTGCCTCGTTCTCAAGGATGCCGACGACGATCGTCGCATCATTCGAGGCGTCGCGACCAAACCCACACCGGACCGTCTCGGTGACATCGTCGAAAGCGACGGTGTCGAGTTCAAATTACCGCTTCCATTTCTATCACACCACGATCGAGAACGTCCGATCGGGCACGTCAGGAAAGCACGTGTCACCAAGGATGGGATCGAGATCGAAGCGCAACTCGCGAAGGTCGACGAACCAGGTCTTTTGAAAGACCGGCTCGACGAGGCATGGGCCGAGATCAAAGCCGGGTTGGTGCGTGGTCTGTCGATCGGATTCAAACCGTTGGAAGCGGCACGGATCGAAGGAACATTCGGAACGCGCTACCTGCGGTGGCTATGGTTGGAACTATCAGCAGTCGTCATCCCCGCACACGAAGACGCAAACATTCTCGCCGTGAAATCGTACGGTGAATCACAGGCCGCGATTGGCCGATCTGCCCGCGTGCAGCTGCTACCACCCCCCGGCGTTTCGGGACTCAGACAAGGAGTCAACGTCGTGAACATCCAAGAGCACATCAAGAACTTAACGAGCACGCGTGGTGCCAAAGCCGCCGCACTCGAATCGATCATGCGCAAAAGCGTCGAGTCCGGCGAAACGATGGACGCCGACGAACGCCGACAGTTCGATGAAACCGAGGCCGAGATCAAATCGCTGGACGAAGAACTGAAACGCGCCGACGTGATGTTGCGTGTCCAGGCTTCGCAGGCCAAGGAAGTGCGCCCCGTCGATGCCGGTTCGCCGGAAGATCTGACGAAGAAAGCCAGCGACGATCGCGACCCGCTAAAACGTGTGATTGCAGTCGAACGCAAACTAGACAAGGGCATCGCGTTCGCGCGGTTTGCCGGCATCGTGGCCAGCGCAAAGGGGAATATTTCCAACGCGATGGACATCGCGAAGGATCGATTCCCGACCGAGAAACCGCTACACGACATTCTCAAGATGATCGGGACGCGTGGCCACGAGTGGGTGTCTAAGGCGGCCGTGGCGGTTGGCACATCTGTGGACAGCGATTATGCCGCACCGTTGGTGAATTACACCGTGATGGTGAACGATTTCTTGGAATATCTCCGTCCACAAACAATCATCGGCCGTATTCCCAATCTTCGACAAGTGCCATTCAACATCAGGGTTCCGCGCCAGACTGGCGGCGGGTCCGCGGCTTGGGTCGGTGAAGGCGCCCCGAAACCGGCAACCGCGTTGGCGTTCGACTTCGTCGAATTGAAATATCTCAAACTCGCGACGATCGCCGTGATCACCGAAGAACTGGCGCGGTTCTCCTCACCTTCTGCGGAGACAATCATCCGCGATACGCTGGCGCGCGCGATCGTGCAACAGATGGATGCCGATTTCGTCGATCCGGCGAACGCGGGAACAGCGAATGTGAAACCTGCGTCAATCACCAACGGTGTTTCGGCGATTCCATCGACGGGCAACACCGAGGCGGAGATCCGCATCGACATCGGGAATATTTTTGCGCCGTTCATCGCCGCCAATCTGACCCCCGCGAATGGTGTGTGGATCATGTCAGCGACTACTGCATTGGCGTTGTCGCTAGTGTTGAATGACGCCGGCACCGCCGCGTTCCCAACGATCAGCATGGCAGGCGGAACATTCTTTGGTATGCCGGTGGTTGTCAGCGAGGCGGTTGGAAACATTGTGATCTTAGCGAACGCATCCGACATCCTGTTGGCGGACGACGGCCAAGTCACAATCGATGTCAGTCGTGAGGCGTCGGTGCAAATGGATGACGCGCCGACGAATCCCGTCGTCGCGGCCACGGTGTTGGTCTCTCTGTGGCAACACAACCTCGTCGGCATCAGAGCCGAACGAATGATCGCATGGGTCAAAGGTCGAGCCGCAGCCGTGCAATATCTGAGCGGCGTTAATTGGGGTCAGACCACGACCTGATCGGGACCGGCAGGGACGCCAGTTGAGAGGGGGCGCGTTCACCGGATAGGACGCGCCCCGCTTTCAACATTGAAGGGAGATCCGAATGGTCCGTGTTCGATCACTATCAAATCATCCTTACGCCGGCCGGATGCGAATCAAAGGCGTCGAGTACGACGCGGATTCTGCCGACGTTGATCTGTTGGTGTCGCTTGGCCGTGTGGTCCCTGTGCCGGAGACTGACGGCCGCGTGTACGCGACCCGCGAGATGCACGCATCCACCCCGACTGTTCGAACCCGGCGACGCATGCCGCCGAACGAGCATTCCATGCAGGATGATTCGGCACCCGCCGATGGGAGTTAATCGACGTGATGCCGATCGTCGCGAGGCTCGTGGCAAGGGTCGCGAAGGCGATGGGGCTGACGCCGATCTATTCGCGATCCGGCGCGTGGTGGCCGGCAATCCGTGAACCCTACACCGGGGCATGGCAACGGAATGTTGAATGGACCACGGACACGGTGTTGTCGTATCACGCGGTCTACGCTTGCATCACCCTTATAGCGTCGGATATCGGAAAGCTTCGCCCCCGTCTCGTTATCGCCGATGAAGGTGACATTTGGTCGGAGACGAGCAGTCCGGCATTCAGTCCGGTCCTGAGAAAGCCGAATCCCTACCAGAACCATATCCAGTACAAGGAATGGTACGTCACATCCAAGTTGCTCCGCGGTAACACATACGTGATGAAGCAACGCGACAGACGTGGCGTGGTCATCGCGTTGTATCCGTTGGACCCGTGCCGGGTCACCGTACTCGTTTCGCCGGATGGATCGGTGTTCTATCGGTTGAGCGCCGACAATCTTTCAGGGATCGACGAAGGGTCTATTGAAGTCCCCGCGTCCGAAGTGATCCACGACCGAATGAATTGTTTGTTTCATCCGTTGTGTGGAGTGTCGCCGTTGTTCGCCGCCGGTCTGGCCGCGAGCGAAGGACTACGCATCCAGAACAACGCCGCCACGTTCTTCGCCAACAACAGTCAACCCGGCGGCATTCTTACTGCTCCCGGCGCGATCAGTGACGCGACGGCCGCACGGTTGAAAGAATACTGGCGGGAGAATTTCACGGGCGAGAATTCCGGCGCGGTCGCGGTGGTGGGTGATGGTTTGAAGTTTGAACCCATGCGCGCCAACGCCGTCGACTCGCAGATGATCGAACAATTGCGATGGACGGCGGAAGTCGTTTGCAGTTGCTTCCGCGTGCCAGTCCACAAGGTCGGCGTCGGCCCGGCGCCGAGTGCCAACAACGTCGAAGCGCTCGATCAACAGTATTACTCCCAATGTCTGCAGATCCTTATAGAAGAGTTCGAACTTTGCCACGATGAAGGTCTCGGGCTCGACGTTCCGATCGAAGGGAAACGAATGGGTGTCGAGTTGGATCTGGACGGGTTGTTGCGTATGGATACGCAAACGATGGTCGGCACTCTGGCGGAAGGCGTCAACCGCGGATTGATGACGCCGAATGAAGCCCGAAAGAAGATCAACGCGCCGCCGTTGATCGGCGGGGACACCATCTATCTACAGCAACAACAATATTCCATTGAAGCACTACACGAACGCGATCAGGATGAACCGTTCTCGAAACCCACCGCGGCAGCACCGGCAACCACCGCCGCCCCTTCTCCCGAACGGGATGACGCCGAGACGCGGGAGGATGAATCGCGCGCATTGCGCGAGCTAGCGAACGAGATCATCCAGGGATTGAGAGAGGCCGCATAACCATGTCCACGGAAATGGGCCGGCAGATCTTGGAAGCGGTCAAAGCATACGTCGCCAGTCACGTCGATCGGGTTCTCGTCCGGGTCGAATCTTTAGCCTCCGCGCTCGACGAACTGCATGGGGTTGTTCGATCGTTGCCGGCGCCCGAGAGAGGTGCCAAGGGGGATCGGGGCGACGACGGGCACACGCCTTCGCCCGATGAACTTCGGGCGTTGATTGCGCCGTTGATCCCCGCAGCGATCCCCGGACCGATGGGCCCGCCCGGCGAATGTGGCGCGAAAGGTGCCGCGCCGACCGAATCGGAGTTGGTCGCCATTATCCGGCCGTTGATTCCGCCCGCGATTCCCGGCGAGCCGGGACGGCCCGGTGAGCCCGGCGCGCGCGGCATCGATGGACATACACCAACCGTTGACGAATTGCGCGAGATCATCACACCGTTGATTCCACCCCCGGTCGTTGGTGAGCGTGGCGCCGATGGAATTAACGGCAAGGACGGTCGTGACGGTACCGACGGACGGGATGCTTGGCAGCTCGAGATACACGCGGCCATCGATGAAGAAAAGAGTTATCCCCGTGGATCGTATGCTCGACACGTCGGTGGTCTGTGGCGGGCGTTCGAAGCGACCCACGGCATGCGTGGATGGGAATGCATTGTCGACGGGATCGCCGATGAGACTGAATCGGTGTTGGACGATGGCCGGACCATTGTTCGGCGTACGTTGTACTCCAGCGGAAAAGCGTTCGAACGTACCATCCGCATGCCGGTTGTGCTCGATCGCGGCGTGTACAAATCCGACATTCCCTATCAACCCGGCGATGCCGTGACATGGGCCGGCAGTATTTGGATTGCACAACGACGCGATGACGCGGTCCCGTACGGCAAGCCCGGAACGCCAAGTTCTGGTTGGCGATTAGCGGTGAAAGCCGGCAGGGATGCCCGATGAGACTCATCACGCTAGCACAGGCGAAGGCGCACATCCGCGTCGATCACGATGTCGAAGATGTGCAGATCGGTGAGTTCATCGAAGCGGCGTCGGCGGCGATTGTGAACTATCTAAAGAACGGCGCCGACACGTTCCTGAACACGCTCGGGTTGCCAGAGGAAATCTATGACGATTCCTCACCGCCGGAGGTCGTCGACTATGTGGTGCCGCCGGAAGTCAAAGCGGCAACGAAGATCCTAGTCGGTGAATTGTTTCGAAACAGGGAAGCGAAACAAGACGGCGAGATCGGCGGGCAACTCGGCATACCACATGGCTATGGATTTCTGCCACGCGCTGTCGTGATGTTGCTATTCCCGTTGCGTGATCCCGCACTCGCATGAGTACCGCAGTGTCCATTCGGCGCGATTGGGAAGGCCAGACCGTGGCGATCTTCGCGAGCGGTCCAAGCATGTCCGTGGCGATTGCCGAACAGTGCCGCCAGTTGCGGACCATCGCGATCAACAACCAAGCGATCGATTGCGCACCATGGGCTGACATCATTTACGGTTCAGATCTGAAATGGTGGCGGCATTACCTGCCGGCGGTTACCCATCTACCAGGGCGAAAGATATCTCTAGAGATCGGCCAACCGATCGGCGGTGTCGAATATCTGCGCCCGTCCACCGAGGTGTTCGACGATCGTCCTTGCTATCTCAGCACCGGCGCAAACAGTGGCTATGCCGCGTTGTGTCTGGCGGCGAAACTTGGTGCGTCTCGAATCTTCCTTCACGGTTACGACATGGGGTCACGCGACGGGCGCATGCGCCGCCACGACTATCCCGCCGCGTTGAATTCGAAACCAAGGTTTGCCGATTGGATACCACGATTCCGATTGCTGGCGCCTGTGCTCGCGCGCCGAGGCATTGAGGTGGTGAACTGCACCCCGGCCAGTGCGTTGACCTGCTTTCCATTCGCGCCGGAGTTGCAACCGGCACGGCGCGTGGGGGCAACATGTTAGAAGCCGGCCGATTGCGACATCGCGTAACCATCCAGGCGCGCACGAACACACAAGATCCCATCACGGGTGAGTCGACGATCGCGTGGGTCGACGCGTGGGTGAATCTCGCCGCCGCAATCGAACCACTAAGTGCTGCCGAACTGATCTCAGCGCAAGCGCAACGGTCGGAAGTCACCGCGCGCATGACAATCCGTTCACTGGCGGGATTGACCGCCACACACCGCGTTCTCCATAACGGACGCGTTTATAACATCGCGGGTGTGATCCCGGACCCGGATTCCGGGCGCGAATGGATCACATTGCCGGTGAGTGAGGGAGTAAACGACGGTGGCTGACGGATTCACATGGACGTTGACCGGCGCGCGAGAAGTGCAACGTCGATTGCGAGACTATCCGCCGAAACTTCAGAACAAGGCGCTGCGACCTGCCGCGCGTTCGGCAATGAAGATCGTACGAGATGCGGCCCGTGTCCGTGCCCGTCAGTTCGACGACCCAGACACGCCGGCGCAGATCTGGCGCCTGATCGTGACGCAGGTCGGCAAGATGAAAGAACCGGGCGTGATCATGCGCGTGGGCGTCCAGGGCGGCGCACGATCTCGTAAAGACAAAGCTTATCCGTGGTACTGGCGCCTGATCGAACTTGGATCGGAGACCATGCGCGCCCGGCCGTTCCTCCGGCCTTCGTTAGACAACAATGCACAGGCCGTCGCGGCGAAGTTCATCAGCGAATCGAACGCCCGGATGGACAAACTACCCGCGGGGCCCTGAATGTTTCCCCCGTTGTTCCAAACATGTGCCGCGGACTCTGCTGTGCAATCACTACTCGGCACGAATCCGACGCGCCTGTGGCCATTCGGCGAAGCGGACCCAAACCCGACCTATCCCTATGCGGTGTGGCAGATCATTTCCGGCTCGCCGCAGAATTATCTGGGCCAGACCCCCGACGCGGATTTCTTCGGTCTCCAGATCGACACATATGCAAAGACCGCCGACGACGCGCGCGCGGTGGGCCATGCGCTACGTAGTGCAATTGAACCCGTTGCATATGTGACTGCTTATATCGGCGAATTTCGTGACACAATCACGCGGACCTATCGATATTCGTTCTCGGTGGATTGGATCATCCACCGGTGACCACACGCCATTCGGACACAGGCTCCGCATGGATGCGCTAGAGAATCCTGCCTCGCAGCTTGCCACGCAATAGACGCAACGCAAGCAATCACGCCTCGCAGACAAACGGCGACCGTCGTGTCGACGGTTTTTGTTTCTGCGGAGGGCGTTGCAATGGCTGTGCGAACTCAAGGGACTGAACTCTGGTTCATTGATCCGGACACGAACTCGCCGACGAAAGTCGGATGTGTCACGACGTTGTCGGGACTGACGGCGCAGAGGGATCAGATAGAAACAACGTGTCTCGATTCCGAAGCCCGAACGTATGAAGCCGGCATGGCAACGCCCGGCGCGGCTCAGTTCGGAATTAACTTCGATCCATCGGACGCGTCACACGTCCGTCTTCATCAATTGTACGTCGCCGGCACGACCCTAGATTGGGCACTCGGTTGGAGCGACGGCACCGCGCCGCCCACTTCGGACACGTCCGGATTTGTCTTCCCTTCGACGCGCACGTGGGTTGGGTTCGAGGGGTACATCAGTGACCTCCCGTTTGATTTCCAATTGAACGCGGTGGTGGCCAGCACGGTGAGCGTGCAAGTCAGCGACTTCCCCACGCTCGTCCCGCGTAGCGCATGACACGGCCCATGAACCTCGCGGAGTTCAAATCGAAAGGTGTGTGCGTGGATCTCGCGCCCATCCGAAAGACCATCACATGGTCGCACCCGGATGAACATGGCCAACAGATCACGGACACGTTCGATGTTTGGGTGCGGCGTTTGAGTTTCGGTGCCGTCGATCGGTTGAGCAAGACCGAAGACAACGACCGTTCGAGGAACGCCGAACTGATCGCCGCAAGCATTCGGTTGGGCGAACACGCGGAGGAAACATTGCCGTACGACGTGGCCTATAGCCTGCACACATCGCTAGCGATCGAGCTAGTGCGTGTCGTCGGCGAAGTTAACCGCCTGACGCCAGTGGAGGAAGTCGACGGCCCAAAAGACTAAACCCGATCGACGAAGTCTGGCACGAACTCGTGTTGGCCGGCATCGGAGGGTCGACCGTCGCCGAAGCGAAGGAACGTTTGCAGTACGCGGAATGGTTGGATTGGCTCACATATCGCAGGATGCGCGGTTCGTTGCATATGGGCACTCGAACGGAATCGGGATTCGCGTTGATCGCCAGTTTGATCAGTCGCGCATGCGGTGGCCATGCCAGCCAAATGGATTTCATGCCGCACGCTGATCAGCCGGCACCGACTGACGGCACGATCGCGGATGTCGTGGCCATCCTGAGCGGAAAGTCACGCTGATGGGGTCGCGAAGTCTAGGCGTGCTCACGTTGGACCTGATCGCCCGCACGGCGGGGTTGATCTCGGGTATGACCGCGGGCGAACGACAGGTCGATAAGTCCACCAAGAAAATTAAATCGTCTCTCAGTTCGATTAAGGGCGCCGTGGCCGGTGCGCTCACCGGGTTGGGGTTGGCATCCGCGATACGCGCCATCGCACGGAACACAATCGAATCCGAGAACGCGATCCGTCAGTTAGAAGCACGAATCAAATCGACGGGTGCCGCCGCGGGCGTCTCGTCAGATGAACTGCAAGGGTTCGCGTCTGAACTGCAACGGATCACGACGTTCGGCGATGACGCGATCTTGGCGATGCAAGGCGTTCTGCTCACGTTCACCAACATCCGCGGTGATGTATTCAAAGACGCGACACGCGCCATTCTCGACCTGTCGACCGCGATGGGTCAGGACTTGCAATCGTCGGCGGTGCAACTCGGTAAGGCGTTGAATGATCCGATCAAAGGCATCACCGCGTTGTCGAAAATCGGTGTCGCGTTCACGGAAGAACAAAAGAAACTGATCCGCGCATTCGTGGAGGTAGGCGACATCGCGTCGGCGCAACGTGTGATCCTGCGCGAACTGAATGTTGAGTTCGGCGGGGCGGCGGCGGCGGCATCTAACACATTCGGCGGCGCGTTGACCCAACTCCACAACGCGTTCGGCGATCTTTTGGAAGGAAAAGGCGGAGTGAACGATGCGACCGCATCGATCAAAGAACTGACCGCGTTGTTGCAAGACCCGGAGACCGTCGCCGCCGCCGAAGCGTTGGTCACTGCGATTATAACTGGATTCAGCAAGGCAACATCGGCCATCACCGGCACGGTGAACGCGACGCGTTTCGTCGCCGAAGAATTGGCGGCAGCGTTACACGGTGCCGCTAGCGACGACATCGTCCGTTTGGAGAACGAACTAGAAAAGCTGAATGAACTGCGATCAATGCCGGTGTGGGATAAGGATTTCATGAACCGACTGCGGTTCTTTGGAAAGGATGGCATCGTCGAATGGTACTCGGACGAAGATCTCGACAAAGCCATCGCCGAGGTCGAGAAGAAAATAAAAGACTACTACGCCAACGCCACACCACCGCCGATCATTCCCACACCGGGCACCGGTGGCAGTGGCGGCGACATACCGCCACCGCCGCGAGTGCCGGAAGTCCGCGAGGTCACGATCACCGTCGCGAAGATCGAGGACACCGAAACCGAAAAGTTCTGGAGGGATCTCGACACCGCCACGCGTACACAGGAGGAGAACGCGCTTCGTTCCTTTCACGAACAGAAGGAAGCACTAGAAACATTGTGGACCGCGGGCGCGCTCTCGGTGGATCAATACAACGCGCGGTTGCAGGAGATCAACGACGAACTGTTGCCGGAGATCGAGGTCACACTCAAGAAACTACCCGAGGTGATCCGCCCGGTCTTCGGAGAGCTCACGGACTTTATGAGGGGCGCCGCATACGGTTTCGAGAGCATCATCACCGATTCGTTGTTGAACGGATTTCAAGGCGGCGCAAAAGGAATATTGAAATCCTTCGGTGAATTGATGGCGCAGTTGATCGCGCAGGCGGTTGCCGCCGATCTCGCCAAAAGAATATTCGGCGCCGCCGCCGGTGGCACCGGTACCGGATGGATAGGAATGTTGGCGGGATTCGTCACTGGCAAAGCCAGCGGTGGACCGATCCGGGCGGGCATGCCGTATATCGTCGGCGAACGAGGACCGGAACTCATCGTCCCGCCGGGCAACGCTAATGTGATCCCGGCCGGTCGATTCGGCGCACAGACGAACTACATATCATTGACCGTAGAGACGCCGACCGGTCGCATACCACTAGAAACGCAACAACAGATCGGCAACCGACTCGCGCGTTCTCTCGCCGAGGCACGACGGAGGAATGGCTAAATGGTGTGGCCAGTGTTCCCCGAATGCCCAAGTTTTGGTTTCACAGTACGACCGGACTATTCGGTGACCGTGATCGAGCGCGCCAGTGGCGTGCGATCGGTGAACCGAAATTGGTACTACCCTCTGCACACGTACAGCGCGGTGCCGATCGGAGATCGTGCACAGGAAGACATTCACCGTGTGTTGAAGTTCTGGCATTCCGTCGGCGGACGCGCCGGCCGTTTCCTATTTTTCGATTATGTGGATTTCAAATCATCCGTGCTGATCGACGACGATCCATTGCCATCGGATCAACCACTCGTCGAGATCACTGATTCTCCGGGCGGTTGGCAGCTGGTGAAACTGTACGAAGACGAGGACGCCATCGGCCAGCAACAACGACTGATTCAAAAGCCCATCGACGGCACGATACGAGTCGCGAACTCCGTGGGGGCCGAACAACTGCCCGGCACGTGGACGCTCGACTATGACACCGGAATCCTGACTCCCGATGTTGGGTTCGTCGGCACCCCCGCGACGTGGGGCGGACAGTTCCACACGCCTGTGATGTTTGAAACCGCACCCGAGTTCAGCATCACCAATCGCCGCATACAACAGACATCGTTCTCACTACGTGAACTCCGACTCCCATGAAGACGTTCACCCCGAGTTTCGCCGAACACATCCGTCAGCCGACAACATCGTTGGCGGTGTGTTGGCACATCCAGAAGAACAACGGCGATATCATCTACGGCACACAACACGATCGTGATATCACGATAACTGTCTCTCAGCACGCCGTCGTCGATCTCACGGGCACGTATCTAGCACAATCTGCTATCACGGGGTCCGATATCCGTTCGTCGTCCGATATGAGCGTCGACAACATGGATGTGGCGGGCGCGACGGACGGCAGCGACGCCGCTATTGATCTGTCGGTGTATGACATCGAAGCAGGCACATTGGACGGTGCGCCCGTGACCGTGTTCATGGTGAATTGGCGTGATCCCGACGCAGGTCAGGCAATTCTCAGACGTGGGCGACTTGGCGCGCTCTCTCGGGATTCCGACGGACGGTATCGCACGGAGGTCCGCGGTCTCGCGCAACTTTTGTCACAGAATGTGGGTCGTGTTTATCAAGATCACTGCAACGTCGTCCGTTTCGGCGACGCTCGTTGCGGCTACGACGTAGACAGTATTCGCATCGACGCCCCGATCACGACCGTCACAAACAATAAAATTTTCTCCATCGCCGAACCTGTGACGCCGCCGCCCGCCGACTATCCTGCGGGCGGAGAAGTGTTGTTTACATCCGGCGCGAACCTCGGTTTCACCCGTGAAGTGAAGACCACGACTGCGGGCGGTGGTTCGCTCACGATCGAACTATACGAGGAGATGCCTGCCAACGTCGCGCCCGGCGACCAACTGCAACTCACGCCGGGATGCGACCGGCGATGGTCGACGTGTCGCGCGTATGAAAACCTACTCAACTTTCGCGGGTGGGGTTTATATATCCCCGGCGTGATGGCAATGATGCGTGGTCCGGCGCCGGGTCAATGTGAAGTTCCGCCCTCGGGCAACAAGGGCATACCGGAATGATCACGGTCAACGAACTGATCGTCCAAGCGCGCACATGGATCGGCGTCCCGTTCGTGCATCAGGGCCGATCACGATACGGTGTCGATTGCATAGGCTTTGTGATGACACTGATGCGCGAGGTGGGTGGACTGCCGCAGGACTTCGCATATTCGAAGAACTACGCCCGTCGTCCAACATTCGAATTGGTTGAGTTCATATCGCAACACTTCGAACGTTCCGCCGCAACCGCGCCCGGTCTTATGGTGCTGATCCGCTGGCCGAATGATCAATACGCTAGCCATCTCGCAATTCTGACCGGGCCGACGATTATTCACTGTTACGAACGAATGCGCGGTGTCGTGGAACATTCGTATCGGGGCAGCTGGCGGCGAGACACACACAGCCTTTGGAAACTTCCGGGTATCCGCTATCCATAATCGACGCTAAGGGAACAACGCGAACATGGAACGTTTGTTCGGCCGACGCAGTGGACGTTTCCGCATTCGAGGATTGCGGGGGCGTGCGTGAGCAATATCGGTCAAGCATTGCTCGCGATCGGCGGGGGCATCATCGGATTCTTCGCGACCGGCGGGAATCCCATGGGGTTCCTGTGGGGCATGCAAATCGGATTGCTCGCTGGCAGCGTGTTATTCCCGACGCAACTGCCGACCATCTACGGGCCGCGTCTCGAAGATCTGAGAACGACGCAAGCGGAACTCGGTGGGGCGGTGCCGATCGTTTACGGCACCATCGCGGTGCCGGGGACGGTTATTTATTTGTCCTGCGTGCTTGAACAGGTCGAGACGGAAGAAGTCGGCGGCAAGGGAGCGCCCGAACAGACGATAACCACGTACTCCTATTATCAGGATATCGCGCTCGGCTTGTGCGAGGGGCCCATCGGCGGTGTGTTGCGCATCTGGGAGAATGGAATCCTCAAGTACGATATACGGCCGCAACAAGCGACAGAAACGGCGCAGGACTATGCCGATCGAATGGAAGCGTCCAGCGACTATGAACGGCGATTTAATCTGTACCTCGGCGACGAAGGACAAGAACCGGAACCGATATTCGAGGCCGCGATCGGCGTCAACGAAGTGCCAGCATTTCGCGGATTGGCATACATCGTTTACCCGCTGAAACAACTCTTGGACGAAAACGGCCGGCGACATCCGCAGTTCAAATTTGAAGTCTTCACCGGCACGAGTCAGAGAGTTGTTCTCCCGCCGATTGCAATGGACGGCGTTCTTGACGGCTACCAACTGCCATACGTCGTGCCATGGTGGTCGGCAAATCGATATTACACGATCGACCTCATCGGAACGGAAGGCCTGCGCGTGTTCGATGTGATGACTAATGAGGAACTCGCGCAGATCACATTCATCGACGACTTGGGGCTTGCGCCATGGCTGCTATTTTTGACCGCGACGACTGGACCGGACGGCGTTCTGTATCTGTGCGGGGCCATCTCGTTAGATGTGTTACGGCTGTACGCCATCACCACACATATTTTTCCGACCATTCCCCCATTCGATCCTATCCCGCCTGTCTATTCCGTCGACTATGTCGATTTCACCGCGGCCGGCGAAGTCCCGGAACGCCAATGTGTGGTTCGTCATGTCGGCACGTTGGAAGTGACGGACTTTATGTTCACGCAAGGAATATTCGGCGCATTCTCTGTTCGCCGCCTCACGCCAACGCCGGGCATCACGGAACTACTGTTCGACTATCCGCAGGCCGAAGGCCTGGTTGTGGATGGCTACAGGAACGGAACGAACAGTTTTGCATATGGTTTGACGTGGACGAGCGTGTCATCCGGCACCGGTCCGGGCATAGATGTCTATCGTCTCCACATCGACGAAACATTCGACAACATACTATTGCGCCCCGTGCCGTTGCTGACACTCGAACTGATCGCGACGATCCCATTGTCAACGCTCGACCCCGCATGCACCCGATTACAAGAGGTGAGCGGGCTTGTGTTCGATCAGGCTTCCCGCGCATTGATATTCAATGCGGTTGGCTATGGTCCAGGCACCACGCCGGCCGACAGACTCTTCGAGTGTTATTTCAAATACGATCCCGAGGCCCACCTCATTCTATGGCGTAGCGCCGACCTCGTCGGCCCCAACTACGACGGATTAACGCAGTTGAGCCGACTTCGTGGCGACCATTACGGCGTCGTCACGGGGCTGAACAGCATGGCCTACATCGACACGCGCACCGGCGAACACACGGTGATTGATTTCCCCGAAGTCCCTGGGCTGTTTGACGGACAACAGATGTTCAACAGCACCAATGGAACGATGATCTCGTTCTCCGTTGGCGGACCATATGTTGTGATGGTGGATCGCCGTGTCCCCGGCGCGGTGTCCGTCGGTGACATCGTCTCCGATGTTTGCACGCGTTGTGGATTGGATGACACCGAGATCGTTGTCGATGATCTGATGGACAGAAACGTGAGCGGCTATGCCGTCGCGCGCACGGCACCCGGCCGCGGGATCATCGAACCGTTGCGCCAAGTGGCATTCTTCGACATGGTCGAGAGCGACGGCAAACTAAAATTCCCGACGCGCGGCGGTCCACTCGCGCTGACGATCCCCGAGGACGATCTCGGCGCACACTTCGCCGACGAGGATCGCGTTCCGCTCGTCGCGACGAATAAGATTCAAGACGTTGAATTGCCGAAACGCATTCGTCTGCAATATCTCGCCGAGTCGCGTGACTACGAACCGGGCGACGCCCCATCGCCGACCCGGATCAGTAGTGCCGCGGTCAACGAGGTTGACATTCAATGTCCGATATCCATCACCGACGACCAAGCGGTTCAATCGGCCGAAGTCCTGTGGTCCGACGCGTGGGGATCTCGGTGGACTTATGAGATCGCGCTCGAAGTGGCGTATCTCGGGCTCGATCCGACTGACGTGATCGGGATTCCTGTGGATGGGCGCATATATCGCGCTCGTATCATCGCCATCGATGATAGCGCCGGCCTGCTTCGGCGAATGACGCTCATGCGAGACGATGACGGGACTTACGTTTCGACGGCCGTCGCCGACCCACCGTTACGTCCGCGCCTGAGCGTCGTCTCGTATTCGCCGACGGCACTCTTGCTGCTAGACCTGCCCCCACTTCGCGACGCTGACAACGATGCGGGCATCTACGCAGCGGCATATCCAGTCATGCCAAACCGCACATGGGCGGGTGCCGTCATCCATCGCAGTTCTGACGGTGGGGCAACGTACGGACAGATCGGCAGCATCGCAACGCGCGGCATCGTTGGCAAATTGACCGGCGCGCTCGCTAGCGGACTCTCCACGACATGGGACTTCGAGAACGTTCTCGAAGTGGACATGATTAGCGGCACGTTGGAATCCCGAACTCAAGACGCGGTCCTTAATGGCGCGAACATGGCTGTCGTCGGTGCATACGGACGCTGGGAGATCATTCAGTTTTTGACGGCGACACAGATATCGGCGACGCGTTGGCAATTGTCCGGTCTACTTCGGGGACGCCGCGCAACCGAACACCACGTTGGGACATCCATTGCACAAGATTTCTTTGTGATGCTCTCGGCGGGTGGCCTCACTCGGTTGCCAATGCAGATATCTGAGATTGGCGCCGCGCGTGTCTACCGCGCCGTTACGTTCGGAACATCCAGCGTGGAATCCACCGCACAATCGTTCACCGGACAAGGTGAAGCGTTGCGCCCATTCTCGCCGGTGCATATCCATGGTGAACGCGTGGCCGGCGATCTCATCATCGAATGGACCCGTAGAGGCCGGCTCGGCCAGGAGCTGAGATCAGGCACCGATATTCCTTTGAGTGAGGAATCCGAAGCGTACGAGATCGACATTCTCATCCCCGGCGCGTCGCCGGAACTTGCACTGCGTACACTAGAGTCAAGCACAACGTCCGTGACCTACACTGCCGCGGACCAAACGACGGATGGATTCGACGCCGATGATCAGATCATGGTGCGCGTCTATCAGATGAGTGCGACCGTCGGCCGCGGCACCGCCGGGGAAGCCATTCTATAAACACGGAGCGTCGCGAAAAAGGATTTCACCCATGACGACACCCATTCTCGGACTTGATGAACTGGAGGATAGCCAATCACAGCCGCATGTGCCGATTAATGCATCGACGCGCGCGCTAGAACAGTATGCGCAATTGCTCACTTTCGATAAGGACTTAAGCACGCCACCCGGCAGTCCGATCGACGGTGATGCATACATTGTGGCGTCCGGTGCGTCCGGTGCGTGGGCCGGTTGGGACAACAGCATCGCGTATTACTCCGGTGGATGGCTTCGCATCGAACCTCGCGAAGGTGTCACAGCGTATGTCGCCGACGAAGATGCCTATTACAAATTTTCGGGGGGATCGCCTGGCAGTTGGGATCTGTGGACGCTCGGCGGTGGGGCCGGATCGCAACCCTATGACATCGGCGCCCAACTGACCGGTGTGCCAGCTGCTTCGCTCGTGATGCTTCGTTATAAATTCCCGCGGGCCGTCGACTATCCAGCGGGATTGACGGATTCGCAAGGCACGGCTGGAACCTCCGCAACGGCGCAAACCGATTTCGATATCCGCCTCAACGGCGTAAGCGTCGGCACGATGCGATTCGCGGCGGCTGGAACTTCCGCGACGTTCATCATGGCGTCACCGCAATCCGTGGCGCAGGGCGACATCTTGACAGTGATCGCGCCGGCATCGCCCGATGCGACGCTCGCCGATGTTTCTTTCGTCCTGGCGGGAACGCGATGAACACATTTATCACTACGGAAGGTGATCATCATGGCTTTGCTATTTCTCGACAGTTTCGATCATTACAGCACCTCGCAGTTTGCCCGGAAGTGGACCGAGGTAACAGGCGGGGTTAGCATCAATACGACTAACGGTCGACGCGGCACTGGGTCTGCACGAATCGGGAACAGTACAACGCAATCGCTCCGGAAGTCGCTCGGCACGAATGCCGCGACAATCATTGTCGGCTTCGGCGTCAAGCTGGCCGGCAGCATTAGCAGCGCTGGCTACCTCTTCGGGTTTGGCGATACCGGCGCCGATCAGATGACACTGTTCGTTAATGCCGACGCGACCCTATCCATCCGGCGCGCCACGACCAACGTGGCAACTTCCGTCGCAACGCTCAACCTGTCCGGAGTTTACCAGTACATCGAGATAAAAATCGTGCACGGCGCGGCCGGGTCATACGAGTTGCGCTTAGACGGCGTCAACATTCTCTCCGCATCCGGCGTCGACACGACGAATACCGCGAACAATTACGCCAATCAGATCCTCCTATTCAACCGAGTCGGTTCGCCGCTCACCGGATTCGCCATCGGAACGTCGATAGATGTCGACGACCTCTATGTCTGCGACGGCACCGGCAGCAGCAACAACGATTTTTTGGGCGACGTTCGCGTCGATTGTTTCCTGCCTTCGGGCAACGGCAACAGTTCGCAGTTCATCGGCAACGATTCCAACAGCACCGACAATTATTTGCTGGTCGATGAGACGCCGGCAAACGACGATACAGATTACGTCCAAAGCACGAATGTCAGCGACAAAGACACATATGCTTTCCCAAACATGTCGCACACGCCGGCATCGATCTACGGCCTGCAAATCAATATGCAAGCGAGCAAGACCGACAGCGGATTGCGAACGCTGCAATCCGTGATTCGGTCCGATGGCGTCGATACGGATGGAACAGCGAAAGCACTTAGTTCGGGTTACGTCAATCTCATGCAGATATCGGAGGTCGATCCCGACACAAGCGCTGCGTGGACGCAGTCCGGTTTCGATGCCGCTGAGTTCGGCGTGAAGGTGGCGGCGTGACCTTCCCGGTTGCAGCCGCAAGGACCACCACGGCCGACCCCAGCGGGACGCAGACGCATTCCATCGGCCTAGGTTCACCCAGCGCGGGCAATCTATTGGTGGTGGTCGCCGCATCAAGCGGCGCGGGTGGCGCGTTCGTAATTGACGAAGCGGTGTCGGGTCCGGGCTGGTTCGTCATTGGCGGTGGCACCGGCACGAATCTCCGCGTGGCCGTCTTGGCAAAGGTCGCGGCGGGAAGTGATGCGTTGACGCTGCGGACGATCAACGCCGTGCGGATGGCGTCGGTGTGCTACCGAATCACCGGACACGGATCGTCGGTGGCCGGTGGGGCCACTGCCACCGCGTCGAGCACAAACGGTGATCCACCGAACGCAGCAATCACCGGCGCCGCGCAGGACGTTCTATATCTCGCCGCGTTGGCATCTGCGGTGTCGGTTGCATCGGCAGCCCCGTCCGGTTATGGATCACTCACCACGGCGAGCGCCGGTACCGTGTTCATGAGTTCAGCAGAACTCGGCGCCAATGGCACGAGCAACAATCCGGGCACATTCACAAATACGAGTCAGGAATGGTTGGCGACCACCGTTGCTATCCCGGAACTTGCGATAACGACGGCCGCGAGAATGACGCAAGAGGCGGTCGAAGCGGTCACGAACACTGCGCGCGCCGCGCGTGTGACTCAGATTGCTGCCGAGGTTGTTTCACAGGTCACGGTGGCGGCGAGACTAACGCAGATCGCCGTTGAGATGGTCAGCGAGAATGTGCCCGACGGTGTGGCGCGTCCTTCGATGTTGTTTATCGCCACGTAACTAGACACGAGGGCCGTATCATGAATGACGACACCGACAAGCGCGAACCGAAGAACGGCAACGGCCTGAACGGTCTGCGCATTCCATTGCTTATCGATGGCGCAATGTTTCTAGCATTTATCGTCGGCGGAACGATGGTGTGGACGGATGTTCAACAATTAAAACAGGAAAGGCGTGAACGTGTGAGTGGAGAACGCATCGCCAAACTAGAAACGCAACTGGAAGCGCTGACGCGCGAAGTCCGTCGCAACGACGAAGAAGGTCAACGTGATCGGACACGCATATGGCAAATCCTGGACCGTGAACACGGTGTTCAACGACGACGGTGAAGGAAGAC